>JAEEGL010101831.1_pt1 | contig 11532 bp, 10 predicted proteins | sample 9134231 | NCBI WGS metagenome assembly JAEEGL01 (sample SAMN16246548, study PRJNA631951) | gut metagenome | biome: gut microbiome; feature: rumen; material: fiber-attached | host: Bos | place: Iran: Karaj | collected 2018-10 | reverse complement strand
CACTGTAAATAAAATTCTTAATCTTCCTATAAACACAAAAACAATGCATCAGTCCGATGCAATCCGCAACATGCTTTTTGCCATGTGCGATGATGCAAGAATTATTCTCATCACCCTGGCAGACCGCTTGGACCGAATCCGCAACATCAAAAGCTTTACAGCCGCCGACCAACATGTTATTGCCTCTGCCGTTATAGAAATCTGGGCACCGCTTGCCGACAGACTTGGAATGCAGGCAGAAAAAAACGAGTTCGAGGATTTGAGCCTTAAGTATACAAACCCGGCAGTTTTCCAGCAGATTAAGGCAATCGTTGCCCAGAAAAAAGATGAACGCTCAAGCTATCTGGAAAAGGCTGTAAACAGCATTTATAAATCCGCAGATAAGATGGGCATGAAAATCGAAATCCAGAGCCGTGCCAAGCACTTTTATTCAATCTATCAGAAGATGAGAAAGCGCAATAAGGAAGCCGGTGAGCTTTTTGATTTACTGGCTCTCCGCATTCTTTGTGATACTCCGGCAGAATGCTATACTCTTGTCGGAATTGTTCACGGACTCTGGAAGCCTCTGGATGGCCGTTTTAAAGACTACATTGCAATGCCAAAAGCCAACGGTTATCAATCTCTGCATACAACTGTAATGTGCGAAGGAAAGCCTCTGGAAATCCAGATTCGAACTCATGATATGCACAACATGGCCGAGCACGGAATTGCCTCTCACTGGCTTTATAAAAAAGGCTCTTCCCGCGAACTGATAGAAGAAGACAGGCTTGCAATTTACAACAAACTGCAGCAGTTTAAGGACAGTCTTACCGAAGGCAACAATTTTGAAACTCTCAAGAACGAGCTGCTTGGAGACGAGATTTACGTCTTTACTCCTAAGGGTGATGTAAAAAAACTCCCGACCGGTGCAACGGCAATTGACTTTGCCTATTCGGTTCACACGGCAGTTGGTGAAAAAATCATTGCCGCCAAGGCCGACGGAAAAATCATTCCGCTCTCCCGTCCCCTGCAGAATACTCAGATTATTGAGGTAATCACAAATCCTCAGGCTCACCCGACAGAGGCTCAGCTCAAGCTTGTAAAAACGACAAAGGCTCACCAGAAGATTCACTCCTGGCTCATGGCAAACGACCCTACCTTCAGCGAGCGTCTTGCCCTTAAGGCCGAAGAACAGGCCGCAGCCGCCGGAATTGAAGGAACCGTTGGAATGAATTCTAACGGCGGCACAACTCATTTCAACAGGGTAAAAAAATCGCGCCCTAAAAAAGGCGCTAAAGAAGTCTCTGAAATTAGGCCGCATAAAAAATACGGCGTCCTCGTACAGGGAGAACGCCGCGTACTTTATAATCTTGCTCAATGCTGTAAACCAGAATATCCCGACCTCATTGCGGGCTATGTAACCCGCAGCAAGGGCGTTTCCATTCACCGCGCCGACTGCCTCATCTACCAGCGCATTCCGCAAAAGGAAGACCGCAGCGTCGAAGTATCCTGGGATGTAAAGGAATAGTTAGTCTACAGTAAGTCCTAGTTTATCACTGACTGTAGTCTTGAAATCTGCAAGAGCTTTATCTCGAGTTTTTTCACCGGCTGCATAAGCACGAACCTGTTCACGCCACCAATAATTTATATCTTCATCCCATAGTGTAAATAACTTGCTATTTACAGTTTTGTCTGCAGCAACAAAATAATCATAAGGATTCTGGCCACCAAGCACAGGAATTGTAACATTACAATTTTTCATTACTACAGCAGAAGCTACAGAATCAGTTGTTCCACCAAGGCCATTTAGAGAACCAGTAGCCCACTGATACAGTAATCCATCTTCTGATGTATCAAGAGTAAGCCATTCAAGGATTTGCTTAATAATTGCCCTCTTTGCTTTATCTTTTGAGGCTGAGGCTGACCCCATAATCCAGGTTCCACCCCAGAAAAAACTAACCGGAGAATTACAAACAGCCCAATCGCCATAAGTTCCTTGCCCAACTGTTTTTCCACCACAATACTTAGTGACTGTGTAGTTTACCATCCATGCTGGGCCGAAGAAACCAAGAACAGGCTTTGTACCGGTTCCAGCAAAATCAGCAAACCATCCTTCTGTCCAGTCTTTTGTTTGATTTGACCAGCCTTTATCAGTCAAGCTTTTAGATACATCAAGGAATTCTTCTCGTTTAGGGTCAATATAAAGTTTATCTCCATCAATCCAGCCCTTCTCTGCAGTTGCTTCGTAAGCACGCCAGATATCTCCATCTCCAGAAACAATAGCAACCCCTTTGTCTGCACACTTTGCAGCTGCATCCCAGAATTTATCCCAAGAACCAGAAGCACCTCCAATTGCTTTTTGAATTTCTGCAGGGTCATCTGTACCAAATACAGACTTAGCAACACTACGGTTATAAATGAAACAAGAGCCTGTAGTCTGATATTCAAGACCAACAACATCACCATCTGAATTAGAACCGATATCTACTGTATACTGAGCAATATCTGCAGCATTGATTTTATTATCAATATCAATTCCAAAATCTTCATATGGAGCTGCGTATTTACTTCTTTCTCCCTGAGTGTATTTAAGAACAAAAGCAGCTTCTGCTGTATATATATCAACTTCATTATTCTCAAGTGCAGTAACAAGAGCTGGCTCATATTTTCCCTCATTTGTTGAAACAATTGTAGTCTTCAGTTTGAATTGTACTTCCGGATGAGAAGACATAAACTCTGTTATAAGACTTGGAACTTCATCAGTGAAAGACCATAGATTTATTGTTACAGAAAAAGGTACAGAAACTACCGGGATTTCAGCAGTGAAAATACCTGTATCCTTAGTAATATTCAAATCAAAAGTTTTTTCTTCTACAACAAATCTCAATTCATCATCAGGACAAATTGCCATTTTAATAGTAAGTTTCAGACAATAAATTGACTCTCCAGTAAAGGTTCCGGAATATATTATCTTATTATCTTTTTTATACTGCCAGGTACCACTATAAACTACTGGAGATACAGTTCTATTACTAGTAGAAGTTCCTGTGTTCATAAAGGCAAATATATATTCACCATTATCTGTATCTGTCATTGTATAGTTTGAGTTTGTTTCATCGGGAGGGTTTTCTAAAGTTCCAGTTGTTTTTAATGCAGGTAATTGAACGGTCATCTTTTCTGGCTTTGTTTGTTCTGCAGGTTTTGTCTGCTCACCAGTCTGAGTTTGTCCACCAGACTGTGTTTGTTCACCAGACTGTGTTTGTTCACCTGTTTGATTTTGCTCACCAGCTTGTGTTTGTCCTCCTGGCTGAGTTTGTTCCGCCGGCTTATCTGTAGCATTATCATCTTTTTGCTCTCCAGCATTTGTCTTACCAGGCTCTGTCTGTTCATTCTTCTTGCCATCATTATTATCCCCGCTTTCGGAGCCGCTTGGACTGCTGCAGGAAAGTATTGCAACTGCTGCAAACAGCGCGAGGGCCGCTACAGCACCTTTTTTCATGATTTTTCTCAATTGCATAAAAACTCCTCTCTCTTAATAAACTTCTTTATTAAGATGACTTTATTATGCTTTAAGTATAAGACCGAAGGAGAGAATCGTCAAACAAAACGGATAACAGATTATTTATTATTTAAAATACTCCAGGCGGGCGGTGGCTGCAGCTTCATCAACAAACAAGAGGCCCCACTCCTGGTCGTAGCCGAAGGATGGAATGCCGTAGTCCGGGAAGCCTAAATCATCAAAAGTGCGGGTATGATTATGGCCGCCCAGGAGACAGATAACCTTGTTGCGGTAAAAGTTTGAAATCATAAGGTTGCGTTCTGTGGTTTCGGCCATGTTTGAACAGTTGTAATTAAAGCGGACAAAAGGATAATGAGTAAAAATGATTTTCGGGCGGGAATCGTTCTCAATATCCTGCTTAAGAATTTTATACTGATTTAAGCCCAGGGCACCAGAGGCAGTATCAAGACAGTACCAGGAAATTTTGTCTGTTTTAAATTTGTAAAAGGAAGTATGAGGGTAACAGGTCTTTTCCCAGTTTTCCCAGTTGTTCTGATAGATGTCATGATTTCCGCAGGAATTAAGAATCAGGCTGATTCCATAATCCTTTTCTAGAGTATCGCAGAAGGATTTATATTTTTCAAAAAATTCAGAAAAGCCGATATCAACAGAATCACCAAGGCTGAGCATGAACTTAGGATATTTTTCCGGACTTTCCTTTTTCAATTTATCCAGAAAATCATAGAGGGCCTTTGTGTTTATATCCTTTTTTTTGTTTCCAAAATGAGCGTCGGAAATTACAAGAACCGTATACTTTCCTTTCAACTCGGAAATACCGGCAGCTGCAAAATCAGAATCATTCTGAGCAGTAAGTCTTGTAAGCTTTTGAGTTCTCTTGTCTACATCATTTCCCGGGTCCCAGAAATTCCAGGCACCATAACAGGAGCTGAGGGTAAGCAGACATACAAGAGAAAGAGCGGCAAATAAGAAAAATCTTTTAAGCTTAAAAATCATATTGCCACCTTGCAGAGTAAGCGCAGCTTTGTTTCATTCAGATATACTGCACTAAAAAACATATCTATAAATTTGAGGGAACCATCAAAACCAAAGGTGAGGTTTGGATTGCACTTAAAATCCATTCCCATTTTTAAGATAGGACTGAGGGCAAGCGGATAATCAAAATAATCCTGCAGCTTAAGGCCGCCCCAGAAATCAAAGGAAGAGGTAAATTGCCAGCTGCTTATAAAATCAAAATTATAGGAAAAATTGTAAATGTTCGGAGTATATTCGCGGACTGCTTCGATGGAAGCCACCTTGTAAAGATATCCGGCTCCAACTTCGAAAGAAAAGACAGGTCCCTTTATCCAGCGGAATCTGAGGGTACCGATTACATCTCTTTCTGAAAACTCGTTGAAATATCTGTAATAATGATAATTGATTCCGATTCCCACCTGACAGATATCATGAATTGTCGGCATATAATAAAGATGGGTTGCAAAATCAAACTGATTTGCCTGATACTGAAGGCCTGCATCAAAGCGCAATTCCCTTGCATCATAAGATAAAATGAGCTGCTCGGCTGGGGAGGTTGAACGCAGGTCTCTTCTCATTGGAGCGGCAAGAGCCCAGGTAATTGTGTGCTGGCCTTGAGCTTCCGGAAACCATACGACTTTTTTTGATGAAGGAATATCTTCTTCCTGGTCCAGTTCAAGAAATTCTTTTATGCCATCCAGTGGCTCAGCATTAAGGCTTGCACAAAACAATGATGAAATTAAAATGATGACAAGAAAAACAAAAGCCTGCTTTTTCATATTAAGCTTCCTGAACTAACAACTCTCCATTCTACTGAATCTAGCGACCCGTGTCACGAATCTTTCCCTCTTCGTAATCCGGGTCCAGGGTACGCAAAAGTGTTCCCTGAGGAAGCTGGTATTTTAGATATATGACTGTCGGATGTCCATCGCAGGTCCAGTTCATTTTAAGACCTGTTTCAGAATCTATTATTTCCCATTCTGCAGCAGGAACCTTGAGGGAACAGAAATCCGGAGAAACAAACTCAATTTCTTCTCCGCTGCGAATCATGTTCATGCCCTTGCATTCGTAAAGGTGCCAGCCCTCTTTCTTTTCAAAGCCTTCTATGCGGCGATCCGGATGGATTTCATAATCCTTTAAGCGGGCTTCGCGGGCCTGTGGGTGCAAGGCTTCCAGTTCTTTCTGAGCAGCTTCGTGGCGGTTTCGGCCTTCTGCAAAAAGTTTGTCAAAAGCCTGCCCTGTAATTTCGTCACCTATTTCTGCCGCCAGCTGATATTTACTGTCGCTGGCACCGGTGGTAGTTTCATCGGCATTTGCCTTGTTATAGTAAAAACCGGTTGTACTTTCGCGGTGGGCAACATTATCAAGTTCTGCGATATAAGGAGCTGCTTCTTCTGCAGTCAGTTTGCCTTCGAGGGCGTCCAGGGCCTTGCGGTAAGCGCGGGTTACCATTGCAACATAGTAAACGCTTTTCATGCGGCCTTCGATTTTCAGTGAATCTACACCGGCGTCGCGGAGGTCTGCAAGATGCTCTATCATGCGAAGATCTTTTGAAGAAAGGATTGCAGTAAAATCATCACCTTCGAAAACAGGGAACTTTTCGCCCGGGCGCTGTTCTTCTTCCAGTGTAAGAAGCCCGCTCTGGGCAAGGGCGCGCGCAGCCTCTAAGTTTTCTGAACCGGTCTTACCGTCCACCTTAAAATTCCAGCGGCAGGTATGCGAACAAAAACCACTCTGCGCGCTGCGTCCTGTGAGGTATGCACTCATAAGACAGCGACCGGCGTAAGCAATACACATTGCACCGTGAACAAAGGTTTCAAGCTCCATATCTGGAACTGCATCCTTTATGCGGCGAATCTGATTTATTGAAATTTCGCGGCCAAGTACTATGCGGGAAAAGCCCAGCGAGCGGTACATTTTTACAGCCTCGCTGTTTACGCAGCTTGCCTGTGTGCTTAAGTGCAGCTGAGCCTTCGGAAATTCTTTTTGAAGCAGAGGAACAATACCAATATCCTGAACAATAAAAGCGTCTATAGGATACTGGCGGAAATAGTCAAGATTTGCCTTAAGGGCATCAATTTCTTCATCGTGAAAGGAAATGTTTAAGGCACAGTGAAGTCGGCGGCCGGGAAACTGCTCCTTGAGAGCCTGAACCTTTTTATATTCGTCCTCGTAAAAATTATCTGCCTTTACACGCAGTGAAAATTTCTTTAAGCCGATGTAAGCGGCATCTGCGCCATAAGCGTAAGCATAGTATAATTTTTCAACATTACCTGCCGGCGATAAAAGCTCCATACGCACTCCTGCCCTAGGCCTCCGACCGAAGGCTGTGCTCAAGTCGCGGCTTATTTTCTATCTGTACTGCAGAAGCACCACCAGTTCCTTCTGTTACAACCTTTCCGATTTTATCAAGCGCAAGATGAGACTCGTGCAAATACTCATCGGCCATCTGGAACATAAACATCATATCAGGCCAGATATCAAGAATGCATTCGTTTCCGGCGTTGCGCAGATTATCTGCAAACTCCTTTGCATCATCAAGAAGGATTTCCTTTGCTCCCATCTGAATGAAAACCGGTGGGAAATTCTGAAGGGCATCGTCTCCGGCCAGCAGAGGTGAAACCATAGGACTTGAGGTGTTTGATTCGTAGGTATAGATTGAGCTGCTCTTGCGCAGAACATCGCCACTCATAACTTCGTCGCTGATTTTTTTGGTCTGAATCAGTTTTGAACATTCCGAAAGGTCCAGCCAGGGTGAAAAAAGAATTACCTGTTTAATGCAGTTTCTGTAACGCTCCCGAAGATTAAAAATAAGTGAGCAGGCAACAGGGGCCGCAGAGCTGTCGGCAGCAATTATGATTTCCGGCAGCTGAGGTCTTGCTCCCTTGTCTGCATTGAGGGAACAGGCTATCTGCTCTTCTGTAAAAAGAGCCTTAAAGGCATTCTGAATATCTTCATTTGCTGCAGGAAAAGGAAAGGCCGGTGCAAGGCGATACTCCGGAACAACAACGCGGCAATAACACTTGGTTGCAAGAGAAGCACAGAAGCTTGCATAGGCAGCACGTGAACCACCTACAAAGGAACCTCCGTGGATATAAAGCATTACTCTGTTAGAAGAATAGATTTCCGGTGCGAGTATATCGCAGACAATATTTCCGTATTTATATTCAGTGCGCTCTACTCCGTTAGGCAGAAAGACAGTTTTAAAGCCTTCATCGAGCTTTGCGCGAAATGTATCTACATTTGATTTTGACCCGAAGGTAAGCAGCTTAAGCTTTTTGATTGCGCCTTTGCGGTCGTTTTTTGTTTCCATAATATTCTATTGTAGCAAAAATGATTGTTTTTTGCTACAATAGGCGGCAATACCACACAGGAGGATATTCTATGCCAATTAAAATTCAATCCGATTTACCAGCATGCGCTACACTTGAAAAAGAGAATATCTTCGTCATGACTGAAAAGCGGGCTATGGAGCAGGATATTCGTCCGCTTAAGATTGCTATTGTTAATCTTATGCCTAATAAAGAAGTTACCGAAACTCAGCTGCTCCGCCTTCTGGGAAACACTCCCCTTCAGATTGAGATTTCCCTCGTCCACATGGAAAATCATACCAGCAAAAATACTGATGAAAGCTATCTGGAACGTTTTTACATTCCTTCAAGTGAGCTTTACAATCAGAAGTTCGACGGCATGCTGATTACCGGTGCCCCGGTTGAGCAGATTGATTTTGAAGATGTTGATTACTGGGACGAGCTTTGCAAAATTATGGATTACGCCCGCCAGAACGTTTATTCAACTCTCTATTTGTGCTGGGGCTGCTTTGCAGGTCTTTATCATCATTATGGTGTTCCAAAGCATGCCCTTGAAAGAAAAATGTCGGGTATTTTTATGAACGAACGCTGCGTAGACGGCGACCCCTTGCTGCGCGGTTTTGATGACACCTTCCCTATTCCGCAGAGCCGACACACAACTCTCGTAAAGGAAGATTTGCTTAAGCATCCTGAACTGGAGATTCTTGCAGAAAGTGCAGAAGCCGGCGTTACAATTTTGAAATCAAAGGATAACCGCGAAATCTTTATGACCGGCCACCTCGAATACGACACAATGACTCTGGCTCAGGAATACTACCGCGACACCGACAAAGGAATGAAGGTTCCCCTTCCAAAGAACTACTTCCCGACCAACAACGTAAACCGCATGCCAACCAGCTACTGGCGTGCAACGGCACACCTCTTCTACTCAAACTGGCTCAACTACTACGTTTACCAGGCTACGCCGTTTAATCTTTCGTCAATTAAATAATTTTTTTAGGAGATTGTATATGAAAAAACTATTACTGGTTACGATTGCTCTTACAGCATTCGTATTATTCAGCTGTAATCAGGCAGCTAGTTCTGATGACACAAAAAAAACTTCTGGCGGCACAGAAAAACCTGCTGGCAGCTCAACAAACGAAGTTGACTTACGAAACAAGGATAAGTCTGGAACCTCTGTAAAAAGAAGTGCCGCAGCTGATGCAGATGATGATGCGCCAATAGGCGTTTACGTAAAAAAAGATCCGACTTGTAAATTCGGTCCTCTTACAGATGAAGATCTGGAAAAGCTGATTTCTTTTGAGGATGATGAAAAGGGTTTTAAAATTAATTACACTACTCCAGAAGCATTGAAAGACTATGTATTGTTGACTCGTATAATCTATATAGATAAAAATGGCAACTGGTCTACAAGACAAAATATTGACAGATATGCCATAAATGAAATCGTCAATTCGAAGGCTCATGTAAAAGACAGTTACTCCTGGGTTTATCCATTAGTATTACCGGGAAACACTTATTCTTTCGCAATCCAATTCCAGTATTATACACCAACTGTTTATTCAAAAGATGCTTTTGGCTTAGTTTCTGCCGGACCAGATTTCCAGCTTTTCTATAGCGTTACACCTAAACATGGTATTGGTATAATTGACGATTTACCTGAAGACTATAACTCACCTGATTTCACTGTTTTTGAGGATGGAGTATTTTCTCTAAAGAACGTTATTCCTGTAGAATCTGAAAGCTCAGTTATAAAATCAATAGGCTTGTATGGAACAAATTTAAGTGACAAGTATTGGACTGATTTCCAATGGATAGACGGATACGATGAAGAAATCACTGATGAACCGGATTCTGCAATAACAATAGATATGACAAAAAGGGGCAAAGTTACTGCTTACCCTTATGTTTACTGCCAGTTCATGTATAAATACTATCTTAAAGATTATGATGACTGCGATTTCCAGACTCCAGAATTCTGCTCAGAAATTATTGAAAACACTTTCTTTGTAAATAAATAATCATTCTTCAATTAAAACAAAAAAAAAGCCGGCTCATAATGAGTCGGCTTTTCAATTTTAGAGTATCATTGAGAGAAAAACTTATGCATCCGGAGTTGATTTATTACAACACTCTTTCTTAAACTCTTCCGCAATAACGGTGGGGCCTTCCCACCAGAGTTTTACGGAATCATCATATAACAGTTTTCCGGTTTTTGATTCCATAAAAGAAAGGAGAACTTCGTCTGTAGATTTTTTTTCTTCGCCGGCAAGTTCTTCGACAGCCATTACAGCGGCTAAATCCATAGCTACCAGAGTTTTTTCTTTTTCCATAAGCTACTCCAAAGCAACCTTTTCGCTTTTCAGAAACTGCAATTTTGAAAGTGCTTTTTTACTTCTAAAACAAAACTGATCCTTTAAGCGTTCAGGAATAAAGAGATTTATACAAACTTTATCGGCCGCTTCTGTTCCTATCTGTCCAAAGACATTTCCCATATAGGCAATAATTGTTGTGTTGGTATCGTCATTTGCAATTTTGCCAGAAATTACATCGTAAGGCTTCATTTGAGTGCGAACTTCGGGAAATGCATTTTTTCTTCTGTGAGCTACAACGCAATGAAGCCAGGCGGCATCTGCAGTCTCAAAAGAAAATGTGCTTAAATCATCAATCTGACTAACTTTGAAATAAGAAATATATGCAAATTCTCCTACCGGGATCCCCTGCTGTCTTCTTTTGGCAGCTGAAAGTTTTGCGAAGCTTTTGGCCTGTTCCTTTGAGGTAGTAAGATAAAAGCCCTGACCAAAATCCTTGTAAACTGCACATTTTTCTAAATCCGGATTATCTACAATGCAATAACTTCCGTGATATAAAACGAGACCTTCCTTGAGCTCTGTCATACATTAGCTCCTTTAGATTTTAGAAATTGTTTTATATCAACAAAAACTGCTTCGTCTCCTTCTGTATGGAAGATTCCCCAGCCGACACGAATATATTGAAGGACTTCAAATTGCTTGAACAATTCAGCAGCTTCTTTCAAAGAAATTCCCAGTCTTTCAGAAGTCATTCTAAGCATTCTAACCTGCATGTACAAAATCTGCTGCTGTTCGTTCATGATTTACCTCCATCGAAATTATAGCACACTTATTTAAAAAAGAAAAATCCTGCAATTGCTTGCAGGATTTATAATCAGATTCTCCGGTCAAGCCGGAGAATGACATTCTTAGTCTTCTTCAGTAAGAGCTTCAGTAGTATGTACTGTAACTGTTGTGTTGTAGCAGTCGAACATTTTTTCTACGCCGGCCGGGCGGGTCTTTGATGTACAGAAGCTTACTACCGGAACGATAATCAGAGATGCCAGCATGCTGAATACACCAGAGTAAAGAGAGTTCTTGAAAATCAAACCGAGAACCGGTCCTGAAACATGGCAAAGGCCAAGAGAAATGCTGAGCTGAATAATCATCATTACAACACCGAAACAGAAGGAAGTTGCAACTGCAGCCTTACTTGTTTTTTTCCAGTAAAGACCGTAGAGGAAAGGAGCAAGGAAGGCACCGGAAAGAGCACCCCAGGAAACACCCATAAGCTGTGCGATGAAGGTTACCTTTGACTTAGCCTGAACAATTGCAATTACTGCAGAAATCACAATGAATACAGCAACAAAAGCACGGAGTACGAAAAGATTCTGCTTATCAGATGATTCCTTCTTTT
>JAEEGL017057042.1_pt1 | contig 11533 bp, 7 predicted proteins | sample 9134231 | NCBI WGS metagenome assembly JAEEGL01 (sample SAMN16246548, study PRJNA631951) | gut metagenome | biome: gut microbiome; feature: rumen; material: fiber-attached | host: Bos | place: Iran: Karaj | collected 2018-10 | reverse complement strand
CCCGTTCAACTTCACCTCGATTGCCAGCAACCTGTGCATGACTCCCGTGCTGATGGGTAACGTGGCCCTGTGGAAGCCCTCCACCACCGCCTTGCTGAGCAACTATTACCTGATGCAGCTCTATAAGGAAGCCGGTCTGCCCGACGGCGTGATCAACTTCCTGCCCGGCAGCGGCGCCCTCATCGGCGAGGTTGCTACCAGCAGCAAATACTTCAGCGGCATCCACTTCACCGGCAGCACCGCTACCTTCAAGAGCCTGTGGAAGCAGGCCAGCCTCAACGTGGACAAGTACATCTCTTACCCCCGTCTCGTGGGCGAGACCGGCGGCAAGGACTTCATCTTCGTTCACCCCAGTGCCGACAAGAAGGCCGTGGCTACCGCAGCCTTCTGCGGTGCGTTTGAGTTCCAGGGCCAGAAGTGCTCGGCAGCTTCCCGCATGTACATTCCCAAGAGCCTGTGGCCCGATGTGCTGAAGGACATCAAGGCCATGTGCAAGGAGGTGAAGATGGGCGACGTCATGGATCCCATGAACTTCATCAACGCCGTCATCGACGAGGCTTCGTTCGACAAGTGCAAGAGCTATATCGACTACGCCAAGAAGGCCGACGACGCCAAAATCGTCATCGGTGGCAAGTGCGACAAGAAGAAAGGCTGGTTTGTTGAGCCCACCGTTATCGAGACCACCAATCCCCGCTTCAAGTCGATGGAAGAGGAAATCTTCGGCCCCGTGCTCACCGTTTACCCCTACGACGACGACAAGGTAAACGAGACCGCACGCCTGTGTGATGAGACCTCGCCTTATGGTCTGACCGGTGCCGTTTGGGGCCGTGACCGCCTCGAGGTCGAGAAGTTGACCGACAAGCTCTGCTATGCCGCCGGTAACTTCTACATCAACGACAAGCCGACCGGTGCCGTTGTGGGTATGCAGCCCTTCGGTGGTGCCCGCGCCAGCGGTACCAACGACAAGGCCGGTGGTGAGTTCAACCTCATCCGCTGGATTATCCCGCGCGTCATCAAAGAGACCCTCGTGTCACCCACCGATTACCGCTACACCTACATGAAGTAATTCCAAGCCTCACGCTAAGACGCTAAGGCGCTAAGAATTTTTAAGCTGGTATCCGCATTCCTGGCAACAGGGGTGCGGATGCTTCATTAAACATTATCCTTTAACCCTTATCCACGGCGCCAGCCGTTTCTTTGACTTCTTAGAAACTACGAATTTCGCGAATTAGACTAATTGGGCATCCGCTTTCTTTTAATTGCTGGCGAATTTAACGAATTGGCATCTGCGCTCCAATGGAGGTGCGGATGCATTCGTTTCATTCGCCGACACAAAAACTTAGCGGCTTCGCGCCTTAGCGTGAGACCCAGAGCGCGGAAGCCTGTTGTTTTAGTAGTTTTTAAAAAAGCATTGCAGTCCGGATGGCATTGTATTTGTTGTTTTCCATTGAGAATTTGTTTGCTCGCAAGAGCTCGCAATATGTGAAAAGATAGTATATTTGCGAGCCTCTTGCGAGCAAATGATTAAAAAAACTTAGCGGCTTCGCGCCTTTGCGTGAGGCCCAGAGCGCGGAAACCCGTTGTTTCAGTTGTCGTGAATTATTCGCTACGTTCGTAAGACAGTCATATAAACATGGAGTTACGATTTATGAAAAGAACAACCAGAATTTCAGTATTGCTTATCCTCTGCACATGCTGTGTAGTGGCTGCGGCACAACCTCACAGGCAGGTCAATGACATCAGTTATACACAGAAGACCGACGCCTACTCGCTCGAACGGCTAAAACTCGACGTGTACCATCCCACGGGTGTCACCGATTGCCCCGTCGTCGTGTGGTTCCATGGCGGCGGACTCGAAGGCGGCAACAAGGAGATACCCGCACAACTCAAGGAAAAGGACATCGTGGTGGTTGGCGCCAACTACAGGCTGTTGCCACGGGTGACCGTCAAGGAAACCCTCGACGATGCCGCCGAGGCGGTAGCATGGGTGTTCAAGCACATCCAGCAATATGGCGGCGACCCGCGCAAGATTGTCGTGACAGGCCACTCGGCAGGCGGATACCTCTCGATGATGCTGTGCCTGGATAAAAAGTGGCTGTCGGCCTATGCCATCGATGCCGACAGCGTGATGATGTATGTCCCCTTCAGCGGCCAGGCCATCACCCACTACAACGTGCGCAAGATGCAGGGCATTCAGCCATTGCAGCCCACCATCGACGAGTTTGCGCCGCTCTATTGGGTGCGCGGCGACTGCCCGCCGCTGGTGCTCATCTGCGGTGACCGCGAGCTGGAACTCTACGGCCGCTATGACGAGAACCAGTACCTAGACCGCATGATGAAACTCGTCGGCCACCAGCACACCTACCTCTACGAGCTTGACGGCCACGGCCATGGCGGCATGGTCGCCCCCGGCTTCCACATCCTCGAGACGCACCTGCGCCAGATGCTCGGCCAACCTGTCAATCCATAGTCAACAAGTCCTCGCTTGAAGATATCACATGCTGTTGCAAAACTCATGTCAGGATGAAGTAATCGCGCAACACGCGAGTACCTTTAGCCAGGCGAAGCCAAATCAAAAAAAGCATCAACCCGTTAGCGGAATAATAGAATCGATTTATCTGCCAACCAATTGATACCCTAAGGGTGGCCTTTAGGTAACCCCCGATAAATCAGGCAGCTGAACAGAGCGATGGTGGCTGATTCATCGGGGGCGTGATGAACCATGACCTGTCGCTGAAGGCGACCCCTTCAACATGGGCTAGATCGAATGGGGTCGCTTCCAGCGACGTGGATAGTATTGCACTTCCGTGGGTGATGCAAACCACTTCGCTACCGCTCAGCGGTTTGCATTACCCACGGTTACTCAAATGACCGCCCTTTGGGCGTTTTTGCCATAGTCACCTAGGCATTTTCGCGTACATTCTACTTGTACAATTAATTCCACCAACGGGAAATCATCAATAAAATTAAGATAAAGATTTGTTATATTTGATTTTTATACATTTTTAGATTTCTCGGCCGTTAGGCCGATTATAACAGAGCCAAGAATGCTTTGTATTACAATCGTGTGCAAAATGTTGAGAAAAAGCGACAAATTCGTGCCGAAAACAATAAAAAAAACACTAAATTTGCACCAAACAAGACCAAACTCAATCATTATTATTACCAAAATAAACATCATTATGAAGACTAAACTACTCAATCTCAAAACATTGTTTATCACAATGCTTTGCGTAGCTTCGGCCTTGGGAGCCAGCGCCTATGACTTCTATTCAAACGGTTTCTATTACAACATCAGGGAGAACAATACTGTCGAAGTCACCTTCCAGAGTACTAGTGGTACCGACACCTATACCGGGGTTATCACCATCCCGCGTCAAGTGACTTACAACGGCACGACCTATCAGGTGGACAGAATCGGCTATAACGCTTTCTCATTGAGTCGACTCATCGAAGTGGTTATCCCCGATAACATCACTTATATCAGCCCGAATGCTTTCCGTCTGTGCGACTTACTCGAGAAGGTAAGCATGACCGATGCCGTCACGACAATAGGCTACCAGGCCTTTTCAGGATGCCACAAGTTGAGGGATATCAACATCTCGAATAATATTGAAACGATACCAATCGGTTGTTTCTCCTGGTGCGACTCGCTGAAGACCATCACCCTGCCCCACTCGCTGAAAACAATCGAGGCAGAGGGCTTCAAGGCAACCAAGAACCTGAAGACCATCATCTGCAAGGCTTGGACCAGGCCCACATGGGCTGATGACGATGTATTTGACGCCGAAGTCAAGGCAAACGCCACGCTGCTGGTTCCCCCATCTTATATTGCCCAATATACTAGCCGACTCCCTTGGAGCTACTTCAGCCACATCAAGGCGCTCGCCTATGACATCGACAAAAACGGCGTGTACTACGTCACCAACAGCAGTGGCACGATGGATGTCACCTACAAGGACACCAACTACAACTCCTATAGCGGCAATGTGTACATCCCGGGGTCTATCACCCTACCCGAGGGCACCTTTGACGTGGAAGGCATCGGCACGCTCGCCTTTTTTGCCAGCAGGGAGATGACATCGGTCAGCCTTAGCTCAAGTAACCTCAAGACCATCGGCGACCGCTCGTTCATGGCATGCTCCGGCCTTACTGCCATCTCGATTCCGAGTAGTGTTGAAACAATTGATGATTACGCCTTCACTAACTGCACATCACTGCGCACCATCACACTCAGAGAAGGCCTCAAGACCATCGGCTTCCAGGCCATGACGAACACTGCAATCACCAAAATCACATTGCCCGCATCGCTCGAGTCCATCAACGGCAATTCACTGTCATGCTGCACGAACATGACCATTATCAATGTGCAACCAGGCAATCCCTACTACACCAGCAGGAACGGCGTGCTCTATACCAGCGACGGCAAGACGCTGATGACCTATCCCGCAGGCAAGAGCAGCACTTCTTACACCGTCCTGGACGGCACCGAGGTGATTGCCAACAACGCCTTTGACCGTGCAAGGTCGCTTACCGAAATCCTTCTGCCCAACTCACTCAGGGAGGTGCAGACGTCAGCCTTCCGCGAGTGCAACGCCTTGCAGCAGATGGAATTCCCGAGGGGTGTGACCCGCATCGCCAGCAGTGCTATGGACAACTGCAACACGATGGACCACGTTACGCTGCCCTCCACACTCAACTACATCGGCGACAACGCCTTCAATCGCTGCACGAGCCTGAGCGTCATCTATGTGAAAGCCACCACACCGCCCTATTGCGACACCTACGAGTGGTATGACTATGACTGGGACGAGGATGTCATCGATTACGCTTTCACCTTCACACAGTTCAACAACACCGCAGTCTTTGTGCCCGAAGCGTCAATCGACAGCTACAAGAATGCCGAAACCTGGAAAAAGTTCAAGAAAGTGTATGGCATGAATTACCCGTCTGAGTTCGTTCTGGGCGATGTTGACGGCAACGGCGAGGTGGGCATCAATGATGTCACCGTCCTCATCGACTACCTGCTTGCTGGCGGCTCCATCGACACCGAGGCTGCCGACGTCAACGGCGATAACAGCGTCAGCATCAGCGACGTTACAGACCTCATCGATATCCTGCTGAACGGAGATTAGCTTTTAGCTGTTAGCCTTTAGGACTGTTCATCCAAATATGGGGGGGCGTTTATAAGCTCGTAGGGCTGACAGGTTATAGGGAGAAGTGGAGCGAAGCAGAAATCCTGTAAAACGCCACACGCGACAAAATAGCCCACTAGGGGCTAGAAATATGGCAAAAACGCCCAAAGGGCGGTCATTTGAGTAACCGTGGGTGATGCAAACCGCTGAGCGATAGCGAAGTGGTTTGCATCACCCACGGAAGTGCAATACTATCCTCGTCGCTGGAAGCGACCCCATTCCATCTAGCCCATGTTGAAAGGGGTCGCCTTCAGCGACTGGTCATGGCTCATCACGCCCCCGATGAATCAGCCACCTTCGCTCTGCTCGGTTGCCTGATTTATCGGGGGTTACACAAAGGCCACCCTTCGGGTGTCAATTGACTGGCAAATAAATCGATTCTACTATTCCGCTAACGGGTACGAATATATTTATATAATTCGTCTAATTTGCGAAATTAGCATTGAAAAGAATCATTGGGCCAATGTTATCGTGGTATCATTGCGGTTTTCAATCATTGTTTTTCATGTTCATGCCGCAATAATACAATTCGGCTCGTGGCCTTGTCAAGGTCAAAAAGCACAAAAAATGTTTTTTTCCATTTCCATGAGGGTAAATTTGTGATTATCCTTGTTTATGTTTAACTTTGCAGGTTAATAGCAACCATTAACGATGAACAATCGATTTTTGATTCATCATCACCTCACTTTATAATTAAATCATCATGAGCAACGACAAGGTATTGCAGCCGATGGCTGGTATGACACTCGAGGAAATGCAGGATGCGGTCACCGCATTGGGAATGCCGCGTTTTGTGGCCAAACAGCTGGCACAGTGGATTTATCAGAAACGCGTGAACGATTTTGAGCAGATGCTGAACATCTCCAAGTCCAACCGTGAACTGCTGGCAACCCGCTACTGCGTGGGTCTGTACCTGCCCAGCCAAGCGATGGCAAGTGAGGACGGCACGGTAAAGTACCTGTTTGATGTTGGAAGCAAACAAGCCATTGAATCGGTATATATTCCCGAGGACGACCGCGCCACGTTGTGCATCTCGTCACAAAAAGGTTGCAGGATGAACTGCTACTTCTGCATGACGGGCAAACAGGGCTTCCACGGCAACCTCACCTCTAACCAGATTATCAATCAGGTGCTGAGCGTCCCCGACAGCGACAAGCTGACCAATGTCGTATTCATGGGCATGGGTGAGCCACTTGACAACCTCGACGAGGTGATGCGAGTCATCGCCATCCTGACCGAACCGTGGGGCCTGGCCTGGAGTCCCAAGCGCGTCACTGTTTCCACTGTGGGTAAGCTGCCCGAACTGAAGATTCTGTGCGAGCAAACGAGCGTCCACATTGCTGTGAGCGTCCACAATGCCGTACAAGAGGAGCGTTCGTCGATGATGCCGATCGAGCGCATCTCGCCCATCGACCGTGTAATGGATGTGCTGGGCAACTACGACTTTGCCCACCAGCGCCGCCTGTCGGTGGAATACATCTGCTGGCAGTGGTTCAACGATGACATACAGCATGCCGAGAAATTGCGCGAATTGCTGCCCAACGAACATGTGCGCGTCAACCTCATCCGCTTCCACCCGATTCCTGGAATCGAGAAGCTGCGCACCAGCAGCGACGAGAGGATGACCTACTTCCGCGACTACCTGAACAGCAAGGGCGTGACCTGCACCATTCGCCGTAGCCGTGGTGAGGACATCGCTGCCGCCTGCGGCCAGCTTGCCGGCCAGGTGCGCAAGGCACAAGCCGCCCAAGAGGGCAAGCCCGGCAAAGACGGCAAACCGGCGCCCAAGCAGACCCGCAATAGCAAGAACAAGAAGTAATCAACCACCATAACACGATATCGGCTATGAACAAGTCCATCAGATTCATCCTGTTGCTGGCGACAACGCTGTTTGCCGCCCAGGCACTACTCGCCGCCGAGCCCACTAACTACTACAACAATGCCAAGGGCAAGAGCAACGAGACGTTAATGACCGCCTTGTGCAACATCATCCGCAGCCACACGCAGTTGAGTTACAATCAACTGTGGGACGCTTTTGTGACCACTGACACCGATGCCGATGGTTATATTATCGACATGTACAGCAACTGTCGCTACAGACCCAAAGAACACGGTGGAAATGCATCCCAAGTGGGTGACGGATTTAACCGAGAGCACAGCTTTCCCAAGAGTTGGTTTGACGATGGCTATCCCATGTATACCGACCTGTTCCACATGTATCCCACCGACATCAGGGTGAATAATCAGCGTAGTAACTACCCATTCGGCGTGTGCGCCAATGGCACCAGATTGGTCAATGGGCAATTGTACGGAAAAGGCAAACTGGGCAAAAGCACTTATCCGGGTTACGCGGGCACGGTGTTTGAACCTGATGACGAGTACAAGGGAGACTTTGCACGCACCTATTTCTACATGGTGACCTGTTACAAGAATGAATTGCCCTCATGGCCTGGCAGCCCACAGCTGGACTATCGCACCAACAATTATAAGGCGTTCTCGACCTGGACCATCAACATGTTGATGGAGTGGACCCGCCTGGACCCCGTCAGCGAGAAAGAAATCAAGCGCAACGAGGCCGTCTATGGCATCCAGCGCAACCGTAATCCCTTCATCGACCATCCCGAACTTGCCGAATACATCTGGGGCGACAAGCAGGGCCAGCCTTGGGGAGAGGATGATTCCCAACCCAGAATCACTGCACCGCAAAATGGACTGGTATTTGATATGGGGACTTGTACTGTAGATGAACAGTTAGAGTATCAAATCTATCTGGAGGGCAAAAACCTGACCGAGGACCTCACGCTGACATTCAGCGATAGCGAAAACTTCTCGGTCTACCCCAGCACTTTCCCTGCCAGCAAAATCAATAACGGCACAATGTTGACCGTCACGTTCAAGCCCATTGCCGAAGGCACATTCTATAACGAAATGACCTTGGGCAGCAGTGAGGCTTCCACCTCGTTTAAGGTCTTTGCCACAGCCACCAAGAAAGATGAACCGAATCCCCCCGTCGAGCTGGGTGACAGCATTATGGAGGATTGGGAAGACTGTGAGACCGGCGGCTACTGGAACAAGCAGATTGAGGGTAACGCCTGGACGTGGGACTTCACCGATGCAGGCATTTGGGGAGATAACCTCAAGCATGGCGAACTCTCATGCCGACTGGGAAAGACCAGCAGCAGTTCCATCGCTATGGCCGAGGATGTGGTTGGCAACGTAGGCGCCATCAGTTTCTGGGCTGGATGTTTCGGCAACGACCCCGACGCCAACCTGCGCGTGGACTACAGCACCGACCAGGGAGCAACCTGGTTAGAGTTAGGTGATTTCACCTTCAAGAAAGGCTTCTTACAACACATCACTATGGAGGTCATCGCCAATGGCACAGTGCGCTTCCGCATCGTGCAGACCTCAGGCTCACGCATCAACATCGACGATATCACCCTGTACAAGCGCATCGAGGGACCCATTCCCCCTCCCCCTACCATTAAGGGTGACGTGAACCGCGACGGTGAAGTGACCGTTGCCGACGTCAACGCGGTAATCCTCTTCATCCTGAACGCTACCCGTGACGCGGAAGCCGAACTGCCCGCCGATGTGAACTGCGACGGCGAGGTGACCATTGCCGATATCAACATGATTATCAGCATCATCATTGGCGGCGCATGACACACACGCATGACCTTTCTTGTTTAGACATCAAACCCGTCTAACAATTAAGACAATGCAAAATTATTGTTTTTATTCCATTAATACACAACCATTTAATCATTATTTGTCATGAAAAAATTATTTTTACTTTTTGCGTTTTTGTTGAGTTTCTCGACCATCTCGGCCGACACTTACTTTGAGATTGACGATTATGAGGTACCTCGTGCCAAGGTGGGCAGTTATATCTCAGTTCCCGTTAAAGCACACTTTTCAGGAAGATTGAGCGCTTGGCAGATTTATTTCACCCTGCCTGAAGGTTTGACGTTAAGGGGCGCAACTAAAACCTCACAGATGACTATCCATTACATTGATGGCTTTGGAGAACCGGACTCTATCACTCCTGGAGTTTCAGTGGGCACAATACCTACTGTGCTTTCATTTGTTATGACTGAAGGATTCTGGGATCCTGATGGTGACGAAGAGTATGAATCCTATGGCGTGGTGAAATGGGAAGCTGGTGATTATGACCATTTCTTCACCCTTAGGTTCAATGTGCTGCCTGAATTTAAGGGCGGTGAAATAATTATGGAGACAAATCCATCATCAGGCAAAGATGATCGAGGAGGGACCATCAGGGAAACCGGTGATGAGGGCAAAAAATTCTACACCTCTACCGTCCTCACTCTGGAGCCGCCAATGCTTGGCGACGTGGATGGAAATGGCGGCATGAGCATTGCTGATGCCACCATGCTCATCGACTATCTTGCTGGCACAGAAGGCATTGACATCCTGCTTGAAGCCGCTGATGTCGATGGTAATGAAACCGTCAACATCGGTGATGTTGCAGCCATCATTGACATGCTGCTCAACCAATAAACCATACCACACGTGCTGACAACTTATTGCGAGTTGTCAGCACGGTTTCTCGTTCTTCGCGTCAACATCGACGCTATCACCCTGAACAGATTAACATTGTTTGTTTAACTCATTAATTATTCTATTTAGTCATGAAAAAAACATTTTTACTTTTTGCGTTTTTGTTAAGCCTCTCGACCATTTCGGCCGACACTTACTTTGAGATTGACGATTATGAGTTTTCTCGTGCCGACATCGGCACCATGGTCCCTCTTCCTGTTAAAGCCCACTTCTCAGGAAGACTGAGCGCATGGCAGATTTACTTCACCCTTCCCGAAGGTTTGACGTTAAGAGCCGCTGAGTCGACTGAACAGATGACAATCTATTATTACAACCGCAGGGGCAAACTGGATTCTATCACTCCTGGTGTTTCTAAGGGTACAATTCCCACTGTGCTCTCGGTTATTATGACTTCAGGCTTCTGGGATCCTGATGGTGATGGAGAATATGAAACCTACGGCGTGGTGAAATGGGAAGCAGGTGATTATGACCATTTCTTCACCCTTTGGTTCGATGTGTTGCCCGAATTTAAGGGCGGTGAAATGATTATGGAGACAATTCCATCATCAGGCAATGATACCCGAGGTGGAACCATCAAGGAAACCGGTGATGAAGGCAAATCATTCTTCACTTCTACCATCTTCACTCTAGAGCCGCCGATGCCTGGCGACGTGGATGGAAACGGTACTTTGAGCATTGCTGACGCCACCACGCTCATCGACTATCTTGCTGGCACAGAAGGTATTGACCTCCTGCTTGAAGCTGCCGATGTCGATGGTAATGAAACCGTCAACATCGGTGATGTTGCAGCCATCATTGACATGCTCGTCAGCCAATAAACCATCTCACACGAGCTGATAGCCCGTAATAAATTGACAGCACGTTCTCGCTGATTGCTCGAGAACGTGCTGTCAATAATTAATTCCAACACGGGATGTTGAACGATTGCGTGGTGTGATTTACTTGACGGGAATCTTGTCAACGCGGCGCTGGTGACGGCCTCCCTCGTAGGCGGTGGTCAGGAACGCCTCGACCATGGCGATAGCCTCCTCGTCGGTGACAAAGCGGCCAGGCATGGCAAGCACATTGGCATCGTTATGTTGGCGGGCCAAACGTGCTACAGCAAGACGCCAGCACAGGGCTGAACGGATGCCCTGATGCTTGTTCAACGTGATGTTGATGCCCTCGCCACTACCACACACGGCGATGCCAGGATAGCACTCGCCTTGCTCCACTGCCAGAGCGCAGGGGTGGGCAAAGTCGGGATAGTCACAACTGTCCTCGTTGTAGGTGCCGAAGTCCTTGCAGGCGATACCCTGCCCCTCAAGCCAACGCTTGACGGCTTCCTTGACGGGATATCCCGCATGGTCGCTGCACAAGGCAACGGGAACGCCAGGTTTCAAAATTGAGTTTTCCATATTCTTTTTTAGTTTCTAGTCCCTAGTTTCTAGTTTCTAGTCCCTAGTTGGTGGACGGTCAACTGTTCACTATTAACTATTAACTGTTAACTATTTCTTGAGTGCCTGGAGGGCTTGCTCCATCGTGGCGATTTTGCTCTCGGCGTCGGCTTTTTTCTTGCGTTCACCGGCGACAACGGCCTCGGGAGCATTGGCAACGAAACGCTCGTTGCTCAACTTCTTCTCGACACTGGCAAGGAAACCGCGGGTGTATTCCAAATCGGCCTCAAGTTTGGCGATTTCAGCCTCCACATCGATGCTGCCGGCAACAGGCACGGCAAACTCGGCGGTACCAACCATAAAGGCGGCTGCCGTGGG
>JAEEGL016721147.1_pt1 | contig 11533 bp, 9 predicted proteins | sample 9134231 | NCBI WGS metagenome assembly JAEEGL01 (sample SAMN16246548, study PRJNA631951) | gut metagenome | biome: gut microbiome; feature: rumen; material: fiber-attached | host: Bos | place: Iran: Karaj | collected 2018-10 | reverse complement strand
CGTCTCCTCTCAATAGCCGCAGGTCGGTACGACCTGCGGCTATTGAGAGGAGACGCTTTGGATAAATCGCTCATGCTCGGCCATCTGCAAGCAAGCTTGCATGGCCCTCGCTCAATCGCGATTTTCAGCGTCTGGAATCTTCAAAAAACGCTATTGTCTTTTCAACCGCAACTTGGCAAAAGTTCTGAGTGTGTTGGCAAAGTGCTTTCCATCAGCTGCGAGGAGTATGCTAACTGGGCGGGACATTGAGTTTTTTCTTTGTCGCACATGCCCCGTGAAATGAGATAATAGCACTCGAAAAATTCAACTGAACCGCTCGTTTTTCTTCGTATGTGAGTCATTTCGCTTTTTCCTCTTCCTTTTTTTGGCCGTTCCAAAAATATTGTTTATCTTTGCAACCAATATTCCATGATGGCCAACATAAGGCTTGAAGAAATTATTTATATTTTCTAGTAACAAACTTTAAACTTAAAAAAAAAGAAACAGAAAGTTGCCACATCTATTCGGGAGAACAGTCATGCTAAGCACGGCACTCCCAGGGAGATTTGAAAGGAAGTCTTAACGGCTGCCTCGCAACTCCCATTCGTACTTTTTAGATATAGAGCTTTCTGCTCTTGTTCTCTCAATTCGAATCCGCCAAAATTCAACGCTGAGAGCAAGCTGTTCAGAAGGTTCACGCCTCATGGGCGTGAACTGTTCTTGCTTGTTTAGCGTGAGGTTACTTGGCGGTACCAGAATTGAGAATAAGCATCGGATGGTTGCACGCCTTTCTTTTGTCTCTTGTTCACCAAACAATGCGAGTAAGCCGAAAATCGCGAAAACAGAGTAGGCAATTACCATTATCTTATACAAATTATGAGAACGAAGTTTTTCGCCATCGCCCTGATGTTTGTTTGTATTGGGGCTAAGGCACAGGAGAAGTCCAGCAGTATTACATTAGGCTTTGCTCCTATGGGTTCCACCAGTGTAGAAATCAGTGATGACAACAATGATTTTACTTATGATTATAAGTCATACTGGAATGCCAGCATCGGATATGAGAAACAGTTAAAAGGAGTTGTTTCATTGACAGAACTCACTTATGCACATGCAAAGTCCGACATCAAGAGTTGGCCAGATGCTGATCTGACCTCAGTAACCCTCATGACATACGCCGGTAAGACTTTCAATCGCAACAAACGTCTCCAAGTACCTGTTTACATTGGTTTAGGAGGTGAATATCTACATGGTGGACCTGTGCATAATGTAGCTTTTGATTTGGGATTAAAAGCTCGTTTAAAGATTTATATCACAAATAACATCGCCGTCTATGGTGGAGTTACGGGACGATTAGGTTTGGGCACTAAATCGAAGGACGATTCTTCTGATGAATTCTATACTCTTAGTCCCAGAATGTGGGCAATTGATTGCGGTTTGGTGTTTGGCATTTAATTCTACAATCACATGAAGAAAATATTATCAGCCATGGTGCTCCTGATGCTATGCATCGGGAGCACAGCCCAAGACAAGCTCTTTGAAGAAGGTATTGCAAGAGGTAGAGCAGCCAAACAATTCTATTATGCAAAGAATGGAAAGGGCAAGGGGATGAATCTCAACAAATTCACAGAGTATGCAAGAAAAAACAATTATCTTATTGGCTATTACACGACAAAAGAAATAGACCGTTTCGGTGATAAAGAAACAGCCATAGACGAAGTGTTCTTCCTTCCTAAAAACGAATACCCACAATTCGTCTATGAGTTCGTCTCAAATAGCACTTCTCTTCGGTATGACGACCTAAAACAAACTGGTTCATGTTGGCTTTATGAGAGTGGCAGTTTTACTAAGTTGGACAATGTCAAATGGTCGGGAACTGTCGAGAATGGGCTGATAACAGGTAAAGGAACTGCGTTCATTATGAAGGCGAATAACACAATTTTCTATTTCATTAGTGGTGAGTTTCAGCATGGTCTTCCATTAGGTAGGCCAACAATAGACACCTATTACATGGACGACAGCAAACCTTCGAGTGTTACATTCCGTTCTGCCACTTCAGTAACGGTAGGAGAACTATCTGAAAACCTTGCAAAATTTCAGAATGAAATAGGCAAATGGGGGTTTGTAACATCTGATGGAAGAGTGGTCATATCGCCCAAATACGATTCCGTAATAAAAGACTTCAAAAATGGGAGAGCGGAGGTCGTATTGAATAATGTAGAAAACATTATAAGCAATGATGGTACATACATCGATTTGACTGCCAATCAAAAACAGCTAAATGCTGCTCAGGCCGCCAAAGAAAGGCAGGAAGAGTTGAAGAGGGAACAAGAGAAGAGAAACAAAGCCCTTGCCGAAAGGCAAAAGCAAATAGAAAGGGAACGTCAAGAGGCCGAAGCAGAAAGAATCAGGGTTGAGAAATTTAAGAATTGCCAGCCAGGTGATATTATCTATTATAGCCAAAGTTATGAGTGGGAAGAAGGTATCTGGATTTTCACGACATCTCATAGTGCTTCCTGGAGAGTTGTCTGTTATGTTGAGCAGAACATTAATAATGGTGAACGTCTGAAAATACTTGTTGGAGACGTGGAAACTTCTGGTGACAGATATAAGACTCCCAAAATTAATGGCATAGAATTTCGAAAAAATGACTCACACTATATAAAACCTCTTCAAGATAAAAATTGGCATATTGAGTAAATAAAAGCACAACGACTTATGAGAAAACATATATTATTGTGTCTTGCCTTTTTCCTAACACTTCTTCCAAGTAGTAATGCTTTCGGACAACCTTGGGGGAAAGCGAGGTATCATTATTTTGTTCCATCTAATGGTGGAAAAGTTTATTGCAAAATAGTCAATAAAACTGAGAGGACAATAAGAATTGGCGCACATTATCAAGGTTGCCGTTTAGGAGATGTGGGGCGCATGCCATGGGGAGAGAAAAGAGTTCAAGAAATCAAAGGAAACGAAACAATTCCGTATAAAGTCGAGTTGAGGTATTGTGACGAACTAAGTAATGAAGACTATAGTGTCGGAGATTATACGATTGTTGGGTTAGATAACCATGCATTCTTGAATTGTTCTCAACTCATATCCATCACACTTCCAAGCACAGTGATGAATATTAAGAAACAAGCTTTCCAGGGTTGTTCGAACCTTACTACTATCAACCTGCCTTCTAATCTCCAAGATATCGACTTGAGTTTTGCAGACGGATGTAAGAAACTTGAATCCGTCAATTTAACCAAAGGAAAAGGTTCAAAGTATTACTCATATAACGGTATTCTATGCCATGATGAAGATATGGTCTTTTGTCCCTTGAATTTCAGAGGTGATTTGAACATCCCATCAACAATAAAAACTGTAAGAGATGATGTCTTTGCGGATCACAACCAGTTGTTTTCCTTAATAGTTAATCCTGGAACATCAATACAAGACAGAGCCTTTAAAAACTGTTTATGTCTTAAAGAAGTGATTCTCAACGATGGAGTGAAATGGATAGGCACGGAAGCATTTTGTGACTGCCCTGTCATTGAACAAATCAAGATTCCCGGTTCTCTAAATGTTATTAATTGCAATGCTTTCTCTGGCTGTATGTCACTTAAATCAGTAAAGATTTGCGAAGGTATAAGTACTATCGAACATGATGCCTTTAGTTTCTGCACGAGTTTAAGGGAAATACAATTTCCAACAACAATGAGATGGATTGACGAAAAGGCTTTTATGGGTTGTACAGCTTTGGAGAAGGTCATTTTGAATCCTCAAATCTTAATCATCTGCAAATATGCCTTCTTCGGCTGTTCTAATCTCATATCCATCAACGTCCCAAAAGGGACAAAAACCTTTGAAGAAACATTCATGGATTGCAACAAGCTCCATTTGCAATAGCATCCATTTAGAATCGAATGAAAAAAGAAATGAAGAAAAAGATTAAAACAATGCTTTTGTGTATGGCTGCTCTGCTGAGCACAGCCGCCCATGCACAAAGTGCCAAATACTACTATTTCTATGCGCAGCAAAACGAGAAAGTGGTATGCGACGTTGTCAGTGAGACTGACCGAACAGCTTCCATCACGTCAAAAGTAGTAACCAGATATAAGGATGACAATTTCTTGAAGGTTCAGTGGACTGTAACCGTTCAGCAACCTGTGTCTGGCGATTATGTATTACCATCGGAAGTTAATCTGCGTTTCTTTGATGCCCTATACAATATTGACAGGCCTGTCGGACGTTATACCATCGTAGCCATAGGCAACGAGGGTTTCAAAGGATGCTCAAAATTACGTTCCATAACCATTCCTGCCTCAGTGAGAAACGTGTCTAACAACGTCTTTGATGGCTGTACAATGCTTGAGACCATCAATTTGCCGTCAACGACGGAAAATTTCGACATCAGTGGTTTGGCAAACCTGAAAAGCCTCAAAGCCATAAATGTTGAAAGTGGTGCGAATGGGCGTTATTCTTCGTTTAGTGGCATCCTCTGTAAAGAAAAGGAATTAGTATTCTGTCCTGTCGGCTTTCAGGGCAGTGTACATATTCCTTCTTCCGTCAATACCATAAGACAAGACGCATTCCGAGGGTGTGATGGCATTACGGATGTTATAGTTGACGATGGGCTGTCAAGCATTAATTCTTCAGCTTTCCTGAACTGCTCCATGCTTAAGAAGGTTGTACTACCAAATACAGTCACTGACATCGGAGTGAGTGCATTTAAAGGATGTTTGATGTTGGAATCAGTAAGTTTGGGGACGAGAGTGAAGACTATCAACACGAGTGTGTTTGAAGATTGTTCTTTGCTGAAAGAGATTGTTCTGCCTGGAAGTATTGGCGTTGTTGGAGGCTCGGCTTTCAAGAATTGTTTCAGCTTGGAAAAAATAGTCTTTGGTGAAGGTATAAAAGAAATTTGCCCAGAGGCGTTTTCTTTCTGCTCGTCACTGAGGGAAATAGACTTTCCTTCTACGTTAGTTGAAATAGGCTCGCAGGCATTCATGGGGTGCGAGTCTTTGACGCGTGTGCGACTGCCTCAACAGCTAAAGGAAATAGGACGTTATGCATTCATGGGCTGCAGCAGTCTTACTGACATTAATGTGCCTAACAATACTAAAATTTATGACGAAACTTTTCTGGATTGTATTAATTTAAAGCAATAGAAAGGAGTTGAGAAGTAAGGAGGTAAAGGAGATACTGACAGCAGAACTATTCTACTTTACTCCTTTACCTCCTTACTCCTCAACTCCTTACATGTTTTAGAATGACAGTTCCTCCACCTGCCACTCCTCCACGGTTCCCGTCTGGCTGGAGAACGAGGCTCCGACAAGGAATTTCGGTCGCGGGTCAGCCTTGTAGCTGCGGGCATAGCCGCGGCTGTGAATCTGCTGGAGAGCCTCCTGGGCAGTGCCGTCGAGCTTGAATTCGAAGATGAAGACATACTGCGGGGTCTCCACGATGCAGTCGGCACGGCCCTCGGAGAGCTGCTTCTCGGTGTAGACGGTGTAGCACGAGATGAGGCGCATGAGCAGGTAGAACGTGTAGTGGAAGTATAGCTTGCGGTCCTTCTGGTCCTTCTTCGGCCGCATGGAATAAGGCGTCTCGGCAAGGAAGCTGGTGAACAGGCGGCGCACCTGGTCGAGGTCAGCGGCCTCTAAGGCCTGCACGACCTTCACCACCCACGACTTTGTGTCCTCCCTGGGTTGCACATAGTTGCTTGTCAGCAGCGTGACAAGGCCCTCACGTACCTCCTGGTTGGGGAAGTCGAGCAGGTAGGTGTTGAAACGGCGGTCAACAGCCTTGATGGTGAGGTAGCCACTCTGGAAAATTATCGGCAGGGGCGTGGCCGCGTCGGCCTTGTAGTCGATGAAGGTCTGCCGGTCGAAATACTGCCCGGTGTATCGCATCACGTCCTCATTGGTGTTGGTCAGTAGGCGCATGAGGAGCGAGGGAGTGCCTGAGCTGAACCAGTAGCTGTCGAGGCTGTTGTTTGCAAAGGCGTTTAGAATGCTGAAGGGGTTGTAGATGTCGATGAGTCGGTCGCTGAAGTGGTAGCCGTCGTATCTGTCCTTCAGCCATGCCTTAGCCTGCTCCACGGTGATACCCTGTTCGTCGGCCAGCTCCTCTATGGATTCGGCAAACACCGTGTGCAGCTCTTCCTCGGTGATGCCCAGAAGTGTGTCGAAGCGGCTACTGTATGATATATCGTCGGGCTGATTGAATCCGCTGAACATCGACACCTGCGAGAACTTGGTGATGCCCGTGAGCAGCACGAAGCGCAGGTGCTCGTCGGCGGCCTTGAACACCGAGAAGAAGTCCTTCAGGAAGTCGCGGTTCTGCTGTAGCTGCTTCTCGTCGTCAGGATTGCCCGTCTCAAGGAGGTCGAGCAGCGGCTTGTCGTATTCGTCGATGAGCACCACCACCTGCCGACCCGTCTTCTTGTGTGCTGCTTCAATGAGCCAGCGGAAGCGCAGGGCCAGGTTCTGTGGCTTTTGGTCTGAGGGGTATTCCTTTTCCCATTTTTCCAACGACAACGCGATATATTCCTGCAGTGCACCCGGCTGCGAGATGCTGTTGAAGTCGAAATGCAGCACGGGGTACTGCTGCCACTCGTCCTCTAACTGCGCAATCTTCAGCCCCTCGAACAGGTCTTTTCTGCCCTGGAAGTAGTATTTCAACGTGCTCACCAGTAGGCTCTTGCCGAACCGCCGCGGACGGCCGAGGAAATAGATGTGACCGCGCGTCAGCTTGTAGACGAGATCGCTCTTGTCTACATAGACGAATCCGCCCTTGCGCAGCGTCTCGAAATCTTGTACACCAATAGGATAATTCTTCATGACATTACTGTTTACATCGCAAAATTACGAAAAGTCGAGAGCAAAACAAAGGAACTTGTTCCTTTTTTTGCCGAGACGGAGTAAATTCGCCGTCGAAGACGGCAAAAATACGAAAAAACTTCCATTCCCTCAAATCTTTTTTCCACTTTTCTTGTAAGTATTGCGAAAAAGTTGAGTAAGAAGTTGAGGAGGTGAGGGGTGGGAGGTGAGGGGTGAGAGGATAGTTTTGCTGAAATATCCTATCAGCTATCTCACATCTTCGCTCCCAGTCCTCAAAACTATCCTCTCACCCCTCACCTCTTCGCCCTCACCTCTCAAAACCATCCTCTCACCCCTCACCTCCTTACTTAATAATCGTTAATTCTTTGGCGAAATGTCGGTTTGTGTGTTTTTTTTGACGTAATTTTGTCAGAAAAAGGAGATGAAAATGATGATGATGCTTATTTTCATGCTGTTGCCCTTGGCTGGCATCACCTACGTTGCTTGGCATGTTTACACGTTGTTGCCGCTGTCGCCCGTTTGTAAGTGGGCGATTATCGCCATTGGCGTGGTGTGCTTCGGACTGCTGTTTGCCAATTTTGCGAGGGCTACCGACCGTCTGCCCATGCCGCTGGCGCGCGTGCTCTACGAGGTGGGCACGTCGTCAATCTTCGTCCTGCTCTATCTTACGATGACTTTCCTGGTGCTCGATGTCGGTCGACTGCTGCATGTGGTGCCCTCGTCGTGGCTGCATGCCAACTGGACGACGACCACGGCCATCGCGGGATTCATCATCACCGTGTTCCTCTGCGGCAACATCCATTATTATAATAAGGTTCGCGTACCGTTGTCTGTTACTACGCAGAAGCCCCTCTCCCATCCTTATCGGATGGTGATGCTGAGCGACCTCCACTTGGGCTACCACAACACCCGGGCCGACTTGGCGCGGTGGGTAGACCTGGTGAACGCCGAGCAGCCCGACCTTGTGCTCATCGCGGGCGACATCATCGACGGCAGCATGCGCCCCCTCGTCGAGGAGCAGATGGCGCAGGAGTTCCACCGCATCCAGGCACCCATCTATGCCTGTTTGGGCAACCATGAGTTCTATGCCAACAAGCTGTTGGCGCAGCAGTTCTATCGCGATGCCCACATCCACTTGCTCGCCGACACTGCCGCCGTCGTCGACAGCACACTCGTCGTCATTGGGCGCGACGACCGCACCAACGCGCGTCGCAAGAGCGTGGAACAGCTGATGGACGAGGTGCGACAGATGACGGAAGATTTGCCGACGGCACCCTACGTCGTCCTGCTCGACCATCAGCCCTACCACTTGGAACAGGCCGAGCAGGCAGGCATCGACCTGCAGCTCAGCGGACACACGCATCGAGGGCAGGTGTGGCCCATCTCGTGGATCACCGACCATGTCTACGAATGCTCATGGGGCAGCCACCGCCGTGGCAGCACGCACTACTACGTCTCCAGTGGCATAGGCATCTGGGGTGGCAAGTTCCGCATCGGCACTCAGTCGGAATACGTCGTGCTGACAGTAGATACAATGCGCGCACCGCGCTAAATGGCGAATGAGCAAGGAGCCGTCAGTCCTTTTCAAAAGCAAAACTAAAGTTGTCTTCGTTATAATATTATATGATTATCCGCAAGTACCCGATAGACTGTCTGCGCTCGACCCTTGTGGTCCCTCTTGCTACCGAAGGGGCATCGGGTGATTGCGGATAACCATTTCTATATTCATCTATAAATTTCGGTTGGCAGCGGCCGCTGCCATCATTGGCGGCGTTCGCTGCCATGATTGGCAGCGGCCGCTGCCAATCATGTCCCCGCCCGCTGCCAACCTAAAAAGCGTGCCCTTTTTCCCTCTGCGGTGCCTCCCGCTCCCTGTTTGTCGTGCGCCGCCTCTCCTGAATGCACCCCATAGATTACGCTTCGCGTCTTTCAAAAAACACGATAAAACCAAATAAAACATGTTTTTGTTGGTTTTATTTGGTTTTTAAAAAGACCGCTCTGCGGTAGATAACACTGGGAATGAATAATACAGCATAGAGGAAAATGAATTTCAAAGGTCGTGCCCTCGCTCAATCGCCATCATCAGCGGCGATGTGAATCCTGCCATTCTTGGGATAAGGCGTGTCCTCGGCTATTGTGCGATGGCCCCCTTTCAAGGTCGCTTACGGCAGAATGCGGATAATCATATTCTATTTTGCTCCTTTTCTCCTGTTACACTCTCTGCAAAGCATCTGGCAGTTTTCGATGACTGTGCGGCCACCCTCGCGCCAGGGGGTGATGTGGTCGCCCTCCATGAATTCGTAATCGAACTCATTGCCGCACAACTTGCAACGATGCTCTTGCTGTTCCCAAACTGCAAGTTTGATGTCTTCTGGAAAAGCACGGAGGTCAAGGTAGTGCTCATCGCCTTTAAGAACGTAGGGGATGATGCCCTGTTGTCGCTGCACTTCGCTGTCGCGCATCAGCATTGAAATACGTTGGCCGAGGGCTGCGGTGTCGAGCGTCGCAGTGCCATACTTGTCGTAGAGTTCAGCCCAGTCGAGGCCCTTCATGATTCTTTTGAGGCTCCTTATGTCGAAGTTGGTGATGGCCCAGTTGAGCACCGTTTGGAAGTAGGTCCACAGGTTGTTGGCGTTAGGGTCGTGTTGGTGTGCTGCCATGTAGCCCACAGCAGTCTGCCGCTTGCCTTGCCGCGTTTCATGGTCGGCCATCCACTCCAAGGCTTTCTTCAGGAAATCCTGACGGATGGGCGAGCCGTTTACCAAGTCTTTGCCCAGACGATAGGCACCGCAGTTCGGCTTTGAGAAGTGGCGCTTGGCATCCGATACGAACGGCCCAGCATAGATGGCATTGCAGATTTCCTGCTCGTTGAGTGGCTTGCCAGCAATGTTGATAGTCTTAAACCAAGCCAACTTCTCCGATGGTTTGCCTTCGCATACATACACCGTCAGCTTGTAATTGAGTATCTGCTGCTGAATGTCCTCGGGCTGGTTGAAGAAATTCTTGAAATCATACGCGAACTTGCCCGCCACATATTCGCAGAGCGAGAGTGTGCGCTGCTGGCCGTCCATCACCTCGTAAGGACAGTCGGCATCGTCGCTGCGCTTCACCCAGTACATCACGTTCAGGGGATAGTCGTTCAGCACGGTTGTTATCACGGCCTTCTGCTCCCGTTCGTTATAGATGAACTCGCGCTGGTAGGGCGGCCGTATGTCGAGCAGTCCGTCGTAGCCGCGCACACCCAGCTCGTCGTTGTTCACGTAGCCCTTGGTTATCTCGCCAACTGTCACTTCTATCTGCTTGATGGTCATTCGGTCGTTGTTCATAATGTTTTGGGGTGTTTATTGCGGATGATGATTCGGGCATAAGGTAAAGTAACCTTCCCATTTTTCAATATGTATAGCGAATTCATATTTGCTGTTACGTGGGCTTTATTTCCTTGTTTACGCAAATTTTCAATGGTTTCATGCCCCATTATTCCTACTCCTGCTGAACGTAGCCAATCTGTATCGCTAGTGTTTCCTATTAGTTCAAATTGTTCAGGGTTATATTTTTCAAGAAATGTTATTGGCACTCCCATTAATCCAGAATAATTATAAGGAATATCTGATGTACTATTAACATCAATAGCATAATAATTATTGTAAGTCGGGTATTCTTCTGGCGAGTAATGACAAACTAGATCTAACTCTTCATGCCGTTTAGGTATTTCGAGATTTGTAAACCAGTTTACCCCCGAAACACGAATCATATCTTTTTTATGGTCACCTGCAGTGGCAATGTCCTCGTAAGGAGAAAAGAAATGTGCGGCACCACCCTTGAAACCATAACCCAACCAAACTTTATTGTCTTTAAGTAGTGGAAATATCTCCTTGTATTTAATTGCATTTTGATGTCCGACTATAATAAACTTCTTATTGTATTCTATCAACTGTGCGAAATACTCCCTAAACAGCGAGAATGGCGGATTGGTCACTACAATATCCGCCTGTTTCAGTAGCTCAATGCACTCCCTGCTACGGAAGTCACCGTTACCCTGGAGTGCGGATAGCACATTCTTGTCGTTCTGTATCAAATACTCCACGTCGGCTAAGTCAACAGTCCCGTCGCCGTTGACATCCGTCACCTCCGTTATCTCCACCTTATAGGCCACCTTCTTCTGCTCGCCTTGGGCATCCAGCGCAAACAGCGACAATTCAGTGCCCACTACCGGCGAACCATCATAGCATGTGCAAATGAGCTTCTTCAAGCCCAACTGGTTAAAGCGCAGTGCGAAATACTTGAAGAAGTTACTTTCGTAGGGATCGTCGCAATTGCAGAGCACCACCTTGTTGCGGAAGTGTGGCCAGTAGTGCTGCAACTCCCGCTCAATGTCCGTCAACTGCGTATAAAACTCATCCTTCTTAGCCGTCTTTGCGGCGTTGAGATTCTTGTTTGCCATAGATTGATAGTTGATGGTCAAAGCGCACCCAACTATCAATCGCCAACGCGCATAAGAAAAGCGTGACACTATTCTTATCGCGTTAAGCACGGGGCGGCCTCGGAATGGTACCCCGGATTTTCTCTCCTAAGAATGCATCACGCCTATGGACGTGTGCATCGCATATTGGAGAGAACATCAAGGCCACCAACTAACGTCAGCCACCTTCACATATTATTATCGTGCTTATTATACCAAATAGAGTTTCCGAGGCTCTTGGCTTAACGCGAAATAATAGCGAATGCTTTTT
>JAEEGL015450823.1_pt1 | contig 11533 bp, 8 predicted proteins | sample 9134231 | NCBI WGS metagenome assembly JAEEGL01 (sample SAMN16246548, study PRJNA631951) | gut metagenome | biome: gut microbiome; feature: rumen; material: fiber-attached | host: Bos | place: Iran: Karaj | collected 2018-10 | reverse complement strand
TTCGTGAAATGCAACACAGATGAGAGACAGCAATGTAAACAAGGCCAGTGTACATGTCCGGATGGTTTGTTGCTGCGTGAGGGGCATTGCATCGATCCAATGCGCAACAACAAGTACTGTGGTGCGAATGACGTAGACAATCTGAACGGCGAGAAGTGTAACTTATCGAAGAATTTGCGCTGTAATAGTGGCAAATGCGGATGTGCCAACGGTTTTCGTCAAACCAGGGATGATTTGTGCGTGGATGTTCAGACCGATAATGACTATTGTGGCTCCGTCACCGATGAGACCGGACGTGTAGATCACAACAAGTGCATGGAACACTCAACTTGCATTGGTGGCAAATGTGTTTGTGATATCGGGTATCACAGCATTGGTGATGCATGTGAAAAAAATACAGATGAACAGTGTGGAGCCAGGGGCTATGCCAATTCCAGCGATCCGACGAATGAGAATTATAAAGGATATGCGTGTACCCATGGGGGGACGTGTGAATTGGTCAATATTCCAATAATGGTAAATGAACTGATACAATATGAGCAAATCATGGCTTGTACTCATGTGTCGAATCCAGAAGCGTATTATGAAAAGTATCGTGTCTACAACACAGATGGCCGTGTGATTGCAATCGTGAATTCGGATATATTTGTTCAGTGTAAGAAGCAATCAAGCAATGTCTCTAATATACAGTATAATTATTGTATATGTAATTCAGGTTTTTCTGGCGGATTGTGTCAGACCATTAGAGACAAATGTGAACTTAACGGTAATAAATGTATAGGTGGCGCTGTATGTAAGCTAAGTACTTTTGGAGATCCGTATTGTGAATGTCCGGAAGGAAGTGTTCCAGTGACGATTGACGGTAAGATAGAATGTGAAGATGAATCCAATGTAAACTGTGGCTCTGAAGGTAACAAGTGTAATGAAAATGAGATTTGTGAAAATGGTACATGCAAACCATGTGGTTATAGTCAGAAGCTTTGCGAAGGGATGTGCATGGATAACTATGATTATGATTCCAGAACTGGTGGATTGAGCAGTTTCGAAGAAAGACACATTGTGTCATGTGGAACAGGGGAAGAACCGGTGATTTGCGAAACAGGTTATGGCAAATGTGATCCCTCCTCCATTAGTTGCGGAACATCGATCATGACCAACAATAATTGTGGTGAGTGTGGTAATAAGTGTGGCGGTGGTGCACAATGTGTTGATAATAAATGCTGCCTGGAGGCTGAGAAGGATTATAGAGAGAGTTATGTGGGGGAATTCGACAACGCCAAATGCTGTGATGAAGCAGCATCTCGAATGTGCGTGAGTGCCAGTGTCGGCCAAGACAGGATTATTCATATTTACGCTTGTCGTACTCAGTGTTACGGTTTCGAAAGAGATTTAACAGGCGATAAATAGTATCATCATGTCGATAACCGTATGTGGATAAAATAAAGGAGAACAGAATATGAAAACCGGTGTATACACCTGTGTATTGGGATTGGTTATGCTTACAATGGGCTGCAGCGAAGAAGTGTCCAAAAAGAATGTTGATCCTTGTGGCAACGGTGTACTGGATGCAGGTGAGGTCTGTGATGGCAGCGTTTTTGCCAATGGTGCAAAGGTATGTCCGGATGGTTTAGTCATCAAAGATGCTTCTGCATTTGCATGTACAAACACATGCACGTTGGATACTTCAGATGCCTGTGTCACCCCCTATTGCGGTGATGGCGAGTTGTCAGCAGATGAAGTCTGCGACGGTTCTCTGTTCAAAGACGGTACAAAAGTTTGTCCGGACAATATGGTTGAGCTTCCCAATGCTGTGTTTGGCTGCACGGAGGCTTGTCAAATCGATATCAACCAGGCGTGTGTGGATGCTATTTGCGGGGATTCCAGATTGACCGGTTCCGAACCTTGTGATGGTGGTTTGATAGACGATGCGGCTAAAGTTTGTCCGGATGGTCAGAAAGCTGTTGTGCGCCGAAACCTGTTTACATGTACCAGTGATTGCTCGTTGGATTCCACCTGGGCCTGCATTCCCAATGAAGCTACCCAACCGACGTTGTATTTTTCGGAAATTGGCATTCTCAGGCTTGCAGATGACAGCAATGTATCTGCACATATCTATATCGAGGTCGGCAATCTTGGTGCCAAAACAGTATTATCGGATTGCAAACTCGTTGGCGTGAATCTTACGGACGACTTTAAGATTGAACCTAGCGGTTTTGTGTTTGAGTACCCACTTTCGCAAGCAGCCGACACGCTTGGCAACACCGCTTCTGATGTGAATAACGTGATTAGTATCTGTTATGAGGCCACCAGCGGCTGGTTGAAAACACAGTTTCCAGAAGATGCAAAAACCGAAGCAGAGTGCAAAGCTGGCTATTCCAAAGCAGATGAAGACTGGCGCAATTGTTGTGAACTCAACGGAGATGACCTTTGTTATACAGATTGCCAAGATGAATGGCTTGCAGCCCAGTATGCCGTATCGAAATGTCTAAAGGATGCGGCCTATAAACAGTTGAATGCATCCTGTGATTTTTACATTCCCTCCACTGAATCCGGGCTTAACATGCTCTATGTCCGTGAATCAGCCTACAGTGGTTATTATCAGTCCAATTCCCTATGGGGAGTGGCGCTGATTTGTGGTGACATGATTCAGGATGTTCTCAAGCTGGATGGCATCAACGGTTATGGTGGTGGTGATCGCATGTGTGTAGACGATGACTTGTCCAGTATTAAGGCGAGCAGTGACGAAATTCGGGATGATTACCAAGGCATTTCCAGCTCAGATTTTCTAAGCCAGAGCTCTCCTGATCGGAGTTACGGCTATGCCAAATGCGGCACAAATGAGATAAATTAAGATGATGATCTCACCGTCTCATTTATATCCACATAACGATAGCATTTGTCCCCCCCGGGATTATCACCAGATTAAGTAATATACAAAAGCGGCGTCCGTATTGCGTGTAGCGCAATAGGACGCCGCATGCGCGGCGTATCGCAGATAGCCGCGCCAATTCATGCTTTGTTATTTTGTATCGATTGAATCTACGGTTGATATTTCAGATTCTTCAGCAGCGTTTCGGATTCGATCACATCCGACCACTCATATTTCTCGATGTTTTCGTATATTTCTTTGGGTACGCGCGTACGCAGAATCAGGTTGCGTGCGGGTTTCTCGTTCTGCCACTCATACCGCGAATCTTTCGACATCGAAAAATACTTGCGGGCGGCTGCATACTTCATCGCTTCTTCGCCCATGGTTCCGGCCGGGACATTGGCATCCAGGTTGGTCACATAGATTGTGATATAACCCTCGCCCTCGTAGACGACCTCAAAGATACGGGTTTGTGAGGGGAATTCGATGACCGAAGCGAGCATCAGCTCCCAGTAGCCGCCGGTATCGGTTTTGTTCAGGGTGAGGCGGTTGGCATGCCCGTGGCCCGTGATATGAAGGATCACATTGGGGTAGGATGCCAGTTTGTTCACGAGCGTTGTCGCGCTGATCGTGGAGCCGTCCATCGCACCGGTGCCGTGATGAGACTGGATGAAGACGAGTTCGTTTTTGGCCTTTGCGTCTTCGAGCTGTTCGGTCAGCCAGTTAAACTGCGTGGTTTCCAGTTCGGCTTCCGACCAGTCTTCGCGATTGAGGTCGAGCGTAATGAGGCGGATAATCGGTTTGTCGGGAATCGGATAGGTCGAATAATAGCCGTAGCCCTTTTCGATGATGTCTGGATCCATGCCGTGTCCGGCGGGATATCCGGGAGAATTGTAGAATCCTTCGAGGGCTTCGATTCTGGTCACCTGACGGCGGTTTGGATCGGCCGGTGTATGACCTGTGGTGACGATTGGGGAATCGGGTTTTGAGGCATCCTGGAAACCGTTCTGATAACCGTCGCGGAATGTATGGCTGGCCAAAATGGGGATAAAATCGAACAAATCGACGACTGTATCGCCCACGCAAGCGGCGTTTGTTTCTGCGGTGACCGGGGCAAATCCCATATAGAGCTGGTCGTGATTGCCAATCGCTGTAAACCACGGGAGCTTGCCAATGCCCTGTGTGTAGTAGGGATCGGCGAAATCGTTGTTCGGGCCGGGATTGGGGTCGTCATCTGCACCGGTATCGGGGTTGAGCACGCCGCCAGCCATCAGCCGGTGGAACCATTCGTGCTCGTTCTTTTGCGCATTGTCTGCGACATCACCTGTGACCAGCGCGAAATCGAATGGACGGGAGCCCATCGACGAAAGCCGCATGGCGGTTTGCAAATGCAGATCGAACATGTGCGTCGAATATTTACCCTGTGCGCGATATGCGCTCGCGGTTACATAGGGCGCGACGATCACGCCTTCCAGACGGCAGGGGCTTTCCTGGTCGAGAATCTGGGGGTCTGAAATCTGCCAGAACCACGTCAGGCTCTTGCCTTTGTGGGAGAATTCCGGGGCCGATTTGGGCAATAGCTCCTCGTGCAGAATCCACGGTTCGCCATCGACGACTTCGTAGCCCATGCCATATTTTTGATACTGAGCCGTATCGTTTACACGGAATTCGTTCGCCTTGATGAGGGCTTTTACCCGGCTTTCTTCATATACTTTGGTGCCGATTGTCGGCCGATGGGCACGCTGAAGCGTCGTATAGGGCGCATAAGTAATGGGCAAAATCTGAAGCCCATCCACAGTGATCTCAATCGGATCGCCGTCCGACGGCTCTGTGCCCGGCTGCGGCTGCGGCTGCGGGTTGGGATCGGGATTGGGATCAGGATTCGGATCTGGGTTGGGATCTGGATTCGGGTTGGGGTCAGGATTCGGATTGGGATCTGGGTTCGGATTCGGGTCGGGATTGGGATTCGGATCGGGATTGGGGATTGGATCCGGTTGCGGTTTCGGCTGCTGATCGGTCACCGGTGCATCCTGAACGATCGGTGCTTCTGTTTCGTGCTTGCTTTCTGCACATGCGGTGATGATGAAACAACTCATCCATATCCAAGAATATCTTCGAAATGATTGCGTCATTTTATATCTCCTTATGGTTTGATACAAATGTGCAAAAAATCTGACACAATGCGTTAAAACTGGCTCTATTGCTCAGTTTTAACGTATCCATTGATACACTCAGATCATCTTCTTGCCAAATTGTTTTTGGCAAAAAAAAACGACAAAAAAGCAGCGTCATCGAATGAAATGGCGCAATTTGCCAGGGCGATGGTATTTTGTTTGACGCGGCGCGAAAATTAATTCTGCTCCACGATGAGCCACTGTTTGGTTTCTTCGTTGTATTCCCAGGTCGTTTCGGTTTTGGAGGTCTGAATTGACGGCGAACTCTCTGAATACCACTGCACCTGAGCCCGAACGATCACGCAGTCCTGGTTGTTTGGTGTGCAGTAGTCGGATGAAACGACATCGATTTCCGAAAAGTGGATATCCTGCTGTGAGATAGCCTCCAGCCACTTCATGCGGCTGGCCGGAGCGATGCGCTTTGCTGCATATTCATAGCGGTCGAACAGCAAATCCTTGTGGTAGCTGTCGACATCGCGCATCAGCGACGACAGGTTGCGGTTGGAAGACTGGCACGCGCACAATCCCAGAACCAGAATGATGGCCAGAATGTGCCAAACAAACGAAATCTTCATCCTTCCAGCCGAGGCCACAGCATTTACTTTTTCCGGGGCTCTGCCCCAGACCCCGCCAAAGGGCATTGCCCTTTGGAATCCGCAATATTGTTTGGATTCTACTATATGCATACTATCTGCTATGGCCTGCAAAGCGTGAAATGGGGCCCCTTCCCCATTTCGCTAAACTATACAGTATTGGCTGGTTTGCGTGGTGTGAGCGATATCCGAATCCAAGTTTAAATTCGCCAGCCCTGTTCTTCCAACCGACTCCTGTTCAAAACCCTTTAGAACCAGAACGTGAATCCGGCCTCGCCGAGCAAATCGACGTTCTTGAAGAAGCTCATGTGTGCGCCGCTGGCTTTGGTCGAAGCGAACGCCTCGTTCGAGCTCGAAAGACCATAAACCACCGCCGAATCGTTTTCGGTGAGAATCGAAATGCCGATGCCGACCTGCGTATGAATCGAGAACCGATCATTAAAGAAATATTCGGGGCGCACGCCCAAATCGATCGAGAACTGATAGCCGTCGTTGAACTGCATGTATTTGGGATCTGTCGATGCGAAGCCGTCAGAATCGCGGCCGCATGCCGTAAAGCCCACGACGCCGGTGAGATTCACGTCTTTGGTCAGAACGATGGGAATGAGGCCGCGCAGCGAAACCGTCCAGTCGGTGATCGTCGTCTCGAAGCTGTAATAGTCGACGACCGAACCTTTAATGGAGTTATCCATCTTTGGCTGGTTGGGATCCTTGATGGTGGCGGTGAGGGTGGACAGGCCGAAAATGACCTGCAGTCCGAAAAACTTATTGATATAAAACACGGCCGAAACACCGCGTCCATCGTCGAGATAGTTCGCAATCGTCGAATCCACGCCGACGCCGAAACGCCGCGTCAAATCCACAGCCGACGCATTCGCCGCAAATCCGGCCAGCACAACGAAAAACATCACAAACGACAGTAAAGCTTTTTTCATAATTTTCTCCTGGTAGTCAAAACGAACCCCACAGCTGCCCACTCTATTATCAAAAAAAACAACAAAAATCACGTGATGCTTTATTACATACCGATTATTTCCAAAAAATGGCAAACTATGTCTGAGAGGCAAGGGGGGGGGGAAGTGTCCCCCCAACGCGGCTATTGCATACGCCGCGCCCCCCTCTGCAGGGCTCATACGCCGCCCTGCACCCGCTTGTTTCACCGCTGTATCAAAGACAGGAGCGCTTTTATCATGGCCGACAATGCACGTATTTCCCGTATGAAGCAAAAAGCATGGTCAATGCTCGATGCCAATCGTCCCGAAGAAGCCATTGCTTCGTTCAAGGAATGCATCGAGCTGGAGCCCGAGAATGTGAATCACAAGATTGAGTATGCGGTTGCGCTTTACAAGCTGCAGAAGCCCGATGAAAGCCTCGTTGTGCTCGACGAAATCCTGCAAAAAGATCCCAACTACATCCTCGCGCTCAACAACAAGGCCAGAATTCTCATCGACAAAAAGCAGCACAAAGAAGCGCTGGCGCTCTATACCCAGATTCTCAACATCGATCCCAAGCACATCCGCACGTGGATTAAAGCCGCCCAGCTGATGTCGTCGCTTGGCCGCTATGATAAAGCCGATGCGTGCATTCAGGACGGTCTGAAGGCTGCGCCCGAAGATCCCGAACTCTGGCGTGAGCGCGCCATTATTGCCCGCAACGACAATCGTCTGGAAGATGCCCTGGCGCACATCGAACAATCCCTTTCGTTCAAGGCGACCGATTTCGATTCGCTGCGCGAAAAGGCCAATATCCTCGCGGCGCTCAAAAAGTTCAAACAGGCCATCGAGACCTATACGCTTGCCCTTCACCAGAACAAAGAAGATGCCGAAGTTAAGGTATCGCTTGGATTTGCGCTGCTCGCCGATAACCAGCCAAAGCCGGCGCTCGATGCGTTCGAGGCCGTGATGAAAAACGACAAGAACAATGCAAAGGTCTGGGAAGGCCGCGGACTGGCTTTTATTGCGCTCGGCGAACAGGCCAGAGGTCTGGTGAACCGCGGCACCGCTGCCATGATCGAAAAGCGTTTCGAAGATGCGTCGGGCTTTTTTGACGAGGCCATCGAGGCCAATCCGAATTTCGCCGAAGCATGGTCAAACAAAGGCGTTCTGCTTGAGCGCGAGGGCCAGTATGAGCAGGCGGCCGAAGCCTATCGGCATGCGCTGTCGCTCGATCGGGCCGCTGTGATTTGCATGCACAATCTGGGCATGCTCTATATCAACCATCTCAATAAACGCCAGGAAGGCCTGAGCTGGCTTAAAAACACGCTCAAATACGATCCACAGCGATGGTTCAAACTGCCATCCGAACTGCGCAGTGCCGTTGATGCGGCCAGTTATATCGACTAGCGGAGGGACGCATGTATTTCGACAATGAACCGGGCGGCGAACATCCCCCTTTTAGAAGCGAAGCCCATATCCATGCTCTGTACCGGAAACTGTTTGAATTCGTCAAAACCATGCAGCGGCTTGAAGATATCGCCAAACCGGTGATCTATACGCTGCAGGGATTGTTCGGCTCGGACGGTGCGGTGCTTTGTCATATCCACGATGGCGGCGCGAATTTTATTTCGGCCATCGGTACATTGTCGCACATGCAGGGAACCGTGCTGAACGTGAACGAAGAACGCACCAAACGCTTTTTATATGGCCAGAGTGCGAGTGTTTGTACGCGGGAAGAACTCGGCACCTATTTGCAGATGTCGCAGAATGCGCAATTTGAATCGGCGCTGATTACGCCGCTCACCGTGAACGGTCATCCCTTTGGGCTGATAGCGCTCACGTCCAACCGCGGCGGCTATTTCGGGTCGGGGGATGCCGAAACGCTTTACAATTCTGCGCTTTTCTTTGCGCTTTTGCTTCAGAATCGCGAAGAACAGCTTGCCATCAGCGATCGGACAAACATCGAAAAAATCGGGTCGATCTGCGGCAAGATTTCACCCGAACTGCAGACTGCCACGCGCGATCTCGTCGGCATTTTTGGGCAGATGCGCAAGCATATCATCGATCAGGGCAACAGTCTGTTTGCGGAATACATCAACGATGCGATTGGCAATATCGAGAAAATGGCCCGGCGAGTGCAGGATTTGACGACGCTGGTGGAGATATGCGATCCGCCGGCGCCCCAGATGGAGACGCTGGAAATCGCACCGGTGCTCGAAAATGTGATCGAATACAACCGCGCCAAGATCGAATCGTGTGCCACGCTCAAAACGAGCATTGCGGCTGATTTGCCAAACATTTACGGCGATTTTACATTGCTTTGGCAGGCCGTGCATGAATTGATTCAGAACGGCATTCATGCCATCGAAAATGGGCCGCACGGCGACAACATCATCGAAATATCGGCATGTACGGTGCCAGGTGCAGCAATTATCGAGATTTCCGATACGGGATGCGGCATCGAAACGGCCGATCAGAAGCATATTTTCGATGCATTCTTTACGCGCTGGGCACCTGCCAAAGGTCTTGGGCTGACGCGTGTAAAAGCCAATGTGCTGCTGCTGAAAGGCGCGGTGCTGTACAAACCGGGTGCGCAGTGCGGCTCGGTCTTTAGCATCATTTTGCCAGACGAGCAGCACGCACCGCAGATTGAAGTGTTCTAGATAACCTGTCGTTCGATATGCGCACCGAGGCTGCGCAGTTTTTCGTCGACTTTTTCGTAGCCGCGGTCGATTTGGCGAACGTTGTAAATTGCCGATTCGCCTTCGGCTGTGAGCGCGGCGATTAACAGCGCCATACCTGCGCGCACATCGGGGGATTCCAGACGCGTGCCCAGCAGTTTGCTCTTGCCGACGACCACGACGCGGTGGGGATCGCACAGGATGATTTGCGCGCCCATGGCAACCAGTGAATCGACAAAGAACATGCGCCCTTCGAACATTTTTTCGAAGAACAGCACGGTTCCCGAACACTGGGTGGCCACCGTAATCGCGATACTCATCAAGTCGGTGGGGAAAGCCGGCCATGGCGCGTCGTCGACTTTGGGGATGGCGTTGTGCAAATCGCTGCGCACCATCATTTCCTGTTCGGCCGGCACGTGAATCGTGGTGCCGTCCACATCAAAGCGGATGCCGAGTTTTTCGAATACCATGCGGATCATGCGCATGTCGGTGATGCGAACATTTTTAATCGAAATCTCGGAATGCGTGGTGGCCGCAAGGCCGATGTAAGAGCCGATCTCGAGGTAATCTGCGCCGATCGTATGCTCGACGCCGTGCAGTCCGCCCGTGCCGTGAATCGTGAGCGTGTTCGAACCGATGCCTTCGATATGGGCGCCCATTTCGCTCAGCATCCTGCAGAGTCCTTCGACATGCGGTTCGCATGCGACGTTGCGCAAGACGGTTTCACCGCGCGCCAGAACCGAGGCCATCACTGCGTTTTCGGTAGCTGTAACCGAGGGCTCGTCAAAAAAGATATCGTTTCCGAGCAGATGGCGCGCTTTGAGATGATAGGCGTCGCCGATATCGATGCTGCTGCCCAGACCCTGGAACGCCAGAAAGTGGGTATCCAGACGGCGGCGGCCGATGACATCTCCGCCGGGGGGCGGCAGATGCACTTCGTGATGCTGCGCAAGCATTGGTCCCGCAAACAAAATCGACGCTCGCACCTTTTTACACAAATCTTCGCTCAACGCGGTCTTGTTCACGCCGGCGCAACACAACCGAACGCTGTTGTCGTCGAAAAAAGCGGCTTCACCCCCAAGATCCTTGATGATTTCCATCATCACCTCGACGTCCTTGATGCGAGGCACGTTGTGCAGAATGACTTCTTCACTCGTGAGCAGACTTGCGGCAAGTGCAGGCAATACCTCGTTTTTGTTGCCGCCGGGGGTTAATGTGCCACTCAGTTTGTGGCCGCCTTCGATCACAAATCGTTCCATATTTACCGTCCTTGGTGATGTGTGGCACCATCTCTGGTGCATTTATATGGGTGGGATATTCGCGGGTTGAACCCGTGGGCAGCGCGTCGCTGCCGCACGGTGAATACTAGTAATTTTTGGGGGCATTCAAAATGGTGCGCTGTGTGATCATGGCCGAAATCTCGCTGCGATTGGTCGAGAAATTGCCGGATTTATCGAGCCCCATGTTGTGAATTTCCTTGGTGAGCAGCACGCCGTCGCGGAACTGAACATATCCGCGGCCCATGGTGTTGCCGACTTTGACGTATTTGCCGGTGACATCGACTTCCATGCCGACTTCGAGGTGCGGATGATAATACGGATGATAGCCGACGACCTCGATGGCGCGCTGTTTATGCGTCGGTGTGGCCATCTTGAAATAGATGCCGTGGCACTTGTGCGTTTCGGGTGCTGGCGTCTCGGGGGCGGGCGCACTGCCTTTCTTTTTGGTGCGCTGGCGCGGTGCCGTATATTGCGGACAGTCGGTCGAAACCTCGGTGATCACGCCGGTGACGCGGATCTCTTTGTCGAACAGATCATCCTGATGGAATATGGCGCCCCAGGCCGTATAGACCTTTTTGTTGGGCTCGGTCTGTTCCAGAACGGTTTCGAAAACAGGGCGGTTGGGCAGATTCGTCGCGACCGCACCTTCCACTTTTTCGTGAGGTACAGGATCCGGGCGCTTCTGCTCACATCCGGTGAAAAATAAGATGCCTGCTATCGTTAAAAACGCTATTTTTCTCATTGCTGCCGTCTCCACAAATGGCACGATCACATATAAATAAGCATCCGGAGGCTTTCATGCAACTGTTAAATCATAAAAACATCCTGCTCGGGGTGACGAGCAGCATCGCATCGTTCAAGGCGGTTGGTCTGGCGAGCAAGCTCACGCAGCTGGGGGCATCGGTGGACGTGATTATGACGCAGAATGCGACGAAATTGGTTTCACCCTGCAGCTTTGAGGGGGTGACGCATCGAAAGGTTTATACCGATACCTTTGAGGG
>JAEEGL015058750.1_pt1 | contig 11533 bp, 10 predicted proteins | sample 9134231 | NCBI WGS metagenome assembly JAEEGL01 (sample SAMN16246548, study PRJNA631951) | gut metagenome | biome: gut microbiome; feature: rumen; material: fiber-attached | host: Bos | place: Iran: Karaj | collected 2018-10 | reverse complement strand
TCAGATACCATTTGGTGTATCTGGATTTGCTGCAAAAGAGCTTATTATTGCCATTTATGGACTGACCCAGATGGTATTAAAAAAAGAAAATATAGTAAAGAATTTCTACACCTCAGTTGTGGCCCAGGATAAAAATCCTATTATTGAAAGCCAGTTAGAAAAATATTTTGAGCCAGCAGATGTGGCGTGGCGCGGTATGGGAATCATCCCAAAATCAGGCTTACTACTCAGGGAAGAATATAAACATTTTGATGCAGGAAGTAAGGGGCTTGATGTGGATAACAAAAAGAATAAAGCCTGCAAGTGTGGAGAAATTCTTATGGGCAAGGCAAAGCCTGTCGACTGCCCACTATTTGGAAAAGTCTGCACACCAATGTCACCACAGGGGGCATGTATGGTGTCAGAGGAAGGAAGTTGTTTTAACGCATGGAGAAGATAATTATGGAGCATGGCTCTGGTGGTCGTGCTACAGGGGAATTGATAAGAGAAATTTTTGAATCGCAGTTTAATAGTGATGTTCTTTCAGAGATGGAGGATGCAGCAGTTGTTCCAGGTAACGGCACAATTGCCATGACAACAGACAGTTTTGTGGTCACACCGCTGGAATTTCCAGGGGGAGATATTGGACGTCTGTGTATCTGCGGTACAGTGAATGACCTCTGCATGAGAGGTGCTGTTCCCAAATACATTACCTGTGGTTTCATCCTTGAAGAAGGAGCAGATGTGGAGCTCCTTCGCCGTATAGTAAAATCAATGGCAGAAACAACTGAGGAGGCTGATGTCAAAATTGTTGCCGGAGACACAAAGGTTATTGAAGGCGACGGTGGAATTTACATTAATACAGCAGGAGTTGGATTTGTCCCAAACGATGTGGATATTAAGGCTAAGAATGCCAGCCCAGATGATGTTATTATCGTTTCTGGAAATGTGGGAGATCATCATGCCACAGTTCTAAGTCAGCGCATGGGTATAAAAAATACAATCCAAAGTGATAACGCACCTCTTCAGGAGATGGTTGGAAAATTGATAGAGAATCACATCCCAGTTCATGTTCTAAGAGATGTGACCAGAGGAGGGCTTGCCACAGTATTAAAGGAATTAGCACTTGCCAGTGGTCTAAGATTTGATATTTTACAGGAAAAGCTTCCAGTGGATCCCCAGGTGAAATCCTTCTGTGGACTCTTAGGTTTAGATCCGCTGTATATGGGAAATGAAGGAAAGCTTGTAGCTATTGTTCCAAAGGAATATGGCCCACAGGCGGTGCAGATTATTAAAAGCAGTAAATATGGAGAGAATGCATGCATGATAGGTTCTGTCAATGCACCTGATGACCAGTCAGAAATAGGAGCTCTTATAATGAAAACAGAGATAGGTGGAAGACGCTTCCTTGATATTCTTCAAGGAGAAGGATTGCCACGTATCTGCTAAAAATTGCCGCTAAATCTTGTTACAAAGGACGTAATAATCCCCATATACACCAATAGTTAACATAAAGTTCATAACTAGTTCGGCGGTTAGTATGCTATAATATAACCACACATCCTAATTAACAATCGAAATAAGGAGGATGCTTGCTTTGGGCAAAACAGTTTTGATAGTGGACGACTCCCGATTTATGCGAGCGGTAGTCCGAAACGAAGTGGAAAGAAATGGCTGTACTGTTGTAGCTGAAGCTGACTGTAGTGATGGGGCAGTGGAGAAATACAAAGAGTTTAAGCCTGATATAGTAACTATGGACATCACGATGACTGTTGATGGACATACAGTTGGTCGTAGTTCTAATGGTATTGATGCTATTAAGCAGATTAAGGAATATGACCCAGAAGCAAAGATTCTTGTGGTAAGTGCTATGGGCCAGAAATGTTACGTTATTGAAGCCATTGAAGCTGGCGCCAAAGATTTTGTTATTAAACCTTTTGATGAGGCTAGATTTGCAGAAGCATTATCGCATTTTATGTAATTATTAAATATGGATTTATAAGGGTTACGTAGCGTAGCCCTTTTTAATTGTATGCAACGGAAACTGGGTAATATGGTGTGTATAAGACACCTGAGTATTAACTCAGGGGGGCAAAAGAAAAAGACCGAGTTTTCGGTCTTTTTGAGGGGAGTATAAATAATTAATAAGGGTATGATAAGGAAACTCCTTATCATGGTTGTGATTATAATATAGTTAATCGACTAATGCAAGGAAAAGTTGAAAAAAGATATCATCTAGTCTAAGATATTTTTAGTTAGTTAAGTAATAGGAGATTTAGAATTGCCAAAAACATTTACCATTAGCTGCCCATGTCACTTTGGACTTGAGGCACCATTAAAAAGAGAAATTTATGATTTAGGCTACGACATTACAGAGGTTACAGATGGAAGAGTGACTTTCACAGGTGATGCCGAGGCTGTTTGTCGCGCAAATATCCATTTGCGTACAGCGGAAAGAGTCCTTGTAGAAGTGGGCCGTTTTCACGCTACCACATTTGAGGAGCTTTTCCAGGGAATTAAGGCTCTGCCATGGGAGGAGTATATTCCTGAGAATGGTAAATTCTGGGTTACAAAGGCTACATCTGTAAAGAGTAAGCTATTTTCCCTTACAGATATTCAGTCCATTGCAAAAAAGGCAATGGTTGAGCGCATGAAGACATATTATGACGTTCAGTGGTTTAAGGAAGATGGGGCAGATTATCCTGTTCGAATCTTCTTATTAAAGGATGATGTTGTTGTTACACTTGATTCCACAGGAACACCGCTTCACAAGAGAGGCTATCGTACATACACCAGCAAGGCGCCACTTACTGAGACTATGGCTGCTGCACTTATTCAGCTGACACCATGGCGTGCTGACAGAATTTTGGTGGATCCATTCTGTGGCTCAGGTACATTTTTGATTGAAGCAGCCATGATTGCTGCAAATATCGCACCTGGTCTTAATAGAGATTTTACCTCTATGGATTGGACAAATCTTATTTCACCAAAGCTTTGGAATGAGCTTTTGGATGAAGCAAGAGAAGAAGTTGATACATCAGTAGAGTGCGACCTTCAGGGATTTGATATTGATCCTGATATGGTTAAAATCGCCCGCCTTAATGCTAAGCAGGCTGGAGTTGACCATATGATTCACTTCCAGGTTAGAGATGTTGGTGCATTAAGTCACCCTAAGAAATATGGATTTATTTTGACCAATCCTCCTTATGGAGAGCGTCTTGAAGATAAAAAAGATTTGCCGGAGATTTATGGCAAGCTTGGAAAAGCCTATGCAGGCCTTGATAGTTGGTCAATGTATGTAATTACCAGCTACGAAGATGCGCCAAAGTCAATTGGAAGAAAAGCAGACAAGAATCGCAAGATATATAACGGAATGATAAAGACATATTTTTATCAGTTCCTTGGACCAAAGCCTAAGAAAAAGGACTAGAAGATGAAACTTTCCAAAAGATTTACGGTGTTTCTTTTAATTATTGCAATCACCGTGTTTGGAAAAATGAATAATTGGAATGACAGGTATGCAGCCGTCGATTCATTTAGAGGAGCAACTTTAAATGAGGACGTGCTGTATCCTTTAATGTCTAAAAATCTTAATGACTCAGGTAAACTGAAACTCTACATTAATGATAATCTCTACTCTAGTTATGAGCAGGAGGCTATTTTGGATGACAGGTTGAATCCTGTTGGCTCGCTGGAGTTCATTCGCAGCTCATTAGGTGGTTCTGCCTTTATGGAAGACGAGAATTGTGCTGTGGTTCAAGTTTCTAATAATATCTATGAGTTCCTTGTGGATAATAAGACGGCCACTGCAAATGGCAATGATATGGATTTGGCTATCAAACCATCAATGCATACCGGCAGGATGTACGTAGGACTAAAGGACTTATGTGATATTTTCGGCTACGATTATTCATATGATCGTTCAACATATACGGCTAATATCAAAATCAACAAGCTGCCTAAGCTTCCACTTGTCTACGATTTGCGAGATGTGGACAGAGTCAGCTTTATAAGAAATCAGGGCTCTACTGCTACCTGTTGGGCGTGTGCATCTCTAGAGGCATTAGAGTCGTCTCTTTTACCTGCATCCCAGTGTAAGTTTTCTGTTGATTCCATGATTAATAACAACAGCTTCCAATTGGATGAGGCTGCCGGTGGTGAATATACTATGGCATTGGCATATCTGTTATCATGGCAGGGACCTGTTGAGGATGAGAAGGATGGAGGTCTTATTCAGGAGCTTACGGGAGAGACTACACCACCTTCAGTGCATTTACAGGAAGCTCATTTTTATGATTCAGAAAACCTTGATGATATAAAGTGGGCTGTTTACAAGTATGGCGGCGTTTCCACATCAATTTACGCCAGTGTTAACACAGCGAATCTGAATGGATCTAGCTGTTATAATCGCAATACAAATTCATATTGCTATACAGGAAATGAAAAGCCTAATCATGACGTAGTAATAATTGGCTGGGATGATACATATCCAGCAGAAAATTTTAGCACCGAAGTTCCTCACGGAGGAGCTTTCATCTGTCAAAACAGTTGGGGTAGTGGATTTGGAGATGATGGTGTATTTTACATTTCTTACTATGATTCAAATATTGGTAATCAGGCTGTTTCATATGTTAAGGCTGACACTAATAACACATATAATTATATTTATCAAAGCGATTTATGTGGCTGGGTTGGCCAGATTGGTTATAGTAAGGAATGGGCATACGGCTGCAATACATTTACAGCTGAAGCAAATCAGCAGATAGAAGCAGCCGGTTTCTATGCATTGGGAAAAAACACAAGTTATCAGATATACTTTGTTCCAGATTATAAAAATACAAGCACACTTTCATCAAAAGAAATTGTTGCATCTGGAACAGTAGACCAAGCAGGCTATTATACTGTAAAATTTAATCAGGCGAAAACAGTAGAAAATGGAGAGAACTTCGCCATTATTCTCTACATCAACACACCTGATACCAAACGCCCACTTGCAGTGGAATATGTTAGTGATTCAATGACAGCGGCAGTTGATATCACAGACGGTAAGGGCTTTATCAGTAACAATGGATTGGATTGGGAAAATGTAGAGGATGTTGCAAAGGCAAATCTTTGTATTAAGGCCTACGCAAATGATGTCGTTGAGGTATTTGAGGACGACAAATAAATTTCCCTATAAGGGAGCGGAGAGATAATGTAATGGAAAATAAGGTTTTGGGGGCCTTTACGGCTATCATCCTGGCGGTGGTAATTGCCATGAGTTGTCTTCTTATTTATGTGCCAAATATGCATATTATTGCGCTTAAGGTACAGGACAGTAAGCTTTCTGGCGGAAGGGTATCTGTTATGGATATGCTTCGCAATTCAGATGAAGAATTGCAGGATGATTCAGAGGAAATAGTACAGGATATTTTAAAGGGACATCAAATTAGACTAACACTTCCTCAGAATGTTACCAGTAAAGGGGTTTCAATAATTAATGACTATGTAAATCGAAATATCGCAATTACGATAAATGGAATTGGAAAAGATTATTTTTCCAAATATCCGATGCGTGGAAACGCAGATAATATTGTGGATGTTATCTACGACAGTGAAAACCTGATAGGTGTTATAGAGATTGCCCTGGATGATGTTAAAGAAGTGCAGATGACATCTGAGGGCGAGTATATTTATTTAGATTTTCTTGACCCTCATGATGTATATGATTATGTAGTAGTTGTGGATGCAGGTCATGGAGGAAATGTGCCTGGTGCCACAAAGATGGGTGTAAATGAAAAGGATTTGGATTTACAGTTTGTTCTTCAGCTGAAGCGAATATTCGAACAGAGTGGTAAAAATATTGGTGTGTATTACACCAGGACTGATGACAGTAATCCATCCTTTGAAGCAAGAGTTGGTTTGGCAAATGATTCTGAAGCGGATCTATTCCTATCAATACACAACAATTCTACCGCGTCTGGTAGAATGTCTTCCATTAATGGAACAGAGGTTATGTACAAGGGCGCTGACACCACTGGTGAGTCAAGGCGCTTTGCGGCATTGTGCCTAGATAAGCTTATTAATGCTTTAGGCTCAAAAGCAAAAGGAACAATCGTGGGTGACGAAGTTTACATTATTAGAATGTCCAATGCCCCAGTAGCCTTGGTTGAGGTAGGATTCATGACCAATGCCAAGGAGCTTGAAAAGCTTCAGGACAATGAATATCAGAAAAAGACTGCGGGTGCGTTATATGATGCGGTCGTAGAATATTTATATAATTGAGGTACACATGAAAACTAAAATTATTTTTGCCACAGGAAACAAAAACAAATTAAGAGAGATTAAAGAAATTCTCGGCGAAGAAAAATATGATATCCTCACCATGAAGGAAGCAGGAATCGACATTGATATTGTTGAGGACGGCGAGACTTTCGAGGAGAATTCCTTGATTAAGTCTCGTGCAATCGCAGCGGTTGCCAAGGATGCAATAGTCCTTGCAGATGACAGTGGACTTGAAATTGATGCTTTAAACAAAGAGCCAGGTATCTATTCAGCCAGATATATGGGGGAGGATACTTCTTATGATATAAAAAATGCAAATCTCATCGAGAGACTTGATGGAGTTGAAAAGCAGGATAGAAGCGCAAGATTCGTATGCGCTGTTTCAGCAGTATTCCCTGATGGAAAAGAAGCGGTAGTCCGTGGTACAATCGAGGGGTATATTGGCTGGGAGCCAATGGGTGAAAATGGATTTGGATATGATCCAATTTTCTATCTTTGGGATAAGGATGTGAGCACAGCAAGCATCAGCCCAGAAGAGAAGAATGCCATCAGCCACAGAGGCCAGGCCCTTAGAATGATAAAGGAAGAAATAATTAAGCATGAAAATATTAGTTGTTAGTGATACACATGGACGCTCTGAAAATCTCAGGGATGCAATAGAAATAGAAAAGCCAGATAGAATTTACCATCTTGGCGATGGACAGGGCGTGGAAGACAATCTTTGGATGATGTCAGAAGCTCCTACAGAATGTGTCTGTGGAAACTGTGATTGGGGCGGAAATCTACCAAATGAGCTTGTCCTTGAAGTTGGAAAGCATGTGATTCTCATTACTCATGGTCATTACTATGGAGTAAGCTATGGCTACGAAAAGATTGCAGAGGTTGCAAAAGCCAAGGGCTGTGACATTGTTTTATATGGTCACACACATGTTCCAACAATTGACCATTATCAGGATTTGATTATCGCAAATCCAGGAAGTATTTCATTTCCAAGGCAAAATTCTCGTGAACACACTTATATGACAATTTTAGTAGATAATAGTGGTGAGTTTACGATGGAATTGCATTCACTTGAGGAATACGATAGGACACATGGAAATTAAAGTTGTAATTGAAGATGTTGTTCCTGAGAAGGAATATATATTGATGACTAAGCCAGATGAGTCCATTACCTTTGTAGAGGTGATGGACCGTTTGGGATTCAAATATTACAGACCTTGCGGAGGCTTTGGTAAGTGCCTTAGCTGTGCTGTAAGGTTTGTGTATGGCGCGCCAGAAATGACCGCCGACGATGAACGAGCACTTGAATTTTGGGAAATGCGAAATGGTTGGAGATTAGGCTGCAAATGTGTTATCTCCCATGATTGCAAAATCCAGGTGCCAAAGAGACTTGTATCTGAAATAAATTCTATAGGAGTTCCTCAAACTACGGAGGGGCTTCCTCTTGATAAGACCAACATAGCTATCGCTGTGGATGTTGGTACCACTACACTTGCCGCTACGGCAATAGATCTTAATACTGGAAAAGTTTTGCGGCAGCATACTTGGACAAACGGCCAGACTAAATATGGAATGGATGTTATGAGCCGAATCAAGGCTGCTATAGATGGACATGGTAGAGAACTACAGATGCTTGTAGTAAATGAGCTGATTAAAATGGGAACCATCATTATCGGAAAGGATTTTCTGACACATAAAGTCGTTATATCCGGAAATACGGTAATGACACACCTTTTATTAAATTATCCTGTGGACGGAATGGCAAAATATCCATTTGTGCCATACACTTTGGATGCTATTAAATTTAGAGAGCAGCGTAGGGATATTTTTTTTATGCCGTCCATAAGTGCGTTTGTAGGAGGGGATATAGTATCTGGACTATTCTACATAAGGGAACAGGCTAAGAAAAAAAAGCTGGAAGATGATACCTTCCTCATGATAGATATGGGAACCAATGCTGAGCTGGTATTGTATGATGGGAAAAAATATTGGTGTTCATCGGCATCTGCGGGACCTGCATTAGAGGGAGCCAGCCTGAAATGTGGAGTGGCATCTGTTCGCGGTGCGATTAATCATCTTTCAATTCACGGAAGAGAAGTGAAATATACCACCATCGGCGGAGAAAAGGCTATCGGTCTTTGTGGAAGCGGCATTATAGATTTGATTCATGAGCTTCGCCGCAACAATATTATTGATGAAGGCGGTCTTTTAATAGACGAGTATTCAGAAACAGGATTTCCTATAACAGATGATATTTACATATCAGGCGAGGATATTCAGCAGGTGATACTTGCAAAGGCAGCTATCCGGGCTGGAATAGAGATGCTTCTTAACGCAGCAAAGCTAAGTCTTGAACAAATCGACCATTTGTATGTGGCAGGAGGCTTGGGAGCCTCAGTGGGAATCTGGTCTGCAGCAGGAATAGGACTGCTACCAATGGAGCTGCTGAATAAATTTGAATCTATTGGAAATGCATCCCTTCTTGGAGATATCGCTTTTATTATGAATCCCGACGAGGATGCTCTACAGGAAATAAAGGATAATTCAGAGATTGTAATCCTTGCCACAGATCCAAAATTCGAGGAGCTGTTTCTTGAAAATCTGAATTTATCATAAGAAAGACTTTTTGTGGGTTATCTAAGGAAAAACTACATAATGTGAATTAATTGAGAACAATTAGTGTATTTACACAGAGGACGACATATGTATGTTAAGATGACCTTGTACACCTGTAAATTAGGTGAATATAGAAAGGAGTCTATTTATGGCAAAGTATGTATGTCCTGTTTGTGGTTACATTCATGAAGGTGACAATCCACCTGATGAGTGTCCAGTATGTCATGTGAGTGGTGATAAGTTCAAAAAGGTTGAGGGTGAGATTACCCTTGCGGCTGAGCATGTATTTGGCGTTTATGGCGCTACAGTAAAGAACAATCCTGATGTTTCTGCAGAAGATAAGAAGTACATCTTTGAGCAGCTTAAGGCTAATTTTGATGCTGAGTGCTCAGAGGTCGGAATGTATCTTTGCATGGCTCGTGTGGCTCACAGAGAGGGCTACCCAGAGATTGGTCTCTATTGGGAAAAGGCAGCCTGGGAAGAGGCTGAGCATGCTTGCAAGTTTGCAGAGCTCCTTGGCTCTGACTTAGAGACAAACATGACTGATTCTACAAAGAAGAATCTGGCATGGCGAGTTGATTGTGAGTTTGGAGCTACACAGGGTAAGGTTGATTTGGCAACCTGCGCTAAGAAGAATAACCTTGATGCCATCCACGACACAGTACACGAGATGGCTCGCGACGAAGCCCGCCACGGAAAAGCGTTGGAAGGCTTCCTAAATCGATATTTTAAATAATTATTTAGTATAAAATACACCCCGCCGAAAACGGCGGGGTGTATTTGCTTTAGCTCTTTATCGCTTTACTACTTCGATTTGCATCCACTTTAAAGTGAATATATAATAGACCAAGTTGTATTTTTATAAGGAGAAAAGTATTTATGAAAGAGCAATTTAAACCTTACATTCCAGCGGATAAGGTTACTCCAGAGATGACTCCTACATCTATTATTATGGGTCTTCTTCTTGCGGTAATCTTTGGCGCTGCTAACGCATATCTTGGTCTTAGAGTAGGTATGACTGTATCTGCTTCAATTCCAGCCGCAGTTATTTCTATGGCAATTATTCGCGTTATCATGAAAAAGGATTCAATCCTTGAAAGCAATATGGTTCAGACAATCGGTTCTGCAGGTGAAAGCCTTGCAGCAGGTGCTATCTTTACAATGCCAGCACTTTTTATCTGGGCTAAGGAAGGTGTTATGGACAAGCCTTCACTTATTACTATTACAGTAATCGCACTTTTTGGTGGTCTCCTTGGTGTATTTTTCATGGTTCCACTTCGTAGTGCACTTATCGTTCAGGAGCACGGTGTGCTTCCATATCCAGAGGGAACAGCATGTGCAGAGGTTCTTCTTGCTGGTGAGGAAGGTGGTTCATCTGCTAAGTCTGTATTTGTTGGTATGGGTATTGGTGCAGCTGTAAAGTTCATCGTTGATGGTCTTTGCGCAATCCAGGGCGTATTCACTGTTAAGCTTCAGTCTCTTAAGACAGAGTTTTCTGCTCAGGTTTATCCAGCACTTGTATCTGTTGGTTACATTTGTGGCCCACGTATTTCTGCATATATGTTTGCAGGTGGTGTGCTTGGATGGTTCGTACTTATTCCAGCTATTGTTGCTTTTGGTGGTGACATGGTTATGTACCCAGCTAGCGCTTCTGTTGCAGAGCTTTATGCAGCACATGGTGCATCAGCTATCTGGTCAAACTACATCAAGTACATTGGTGCAGGTGCCGTAGCTTCAGCTGGTATCATTTCACTTATTAAGACACTTCCACTTATCGTTAGAACATTTGTGGATTCAATCAAGAGCATCAAGACTGCAGGTTCTACATCTACAGAGCGTACAGCACGTGATATGGACATTCGTTTTGTACTTGGAGCTATCGTAGTTCTTATTCTTGCAATTTGGCTTGTACCAGCAGTACCTGTTACACTTCTTGGCGCAATCATCATTGTTGTATTCGGTTTCTTCTTCAGTGCCGTTTCTTCACGTATGGTTGGTCTTGTAGGTAGCTCAAACAACCCTGTTTCAGGTATGACAATCGCTACTATCCTTATCGCAACAATCTGTCTTAAGGCTATGGGTGATACAGGCGTACACGGAATGACAGGTGCTATCGCAATCGGTTCAGTTATCTGTATCGCAGCTTGTATGGCTGGTGATACTTCACAGGATTTAAAGACAGGTTATATCCTTGGCGCTACACCAGTTAAGCAGCAGATTGGTGAAATCATCGGTACTATTGCAGCAGCTCTTGCAATTGGTGGCGTTATGGTACTTCTTGATTCAGCATACGGATTTGGTTCAGACAAGCTTGCAGCTCCACAGGCTACAATGATGAAGATGGTTATCGAAGGCGTTATGGATGGAAATCTTCCTTGGACACTTATTTTCATCGGTGCATTTATCTCTATCACAATCGAAATCCTTGGTATTGCAGCGCTTCCAGTTTCTATTGGTCTTTACCTTCCACTTGAGCTTTTTGCTACAATTATGATTGGTGGTCTTACTAGAAAGTTTGCCGATGCAAAATTCGGCAACAAGTAAGACGAGTCAGGAAAGGGTATCCTCTTCTGCTCAGCACTTATCGCTGGTGAAGGTATCATAGGTGTACTTCTTGCTATTCTTAAAGTGGCTGGTATTACTGATAAGATGGATCTCAGCTCAGTAATTCCTA
>JAEEGL014974000.1_pt1 | contig 11533 bp, 8 predicted proteins | sample 9134231 | NCBI WGS metagenome assembly JAEEGL01 (sample SAMN16246548, study PRJNA631951) | gut metagenome | biome: gut microbiome; feature: rumen; material: fiber-attached | host: Bos | place: Iran: Karaj | collected 2018-10 | reverse complement strand
GCGGAATAGGCGGATTAGTAGGCGGCGCTCTTGTGAAAAGCGGCGCAGATACAAGTTTTTACGTACGCGGAGAAAACCTTAAGGCTATACGGAACAATGGTCTGAAAGTCGATTCTGTATTGTGGGGCAGTTTTACCGCGCTTCCTGCGGCAGCTTCGGATAAAGCGGAGGATCTGGGTGTTATGGATGCGGTATTAGTCTGCTGCAAAGGACACGCGCTTGAGTCGATGTGCCGCGGGATAGCTCCGATGGTAGGCAGAAATACGCTCGTAGTGCCTCTTCTTAACGGCGTCGGACTTTCGGATCTTATGCGCCCTTATCTGCCTGATTGTATCCTTGCAGACGGCCTTATATGGGTCTTCAGCCATATAGAAGGTCCTGGACATATAGCCCAGACCGCCGGCAAATGCAGAATAGTATTCGGCATGAAAGACGGCAGCCATCCCGATATACTTGACAGACTGAGCTCGGAACTGGCAGCAGCCGGCATAGAAGCCAGGGTATCGGATGATATCCGGCTTGACTGCTGGAAGAAATACCTTGCGATGGGCGGAAACAGTGTGCTTTTCTGCTATTACGACGGAAATACCGGAGCTGTGCGCAGCCATCCCGAATATAAAGAAGTTATGTATGCTATAGCAAACGAAATGACCTCAGTGGCAAAAGCGCTCGGCGTAAATATGCCGGAAGACTCACCGGAGAAATACGTTGCTAATCTTTCGACCTTTTCAGATGATACGATAAACTCGCTGTACAGAGATCTAAGCAGCGGCGTCCCTCCGGAAAAAACCGAACTGGATCATCTGATCGGCACACTTATCCGTCTCGGAAAAAAGACCGGCGTAAAAACGCCTTACCATGAAGCCGCATATGAAGCCGCATACCGGCATTATGGCAAGCGCTGAAAAGCAAACGGATAATGCGCGGGGGAGTTATTTTAAAAAAATATATAATGTCCTATAATTTATCTTATGTTATATAAGAGCGACAAAAAATAACCCCTTCTGTACGATATATCAAATTATCCCGGCGTAACGCAGCAATATTTCTATAAAATTTATATAAAAGAAACTCCTGCGGTTCGTGAAGACCGCAGGAGTTTTTCTCATTTAATAATAATAATAATGATGTTTTATTTAAAGAACTTTTCCCAGTATCCGGTAGCAAGGATGATCAGAACTATCAGCGGTGCGATATAGGTCAGGTAAAAACGCAGTGACGTCGGTACCTTGAGCCCTGTGCCCATGTCAGCTTCCTTTATAAATTTATCCCAGCCCCATCCATAGCGTGTGACGCAGAAAAGCAGATAAATAAGAGCTCCTATCGGCAGCAGGTTGTTGCTGACGATAAAGTCTTCAAGATCGAGCACCATCGAGCCTTCGCCGAAGGGCTGGAAGCCGGACCAGATGTTAAAGCCGAACACACACGGCAGAGCGAGTATGAAGACCGAAATACCCGTTACGAGAGCGGCTTTTCCGCGTTTCCAGCCGAAGTTGTCCATATAGCCCGCAAGGATGTTCTCAAAGACCGCTATTACCGTAGAAAGCGCCGCAAAGCTCATGAAAAGGAAGAAAAGCGCGCTCCAGAAGCGTCCCTGCGGCAGATGGTTGAACATATTCGGCAGAGTTACGAAAATAAGTCCCGGACCGGCTCCGGGGTTGATTCCGTAGGCAAAGCAGGCCGGGAAGATTATAAGACCCGCCGTTATTGCCACCGCGGTATCAAGAGCGGTCACTAAGATCGACTCCCCTACCAGCGAACGCTCGCGTCCGATGTAGCTTCCGAATATCGCCATGCTTCCTATACCGATGCTGAGAGTAAAGAAAGCCTGTCCCATAGCGGCGTACACGCTGGTCCAGAGACCATGCTCCACAAGGTGGCTGAAATCCGGCTTAAGGTAGAATTCAAGTCCTTTGGCGGCTCCCGGCAGCGTTACGGAACGAATGACCAGCACGATCATTATCGTAAGAAGTCCGCACATCATTACCTTCGACACACGCTCAACGCCGCCGCGCAGCCCCGATAAACATACGACAGTACCGATAATTACCGCCGCCGCCATCCAGAATGTCAGCCCCTGCGGAGATGAAAGCAGTCCGCCGAATATTCCGCCGACTTCATCGGGAGTAAGCCCCACCATGCGTCCGGTAAGCGAGTACCATGTGTAAGCCAGCATCCATCCGGTAACAACGGTATAAAACATCATCAGAATATAGTTGCCGGCCCAGGCAATGTATCCCCACAGCGACCAGACGCCGTGTTCAGGGCACAAAGCGGTAAAAGACTTTACCATGCTCTTTTGAGAAGCACGACCCACCGCGAACTCCATTACCATTATCGGCATCGCAAGCAGCAGAAGGAAGATAATATACATCAATACGAATGCCGCGCCGCCGTACTGTCCTGTGATAAACGGGAAGCGCCATACATTGCCGAGCCCTATTGCGCAGCCTGCGGATAGAAAGATAAATCCGATTCTGCTCCCAAGTGATTCGCGTTCCTGTCCTGGCATAAAAATACCTCCGATTCAAAAATAAAAATAATTAAAGCCTTAACAATATCTATAATATAAACACCAGCAGCGGTTATTGTCAAAGCATATCCGCAGAAATTTCAATATGCGGCAATAATAAACATCCACCCGCACAGCGGGTGGTTTTTCATTTTCGGGCATAGCCCTAATGCTACTGGCTGCACACAAGTGTGCTTAAAACGCCTGCCAGCAAGCATTTTTTACTTGCTACCCGTAAACGGGTCTCGCGGGTCAAATATACTTAACTGATCCGCTTCTTTATCCTGTTTTAGTTGGTGCGCTATATATTCCTTTATTGCTTTTGTGTTCTTTCCAACTGTATCTACGTAGTAGCCTTTGCACCAGAATTCCCGGTTCCTATATGCAAACTTCATATTTCCATACTTCTGGAATATCTGAAGGCTGCTTTTTCCTTTCAGGTAACCCATAAATGACGATACGCTTATTTTCGGCGGGATACTCAACAACAGATGTATGTGCTCTGGACATACTTCTCCTTCTATGATCTCCACTCCTTTCCATGCACACAATGTTCTTATGATATCCCGTATGTCCTGGCGCTTTTCTTCGTAGAATACTTTTCTACGGTATTTCGGTGCAAACACCACATGATACTTACAATTCCATTTTGTGTGTGCTAAACTGTGGGTGACATTATTTTGCTCAGGCATTTAATGTTCCTCCTAATGTGCTACTGTTATAAGCTGGCAGGCTTATCCCACAGTTTAGCACGTTAGGATTTTTTTCATCGCTTAAGCTCTACTGAACCACGCGACTATCGCGTGGTTTTCTTATACAAAAATACAAGATGCCGGCAGAAGACGGCATCTTGTCTGTTATATCCGGCAAAAGTTTTCAGATGAAAACTATATTGCGTTTTTGACTATCTCAATGAATACTTCAGGCTTCAGCGAAGCGCCGCCTACGAGGACGCCGTCTATATCCGGCTGAGCCATTATTCCTGCGGTATTCTCCGGCTTTACGCTGCCGCCGTACAGTATTATCAGTTTTTCGGCGGTCTCTGCGCCGAAGGTCTCTTTCGCAAGCCCGCGGATAAAGCGGCATACTTCTTCGGCGTCGTCGACGCTTGCGGTCTTTCCGGTGCCGATAGCCCATACCGGTTCATAGGCGATTATTATCTTTTCCGCAGCGGTCGCCGCGTCAAAGCCTTTAAGCCCTTCGCCAAACTGTCTTTTGATAACGTCGAAGGCTTTGCCGGCCTCGCGCTCTTCAAGGGTCTCCCCTACGCAAAGGACGGCGATTAGGGTGCCGTCAACGGCAGTGTGCATCTTTTTGTTCAGCTCTTCATCGGTCTCACGGAATATATGACGTCTTTCGCTGTGTCCTACGAGCGTGTGAGTGGCGCCTATCTCGGTGATCATCGGGACCGATGTCTCGCCCGTAAAAGCGCCCTTAAGCTCCCAGTGGCAGTTCTCCGCTCCGATTATGACCGGCATGCCGCTGCTTTCCTGTACTGCGGTAAGCAAAGAAACTGCGGGAACAAAGAACGCGATCTCTTCGGCTCCGGATTCGATATTTTTGCCGGTCTCAGGCGAAGCCTTCAGTTCGGCTGCAAACTTGTTCAGGAATTCTTTCGTGGCCGCCGGGCCGTTATGCATCTTCCAGTTTCCGGCTATGAACTTTCTCCGCATTTCTCTGAGTCTCCTTGTATTTATATAATGTTATCAAAAATATACGCCATATTAATTTGCGCTGCTGTTTAATATAACATTATCGATGTTATATAACATTATCATTAAATTAAAAGGGCGGATAACCCGCCCCTTTAATTCTTTCGTTGTTTCTGTCAGCCTATCACGTAAGGCTCTATGCCCGGAAGACTTTTCCCTTCGAAGAACTCGAGACTGGCTCCGCCTCCGGTGGAAACGTGGGAAACTTTCTCCTGCATGCCGAACTGGGCGATCGCAGCTGCCGAATCGCCGCCTCCGACTACAGTAAGGGCGCCTGCTGCAGTTGCATCGGCCAGGGCTTTCGCAACAGCTTCAGTTCCCTTTGCAAAAGCAGGCATCTCAAAAACCCCCATCGGGCCGTTCCACAGCACTGTTTTTGCTCCCATGATCTCCTTTGCAAAGAGCTTCGCGCTCTCAGGGCCGATATCAAGGCCCATCTGGTCTGCGGGGATAGCGTCCGCCGCAGCCACTGACGCCGGGGCGTCGGCTTTGAATTCGGGGGCAACCACAGCATCGACTGGAAGGAGTATCTTCACGCCGAGCTCAGCAGCTCTTGAGAGCATCTCCGCCGCAAAGTCGAGTTTTTCGGTCTCGCAGAGAGACTTACCCACTTCCCTGCCCTGCGCTTTCAGGAATGTAAAGGCCATTCCTCCGCCGATAACGATGCTGTTTACCTTCTTCAGCATATTCTCTACTACCGCGATCTTATCCGAAACTTTTGCGCCTCCGAGGATGAGGACAAAGGGCTTTTTCGGATCGTCGCGGGCAGCGGAGAGCATCGTGATCTCACGGTCGATAAGCTTACCTGAGAAGGACGGAAGCAGTTCGGCCGCGGCCCTTGTCGAAGCGTGGGCCCTGTGAGCGGCGCTGAACGCGTCCATTACAAAGACGTCAAAGTCTTTTGTAAGCTTTTTCGCAAAACCGGCGTCGTTCTTTTCTTCCTCAGGGTAGAATCGCACGTTTTCCAGCAACAGGACTTCGTCCTCTTTCCATGAGGCGACGGCCTTGTCGACTTCTTCTCCGATGCAGTCGGGGACAAAATGAACATTCCATCCCGTAAGAGCGGCAAGCTCTTCTGCAACAGGGGCAAGCGTATATTTCAGGTTAACGGTCCCCTTCGGTCTGCCGAGATGCGAGACCAGCGCTACGCGCGCTCCGTATTCACGCAGCTCCTTAAGCGTTGCAAGGTGTGCTTTTATCCTCGTGCAGTCGCTTACCCTGCCGTCAGCTGTCGGCACGTTGAAGTCTACTCTTACGAGTACTTTTTTCCCGGCTACATCCTGACGTGAAAACGTCTTCAGACGCATGATTTACAGTCCTTTTTCGAGTATATAGTCCGCGAGGTCTATGATCCTGTTGCTGTATCCGAACTCGTTGTCATACCATGAAAGGATCTTGACCATCTTGTCGCCCATCATCAGGGTATGTTTCGGTGCGAATATCGAAGAATTGGTATTGCCGACAAAGTCCATCGAAACGAGGTCTTCCGGCTCATATTCCAGGATGCCTTTAAGAGCTCCTTCCGCAGCCTCTTTCATAGCGGCGTTAACTTCATCCACTGTGGCCGGTTTTTCAAGAACTGCTGTCAGGTCGACTATCGACACATCGGGCGTCGGGACTCTGAGTGCAAAGCCGTTCAGTTTGCCTTTGAGCTCGGGCATTACTTCGGAGATCGCCTTGGCGGCTCCGGTCGTCGTGGGGATGATCGAAAGGGCCGCCGCTCTTCCGCGGGAGAGAGTCTTATGCGGGAAGTCGAGCGTTTTCTGATCGTTCGTGTAGGCGTGGATCGTGTTCATAAGGCCTTCTTTGATGCCGAACTTATCCTGGAGGACTTTGCAGACAGGAGCAAGGCAGTTCGTGGTGCAGGAAGCGTTTGAAATGATGTTGTGCTTTGCCGGGTCGTAGGTTTTTTCATTTACGCCCATGACTATCGTTACGTCGTGATTCTTCGCGGGGGCAGAGATTATGACTTTCTTTGCGCCGGCTTCAATGTGCGCCTTGGCGGCATTGGCATCAGTATAACGGCCTGTTGACTCTATAACGAGATCGACTCCCATTTCCTTCCACGGAAGCTTTGCAGGATCCGGTTCGGCAAGAGCCCTGACGCGCCGGCCGTTGATAACGAGATAATCTCCGTCGACTTCAACGGTGCCGGGGAAGCGGCGGAATACCGAATCGTACTTGAGAAGATACGCAAGCGACGAAGGCGGTGTCAGGTCGTTGATAGCTACGATCTCAAAGTTATTATTCTTTCCGTTTGTGAAGTAAGAGCGGAGAGAAAGACGGCCGATGCGGCCAAAACCGTTGATTGCAACTTTGTACTTCTTAGCCATGATTAAAAGTGCCTCCTTGAAATATTTGGGACATACTTTGTGAAAAGCAGGAATAAGTATCAATTTTATTCCTGCTTTTATACATAGATTTTGCTACTTACCTGTATTTATGTCAAATACATTTTTCCTTTTACTGTTCCCGCGAAATAGCAAAAAAGCGCATCACTGCTCCGCTTCGAGATTTTCATGCAGGACGCGAAGCAGTTCGCCGAGAGATATCGCGGAAAGCACGTCTCCGTGCGGTCTGTACGGCATTATGCCGTCAAAGAGCTGCGCTACCCCGCAGAGACAGCCATGGCGCATATGCGAATTGAACGGGCGGATAAAGGCCCATCCGAGATCCTTTCTTTTGGGATTATGCTTCAGGTACGCGGTTATAAACTCACCAAGCAGCCACGGCCAGGCCATGCCGCGGAAGCGCGCTTTCTCCCTCTGGTCCGAGCGTCCCTCCCAGCGCCCCTTGAACTTGTCATGGCGCGGGTCGAGAGTACGCAGCCCGTAAGTCGTGTATAGCGTGTTCCAGCAGAGCCGTATCACGCTCTGCGCCGCTTCGGGCTGCAGCGGGCTGAACGGGAGAGAAACGGCAAGTATCTGGTTCGGTCTTATCGCTCCGTCGCCCGTAAACGTTTCGGGGTCGACAAAATCATAGAGCCCGTTCATATCAAAGCTCCAGAATGTATCGCAGAAGGATTTGCCGCACTTTTCGGCCGCTTTTGCGTATTTATCGGCAGAGGCTGCGTCTGCATACTTTTTGGCATATTTTTCCGCGCACTTAAGCGCGTTGTACCACAGCGCGTTGACCTCGACAAGGCAGCCGCGGCGCTGGACCACGACTTCGTCCCCTGCTCTTGTGTTCATCCAGTAGCGGGCCGGGTTTGTCCCCGTCATTACGAGAAGCATATTGCCGCCGCATTTTACATCTAGCTCTTCGATGCCGGAAAGATATCTGTCTGTGACGGCAAAAAGGGCCTTAAGGAGTTTTTCTCTGTCCCGGGGATCTGCTTCAGTATGGTGCGACAGATATTTATCGGCCGCATACACGAACCAGAGCCCGCAGTCTATACGCCCGTATTCGGGCTTTTCTTCATCCTGCAGGCTTTCCGGCATGACCCAGCCGCAGCGCTCCGCGGCAGCAGCCCAGTATTTAAGCGTCTTTGCAGCCGTTTTTTCCCTGCCGGTGGCAAGAAGCAGCCCGGGAAGCGATATAAATGTATCGCAGGATCTCGCCGCAACGGACGGATAGCCTGTGTATATCGGGGCTATGCTTTCAGACCTGTCGTCGACAAGGTGATAGGACGAAGCTATCATATCCTGCTCTGCGCTGCTCAGCGCCGGGATATTGGCCTGTTCCAGTATATCCTCGAACCTCTTCGCCTCTTCCTCTTCGATCTCGAGAAGCTCTTTTACCGTATATGTTTCGGGCTTGTCGGAAAGGATAATATAAACAGCATCGCCCTCCGACATCTCATTCGAAACAACGCCGGGAGACCAGAGATGATCGACGCTTGTGCCGTCACCGTCGTCCTGTTCGTATATAAGGTTTTCAAACCAGAGCGGCTTAAGCGCCCATGTCCCCGCTGTGGCTGTGCAGCAGCTGACATGTCCCCTTCCGTTTACGCATATGCCGAGACCGTTCTCGGAAGAAACAGAAAACGCGTCCCTGCCTGCTTCAAGGCATACTTCGTTGTTTTTCCTGTGCGCAAAGAGCGGCCGCAGGTCAAGGCGAATCTTGCCGGGTGCGGCAAGCAGCTCATATTTGACTACCGTGCATTCTTTGCCGTGAGGCATGAAAATAGATTTTTTCAGCAGAATGCTGTGAATCACAAAGAGCATTGAAGGGAACGGATTACCCTGGTATTCCTGCAGATATCTGTACCCGTCCGGATACACGAGATCTTTATAGCGGTTTGTAGATAGCTGATACTTTTTGTTGTTGTCAAATACTGTCTCTTCGATCTTGCTTACAAGGACCGAATGCTGTTTTTCGTTTTCAGGCCTTAAGACAAGAAGTCCATGCTCTCTTCTTGTGTTAGCGCCTATGACAGTGGAAAAACCGTAGCCCCCGCGCCCGTTGGACACAAGAAACTCTCTTCCGGCGCCTTTGTCATAGGTGTTAACGTCAGCCTTTCCTAAGTACATCGGCATCATCCCCTTTATAGTGCTTGCTAAGCATCAGCTCTAATTTACGCCATCTATATTCTACCGTACTTTTGCTGATTGGTGTCGGTAAAGTTTGCCCAAGTTCCTTTAAAGTTACGCTCGGATTTTTTTTCCTCGCATTGACAAGGTCAAGCAACGGCTCCGGAAGGAAGCCCGTCATGCCCCTTTCCTCGATCTTTTTTATAAGTTCCAGCTGGCCGTGAGCCGCTTCGATGCTTTTTTTTATGTTCGCGGCGTCGCAGTTTACCAGCTTGTTTGCATGATTTCTTATCGAACGGAAAATTGCTGTCTCTTCAAGCTCAAGCGCCGTCGTCACCAGGCCTATCCGCGAAAGGAGCGTTACGATCTGCTGCTGGTCGCGCAGCATGAGTTCCCTGCTCTCCGTGCGCTTCCTTATGCCCAGGTCGAAGCCGCACGAACGCATTACAGCCTGCATCCTCTCGGCGGCGCCCCTCCCTTCCGGCACGCGCATCATAAGATAGTAGCCGGTCTTTGGGATATAAAGCGAGCCGCATCCGCCGAACAGCCCGCGCACCCAGCTCCAGTTTCTTGTGCGTTTGGCTTTGGAAGCCGTAACGGCCTTTAATTTTGCGGCGGCGGCTTTGCCTGCTGCAAAAGTGACTCTGCCCCTCTGCTGCGTACGCACTATGCGCAGGGAATATTCATCACTGCCGTTCCAGCCGCACTCATCCCATAAACGCATAAGACGCCTGACGGCAAAAAGACGCGGCGTCGTGAAAAACGTGCTGTCAGATTTATCTTCGGAAGGTATGCCGTCAAGTATGCCCGCGGCTTCATCCTTCGACGTTTTGCCGGCTTCGACAGAACCCCATTCATCCCACAGAATGTGCTTTATGCCATTCACTTTTCCTGCCTCGCGCTCTTCTGTCTTGTACGGCAGATCTCCATTATCGTTTCAGACAGATTCTGCGCATTGTGTCTCAGATACTTTGCGTTTTTTATCTCGCAGTAATCCCCGTATATCACCTTTGAGCCCAAAGACTCCAGATATGCCTCTTCTTTGGATGAAAGGTAAAGGGGCTAGGCGCCTATCTTGCCGTAGCTCGATATGAATTCTGTCGGGATAGCGGATTCGTTTACGAGCACATAGTTAGGCACACGACCGATCACGCCCGCAATCCAGTCTATATGGGAAAGGATATTCATGCCTTCCGTCTCTTTCGGCTGCGTCATAAGATTTGCGATATAAAGGATCGGCGCCGAAGTTTCCTTAAGCAGACCCGCTACGCGGGAAAGAAGCAGATTGGGCATTACGCTGGTAAAAAGGCTGCCAGGGCCGAGCACGATAACATCCGCGTCGTCAAACGCGGCTGTCACGGACTCCACCGGTTCAGCGTCGGAAGGTTCGATCCAGAGCTCAGTCAGATTGCTGCCGTTGTCGGAAACTTCAAGTTCCCCGGTAAGGACGGTGCCGTCGGCCGTCTTTCCTTTAAGCACGACATTTTCGGTTGTTACGGGCAGCACCTGCCCTCTTATAGCAAGCAGCTTGTTAAGCTCAAGTACGGCTCTCTGAAAATCACCCATCAGCTCTGTCGCCGCAAGTATGATTATGTTGCCGAGGCTGTGCCCGTCAAGCTCACCCCTGTCAAATCTGTAATTCAGGATGCTGCTGAGAGAGCTTCCGTTTTCGGCAAGAGCGACTATGCAGTTGCGTATGTCCCCTGGCGGCAGCACGCCCCATTCCTGGCGCAGCCTGCCGGAGCTCCCGCCCTCATCGGTTACCGCGACAACTGCCGTGATATTCCTTGTAAACCCTTTAAGACCGGAAAGAAGCGTCGAAAGACCGGTGCCTCCTCCTATCGCAACGATGTGAGGCCCCATTGAGAGCCTGTACTCCAGCGCATTGGACATGACATGCCTCGGCACCGGGGGTTTCCTGATCAGTTTGACCCGTTTGCGGGACGCATAATAGACGCATGCTGCACCTGCCGCAAAGGCCATTGCAAAGACCATCAGAAAAGAAAAGGTCGTCATCTCAGATTTCCTCTGTCAATGTCCCGGTGCTGCACTCTGACGCGCTTCCCGGACGTTCTCAGATAAGAGCCGAGCATTTCGGCCACCGCAACTGAACGGTGACGTCCTCCTGTGCATCCTACGCAGATATGGAGCTGCTTCTTTCCGGTATCGCCGTATACAGATGATACATAGCCGAAGAGAGAACCGGCGCGTGAGAGGAATTCGCCGAACATCGGATATGAATTCAGATAGTTGACCACAGCCTTGTCTTTTCCGGAAAGCGAATGAAGCTCGTCCACATAATTGGGATTGGGAAGGAAACGTGCGTCTATAACGAAGTCAGCGTCCTGCGGTGCGCCGTATTTATAGCCGAAAGAGCTGATGATAACAGCCGGCTGCTCGACCGACATGCCCGCTGCCTCAAGCAGTCTCTTTTTAAAATCGGGCAGTTTGAAGCCTGTGGTATCTATTACAATATCGGCATTTTTAATGATATTATTCAGGCGTGCCCGCTCCGTTTCTATACCCTGCAGTATCGTGAGACCCTCGGCCAGAGGGTGTCTGCGGCGCGTTGTCTCGAAGCGTCTTACCAGATCTTCGTCCGAGCAGTCTATAAAGATTATCTTCGTTCTTATGCCGTTTTCGCGAAGCTTCGCAACTACCTGAGCCAGATCGTTCAGCAGCGTTTCGCTCCTTGCGTCGACTACGGCCGCCACGCCTTTTTCCGCAGCGGAGCTGTGGCTCTCGAGTATGTCAAAAAGCTGAGGAAGAAGTGCGGGCGGAAGGTTGTCTATCGCATAAAAGCCCTGGTCTTCAAGCACGTTCAGCGCCGATGACTT
>JAEEGL013292728.1_pt1 | contig 11533 bp, 7 predicted proteins | sample 9134231 | NCBI WGS metagenome assembly JAEEGL01 (sample SAMN16246548, study PRJNA631951) | gut metagenome | biome: gut microbiome; feature: rumen; material: fiber-attached | host: Bos | place: Iran: Karaj | collected 2018-10 | reverse complement strand
TTCTTGTTTGCTTCTTCCTTGGCTCTCGCGTCCAGTTCCTTTAAGCGCTTGGCGATATCGTGCTGCGCTTCCTCTTCCACGCTGTGGATCAGATATTCCTTGGCTTCTTCCTTGGTCAGCCCCGAAACCTGCTCCAGACGTGCCTGCTGTTCGCAAACCAGTTCTTCCGCTTCCTGTTCTTTCTTCTTCAGCCGTTCGTCGCGGGCCTGTACGCTCTGTTCTTTTCTTTCCAGAGCTTCCAGCTTCTTGTCCAGATTTTCTTCCTTGCTCTGAACGCGCCGCTCGGAACGCTGCAGTTCCGCTCTTCTTTCCTTGGCTTCACGGTCCAGTTCGTTCTTGGCCGCGATGTTTTCTTCCTTCGCCTCGAGAAGAGCTTCTCTCTTCTTTTCTGCTGCTGTTTTTAAGGCTTCATCTATGATCTCCCGCGATTTCACCTCCGCCGATCCCACAGTCGTTTCATATATTTTCCGCTGACGGGCTGCAGAGATGAACCATGACAGGAGTCCCACAGCGACAGCCAAACCGAGGGCAATACCGATCGTTGCCCCGGTCGTCATCGCTGCGACATAAATCATTCCATTAGTCACAGGAGCACCTCCTTTTATTCAATTTTCAATGTGCCATATATTATGGGATAGAAATTACCACATCTCGGCTTATTATAAACACAATTAAATAAGGTGTCAAGAACATTGAGGCGGGAAAATGTATGAAACAAGATGTCAATGAATCAAAGTCAGCACACCGGCCTCCATTTCACAGACCGTATCACACAGTTCATCTATATCAGTCTGATTGTGGCTGGCAAGCAGGATCGTCTTTCCTTCCTTTTTCAGTTCTCTGATCAGATTTCTCATATCCGAAACGCCGTCCTTATCCAGGCCGTTGAACGGTTCATCCAGAATAAGGATCGACGGATCCTCCATGATCGCCTGCGCGATCCCCAGTCTTTGCCGCATTCCGAGCGAATATTTCCCCACAGGCTTTTTCATGTGCGGATCCAGCCCCACCCGGAGAATAGCCTCCTCTATTTCCTTCCGCCCGATCTTCCTGTTGAGGGAAGCCAGTATTTCCAGGTTTTTAAGCCCGGAAACACGGGGAAGGAACCCCGGCGTTTCAATGATGACCCCCAGATCGTCCGGAAAATCCACGTCCTTCCCCACACGCTTTCCGTCTACGGTCACTTCGCCTTCATCGGGGATCATAAAGCCGCATATGCATTTCATCAGCACCGTCTTGCCGCTGCCGTTGTTGCCTACGATACCGTGGATCTTCCCTCTTTCAAAATCATGCGTGACTTTTTTCAGGACATATTCTTCTCCGAAATGCTTGGAGATACCGTTCACGCTGACGGCGATCCTTTCGTCTTTCATACTCAGTCCTCCGTTCCGAAAAATGTGAAGCTGTAGCGGCGTACCGCTCTGAACAGCAGGAAAACCAGCAGTACTATCAGGGCCCCGAATATCAGATACGTATGCCACAATCTCGGAAGCAGATCGTAGCCGAAATTATGCATATGATACGTTGCGTGATTTAAGGGAGACAGCCATCCGACAGCCACATTTGCCTTGTACATCAGGGCATCCGGCAGGTGAAAAATCTTTCTGATCGTCTCGGGATTCAGCAGAAAGCCGTAAAGGCTGAAGGCAAAGACGCCGACAACGCCGCCCATATATCCCTTTTTCAGATTCATCCACAGCATGATCAGCGCCATCACCAGGGTATAAAGCATCATCAGGACAAATATGACCAGCATACAGTTATACGGCTGACTCATTTCCAGCGTTTTGACAAGCGCGGGCAGGGCAACCTCCTGCCCCAGGCCGGAATAGCCGAGAATAGCAGCCGTTTCCGACCACATATTTCCCGCAAAGCTCTGTCTCATGCAGACAAGCGATGTGGACAGCAAAATAAATACGAGATAGATAAAGGTGGAAAGGATAACGTAAACGCCCTGCCCCAGGATCCATGTCTTTCTGTCTGTGCGCATCAGATAAAACGGCGTGGCGGAACTGATAAAAGGCATATCCGCAAACAGCAGCAACAGCAGCAATGAGGACAGAAGGATCGAATTCGCATCGCCGAACGTCCAGACAAACGGTTCCGCGATCTGCATCGACGTCCCGTACAGTCTGGCAAAGCGGACGGCCTTATCCGACAGCAGAAAGCAGAGAATAAACGCCAGCAAAAACGTGATGTAAATACGGGGATTTTTGTGCCACTTTCTGAAATTGAAAGCAGTAACGGAGAATACCTGTCTGAGCCGTTTCATAGCTGAGATATCCTCCTTCCTGCCGCGAAAAAGAAAGCCGCGCCGGCCGCCGCGATCAGTCCCAGAAGCAGCAGTATGACGCCCCAGTCCCCCAGCATCCACCGGGCCGACGGGCCGATCCATTCCTTGGGATAGAGGACGTAAATTTTATCAAAATACCTTTCATGCAGGATGATCAGAAGATAATAAATAATAAACGGGGAGGCATAGGCCATGTATTTGCTGCCGGTCAGCGCCGCAAGGGTGAGTCCGCACAGAGACCAGAACGCGCCGGACAGGAAGATCAGGACGATACGTTTTACAAGATCCGCATAAAACAACGTGGCAGCCGCCTCTTTGGATACCGGATCTTCCAAAGGAATAAAAGCGGCCGCAGAAAGGATATCCGACACCAGAATGCCCAGCGCCAGTACCGATCCGCCGGAGAGGCCGCACGCCGCGCATTTGCCTGCAAGGTAGTTTTTCCTGCTTGTCCGATGCAGATAGCTCCGTATAAATCCGCTTTTCATATCATTTACGAGAGAGGCGGTAAAGGGCAGGGCGGCAATGACCGGCAGTGCCAGTGTCATGGCATCCGATACGATCGCGTTTGCAATAAAACGGTTATGAAAAGCATGCGGAAGCGATCCTTCCGTACGGAGCGTTTCAAAAATATCCGAAAAGGAGGACAGAAAAACAACGGCGATCACACCGATAAGCCCGATCACGAAATCTCTGCTGAAGATCGCCTGTTTGATTGCCGACCGCACGGTTTTCATCGATCAATATCCCACTCTTCTGTCAATAGTGCTTCCGTCGATCGCGTTGATCGTCAGATAAGTCTCGCCGGACGGGCCGTAAAAATCCCACACCGGAACAATAACACCGGAATCAAGCGCGTTTTGCTCTAAAATACGCATCAGGCCCAGCTCGATCCTGTCGATCTCGATCGTGCGCACCTGACCTTCGGGAACATTGGCATAAACGATAAGGATCATCCTTTTGAAAATTTCCATGATACTTTCAAAATCCTTCATCTTCGTGTATTCGGTCACGATCTCGTTAACATCCAGCGGATTCAGCATTTCGAACTGCACGACCCCTTCGTCCGTGACGATAAACGTGACCTTTTCCGTTCCCCAGACTGGCGCTTTTCCGCCTTTCCCGTCGTCGACGGCCATCCCAGAGGACAGGTCAGTATAATTGTAGTTGAACAGAACGCCGCTGATCGTCCTCAGATAAGAAATGCGGTACGCTTTTTGAATTTTGTCATTGATATTGCCGAATATGATTTCGGTGTTTTTCAGGCAGAAATCGTGAATGCCGAGAGCGGAAAGCATCTGATCGGCCTCCGCAACGGCCTCCGCTTCGCTCTTGACAAGCTCCGGCAGATCATTCGGATCTCCGATCATTTCCGTTCCGAAATGCAGTTCAGAGTCCGTTGCCGTACTGTATAATTCGGAGATACCGGGAAAACCGTCTTTGGAAGCATTATAGACCAGTTCATAAGTTCTGAATGCGTCATGATTCGTGATCCTGATGCTTCGGTACAGCCCGTCCGAGCCGTCAGACACAAGATACATTTTTTCTTCGTCATAGTTGTCGTGGTTTACCGTAAACTCGACCGGTGCTTCGACCAGTCCTTCGCCTTCTCCGTAAGAGGCCAGCTCCATTGCATATTTGTCCAGGGTCGCCTGCAGCAGTTCCTGCATTTTCTCATCTTTCTGCGCGATGGCTTCCTGCAGGTCCGCCTTAGCCTTCTCAATTCTTTTCAGCAGGGCAGGCTTTGCCACCGACAGCGTACCGGAATAGGTCTTCTGTCCGCCAAACAGGGCCTGAACATATCCCCTGCACTCTTCCAGCGTAAAGGAATGCCTGGAGACCTTGGCGGTCGTCATTTTGGAAGTATCGGGAACGACAACGGCGGCATCCACATACACCTCAAGATTGCCCACCGCATTTTTGAGCGGGCTGTCCAGAGTATATCTTTCCGTTGCTCCGACCTGCGCAGATATGGGATCATCCGTCTTCCGGCCCGAAAGCGCCAGTTCTATCATCTGCTCGTAATTCTTGCCTATAACGACAGGGCTGTCAGGGGTTTTCTGACAGCCTGCCAGGCCTGCGATCACGGTTAAAACAGCCAGTAAACTGAGTATTCTCTTCATGAAACCAATCTCCGTTTTGTTGCTGTGACACAGTTCAAATACCGTCTCCGTTCTGACTTGTTTTATTATTATAACACATAATCCGCGATATTTTAATCAGCTCTGACCAGATACATTTCCCCGTGCAAAATGCCGCGAACCGCGTCCCATTTAAGAACGCGGTTCGTGTTATACTCTTCTTGCTCCTCCTTTAGGGGCAGGGCTTATCGGAAAAAGGCGGGAAATCTCCTCGCGCGCGGAGGAGAAGCTTGTTTTTGCCTCCTCCGTAAAGGAAGGAGGTGATGCAATGGATATCAGCTTCGGAGACCTGATTGAATTGGGGATCCTCATAGTCAGTATCATCGCATTGTGTTTTGCACATAAAAACAGGTAACCGCTGACGCATCCCAAACCGTTTGCGGTTACCTGACAACAAACGCGCGAGGGGAACCGTATCCGGTAAGCCCTTTTGCAGTTTAATTATATTATCTTCAAACAAAGATGTCAAGGAACATCTCTTAAGAAGTCGACCTCAGTTTCCTCAAAGAGGGAGCCAGTCACAGCAGATTCTTCAGACTTTGCGTGGCGCGGACGGTCTCCGCCATCAGGCGGCAGCCGGCGGCTGTGGGATGCAGTCCATCCTCCTGAAACAGCTCTTCTTCCGGATGCTCCTTCTGTGCTTTTTCGAAAGCGGCTGCAAAATCCACGTGCCGCACACCTGTCACAGCCGCAAATTCGCGCAGCCATTGAATATAACCCTTCATGGCTGTCCGCAGCATTTCCGCGGGAGGACAGAGCGGCTTCCAGAGAGCCGGGATATCGCGGAACAGATAAGGAATGCCCATGACCGGGATCACATTGTTGGCCACACACTCATGCACAAGCGCCATAATACAGGTGCGGACCTGTTCCCAGCTTCCGCTCAGGATAATGTCGTTAACGCCGCAGAGAAAGAAAACGGCACGGGGCGACTGGGCCAGCGCATCGGCATGAAGCCGGGCCAGCACACCGCTCGCAGTATCGCCGTCAATCCCGCGCAACACCCAATCGTTTTCCGAATTTCGGTCCAGCTGACGGACGAAGCTGTCCTCCGGACTGACTCCGTATCCCGTCAGCAAGCTGTCACCGATACATATGATCTTCATGGCTGTCCTCCTGCCGCATCTTTTGCGGCCTTATGCCTTGTGGACGGCTTTTTTAAATGCGTCGAGCGCGGCTTCGCGGACCATTTCGGCCAGTGACGGATGCGCCACCACGAGGCTCTCCCATTCCGCCAGTGTCATTTCCTTTTCTACGGCCAGCGAGCCGAATGCAATCAGCTCTGACGCGTTCGCGCCGACGATCGTCACGCCCAGGGTCTTCGTGGTCGCGCTGTCGCAGATCACGTAGACGCAGCCGTTTTCGCCTTCCGCGAGGCCCATGCCGTTGGCCGCGTAGTTGAAGCTGCCCATGACCGGTTCATAGCCGGCGGCTTTCGCGGTCTCCGTGTTCAGACCGACCGAGGCAAAGCAGGGGATCGTATAGGTGCAGGCAGGGATATATTTCGCACGAGGCTTTTCTTCACCGAGGATATCCGCGAGGGCGGCTTCGCCCTCCGCATAGGCCGCGTGGGCCAGCTGCAGTCCGCCGGCCGCATCGCCGATCGCGTAGACGCCGGGCAGATTCGTGCGCTGGTGCTCATCCACTTTGATGCATTTCTTCGGATCCAGCTCCAGGCCCAGCGCGGCCGCATCGATGCCGCTTAACTTCGCGCGGCGGCCGACCGCCATCAGGACCTCTTCGCAGAGGATGCTTTCTTCCTGTTCCTTGAATTCATAAACGGCCTTCTTCAGTCCGTTTTCTTCCTCTACACGCAGCATGCGGGCCCCGGTCCTGATCTTTAAGCCCAGCTTTTTGATCTGCGCCAGCAGCATGCGGACCGCTTCCTTCTGCTCGCGGCCCATGATTTCCGGCAGCATCTCGATGACCGTGACCTCGGTGCCGTAGGCCGCGAATGCGCAGGCCAGTTCCAGCCCGATCACGCCGCCGCCCATGACGACCATGCTCGCGGGCAGATGATCCAGGTTCAGGACGTCCGTGGAATCGATGCAGAGCTCATGGCCGGGGATAGGCACGATGATCGTCTCGCTGCCGGTCGCCAGAATCACGTTTTTGCCCTGATATTCGGTCTCGCCGCAGCGGACCGTGCGGTCCGGAAGCAGGACGGCCTCGCCATTTATGATAGTGGCGCCGGCCTTTTTCAGCAGCATTTTCACGCCGCTGACCAGCTTCTCCACGACCTCGGCCTTGCCTTTGATCACCTGCTCAAAATTCAGGCTTCCGGCTTCCCGGAAAATGTCTTTGCTTACGAGCGAGCGGACCTTTTCCAGGGCGATGGCCTTGTCCACGAGATATTTCGTAGGCACGCAGCCTACGTTCAGGCAGGTGCCGCCCAGATGTTCCTTTTCAAACAGCGCGACCTTCAGGCCGGCCTTTGCCGCCGCGATACCCGCGGAATAACCGCCCGGGCCGCCGCCAATTACCAGTAAATCGTATTGTTCCATAGGTGTCTCCTATATGAAAGATTATCCTTTAAAGTATCTCACTGCTGCTTCGAACAGGTGCAGGTCGTATTCACCCGGCACGTTTCTGTACAGGTTCCGGCCGATGCGCTCGGCGTGACCCATTTTTCCGTACACGCGGCCGTCCGGCGAGGTAATGCCCTCGATCGCGTACGCGGATCCGTTCGGATTGAAGTGAATGTCCTCGCTCGCGCGGCCCTCCAGGTCCACGTACTGCGTCGCGATCTGCCCGTTTTCCGCCAGACGGCGGATCAGGGCCTCGTCCGCAATGAAGCGGCCCTCGCCGTGCGAGATCGGGACCGTGACGATGTCTCCCACCTGCATCAGGCTCAGCCACGGTGAAAGATTCGAAGCCACGCGAGTCCGCACCAGACGCGACTGATGGCGGCCGATGGTATTGAAGGTCAAGGTCGGCGCGTTTTCATCCGCTTCCAGGATGCGGCCGTACGGGACCAGGCCGAGCTTGATCAGCGCCTGGAAGCCGTTGCAGATGCCGAGCATCAGACCGTCACGCTTTTCCAGCAGTTCGGTCACGCCTTCCTTCACCGCTTCGTTGCGGAAGAAAGCCGTAATGAACTTGCCGCTGCCGTCGGGCTCATCTCCGCCCGAAAAGCCGCCCGGAATAAAGACCGCCTGCGCGGTGCGCAGGGCTTCCGCGAAGGCTTCCACGGAACGGGCCACGTCCTCGGCCGAACGGTTCCGGAGCACCATGATCTGCGCCTTCGCACCGGCCGCTTCGACCGCACGGGCGCTGTCATATTCGCAGTTCGTGCCCGGGAAGACCGGGATCAGCACCTTCGGCTTTGCGCAGCGGATGCGCGGTGCCTGCGGCCGGCCGGCCGTAAAGCTGACATTCTCCGCCGGGCTCTTCGCTGCCGGAATGTTGCAGGGGTAGACGCCCTCCAGCCGGTTCTCATAGTCCGCCAGCAGCTCCGTGAGCGGAACTATTTCTTTGCCAAGCCGGATCACGGGCTCTTCCGTGACCGTGCCCAGAAGGACCGCGCCGTCCGGAAGTGTGCCCTCTGCCAGGAGCTCGCCGGTCCGGCTGTCCGCCGACCCGTCTGCCAGTTCCAGAACAAAGGCGCCGTAGTTCGTTTCAAAAAGCTTCTGCGAATCCAGGCCTTCTTCGAGCTTGACACCCAGCCCGTTGCCGAAGGCCATCTTCATGAGCGCTTCCGCCGTGCCGCCCATGCCGGGCGTCCAGGCGGAGACCGCCTTCTTTTCGCGCAGCAGCGCCGTCACCGTATCAAACAGGGCCAGCTGGGATGCCGGCAGCGGCAGGCCGTCTTCGCCCCGCTCCGGCTGAAGAAGCACCAGCTTATGGCCGGCCTGCTTCAGTTCGGGCGTGACCACGTGCGACGCCCTGTCCGCCGTGACGGCGAACGAAACCAGGGTCGGCGGCACGTGAATTTCTTCAAACGAGCCGCTCATTGAGTCCTTGCCGCCGATCGAACCGAAGCCCAGATCCAGTTGTGCCTTGAAGGCGCCCAGCAGCGCCGCCACGGGCTTGCCCCAGCGGGCGGGATCGCTGCCCAGTTTTTCAAAATATTCCTGAAAACTCAGGTAGGTATCGTCTGTGGAAGCACCGGAAGCCACGAGTCTGGCGACCGATTCCACGACCGCGGTATACGCGCTGTGGTAAGGACTCCGTTCGGACAGATAGGGATCAAAGCCATAGGCCATCAGCGAGCAGGTGTCGGTCTCGCCTTTATCCAGCGGCAGCTTGTGGGCCATCGCCTGCGCCGGCGTCAGCTGATACTTGCCGCCGAAGGGCATGAGCACCGTCGCCGCGCCGATCGTCGAATCGAAGCGTTCGGACAGGCCGCGCTTCGAGCAGATATTGAGGTCCTTTGCCAGCGCGCGCAGCCTGTCAGCAAAGCAGCCTTCCGCCGCCGGAGCCGCCGGAGCCGGCGCCGTCACATGCGCCTTCGCTTCCTTGCGGGCCCCGTTGGAATCCAGGAACGCCCGGCTGATATCCACGATCGTCTCGCCGTTCCAGTGCATGACCAGACGCGGCAGCTCGGTCACGACAGCCACCCGCGTCGCGGAAAGGTTCTCCGCCGACGCGAGTTCCATAAACGCGGCTTCGTCTTTGGCCGCCACGACGACCGCCATGCGCTCCTGGGATTCGGAGATCGCCAGCTCGGTGCCGTCCAGACCTTCGTATTTCTTCGGGACCGCGTTCAGATCGATATCCAGACCGTCCGCGAGCTCGCCGATCGCCACGGACACACCGCCCGCGCCGAAATCGTTACAGCGCTTGATCAGGCGGGTCGCCTGCGCATTCCGGAAGAGCCGCTGCAGCTTGCGTTCCTCCGGGGCATTGCCCTTCTGAACCTCCGCGCCGCAGGTTTCTACCGAGTGCGCATCGTGCGCCTTGGAAGAGCCGGTCGCGCCGCCTATGCCGTCCCGTCCGGTCGCGCCGCCCAAAAGGATTACGACATCCCCGGGCACGGGCCGCTCACGGCGCACATTTTCCGCCGGAGCCGCCGCCACGACCGCCCCGATCTCCATGCGCTTGGCCGCATAGCCGGGATGATACAGCTCATCCACGAGCCCGGTCGCGAGGCCGATCTGGTTGCCGTAGGACGAATAGCCGGCCGCCGCCTGCCGCACGATGGTCCGCTGCGGAAGCTTGCCCGGCAGGGTCTCGCTTAAGGGACGGGTCGGGTCCGCCGCGCCGGTCACGCGCATCGCGCCGTATACGTAAGCCCGGCCGGAGAGCGGATCGCGGATCGCGCCGCCGATACAGGTCGCCGCGCCGCCGAACGGCTCGATCTCCGTCGGGTGATTGTGTGTTTCGTTCTTGAATAAAAGCAGCCAGGGCTCGGGCTTCCCGTCGATGTCCGCCGTGATCTTCACGGTGCAGGCGTTGATCTCCTCGGATTCATCCAGTTTGTCCAGTTTGCCCTGCTTCTTTAAGGCCTTGACCGCGATCGTCGCCAGATCCATCAGGCAGACAGGCTTTCTGCTGCCCAGTTCTTTCCGCAGCGCCAGATACTCCTCAAAGGTCTTCTGAATGGCGGGATCCTCGAAAGTGACCTCCTTCAGTTCGGTCAGGAAAGTCGTGTGACGGCAGTGATCGGACCAGTAGGTATCGATCATCCGGATCTCCGTGATCGTGGGCTCGCGCCGCTCCTTTCGGAAATACGTCTGGCAGAAGGCGATATCCTTCTCGTCCATGGCCAGACCGAGGCGCCTGACAAAAGCCGACAGCCCCGCTTCATCCAGTTCGTTAAAGCCGCGTAAGGTCTCCACCTTTTCCGGCAGCTCGTAGCGCATCGCCAGCGTTTCGGGCTTCTCCAGCGAGGCTTCCCGCGCCTCCACAGGATTGATCACATGCTTTTTGAGCGCCGCCAGCTCCGCCTCGCTCACACTGCCGTACAGCGCATAGACCCGGGCGGACGCCACGAGCGGGCGCTCGCCCTGCGAAATGATCTGGATGCACTGCGCGGCGGAATCGGCCCGCTGATCGAACTGTCCCGGCAGGTATTCCACCGCGAAGACCGCGGCCTCTTCCCCCACGGGCAGCTCGGGATAGGTCCGGTCCACCTGAGGCTCCGAGAACACCGTCCGCACGGCTCCCGCAAAAAGCTCTTCGGACAGTTTTTCCGCGTCGTAGCGGTTAAAGAGCCTCACCTTTTCCAGTCCCCGGATCCCGAGCAGTTCCCGGGCTTCTTCCAGCAGCGTCCGGGCTTCCTGATCAAAGCCCTCCCGCTTTTCGACATAAACTCGATATACCATGCATTCTTCTCTCTTTCTTCAGAGGAATCGTACTGCTTCAACGGTTCAGGGCACGATGCCCGATATCTTTTCTGTAATAAGCGTTTTCAAACCGGATCCGGCTGACTGAAGCATAGGCCTCGTCCAGCGCTTCCTGAAGCGTATCGGCCACGGCCGTCACGCCGAGTACGCGCCCGCCGTTGGTGACCAGCCTGCTGTCCTTTAAGGCCGCGCCGGCCACGATCACGTTCCGCTTCAAGTCCGAAGGGATCGTGATCTCGAAGCCCTTTTTATAGGAGATCGGATAGCCTTCGGAGGCCATGATCACGCAGGCGGCCGCGCCGGGACGGATCACCACGGGCTGTTTCGCGAGCTTTCCCGCCCGGACCGCGAGCATCAGGCTCAGCAGGTCGCTCTTTAAAAGCGGCAGCACCACCTGAGTCTCCGGATCTCCGAAGCGGCAGTTATATTCGATCACTTTCGGGCCGTCCTTCGTCAGCATCAGGCCGAAGTACAGGCAGCCCTGGAAAGGCCTCCCCTCTTCCGCCATCGCACGGATCGTCGGCAGGAAGATCTCTTCCATGCAGCGGGCTGCGACCTCCTCCGTATAGAACGGGTTCGGGGCGATCGTGCCCATGCCGCCGGTGTTCGGTCCTTTATCGCCGTCCCAGGCGGCCTTATGGTCCATGGATGAGGCAAGCGGCGTCAGCGTTTTGCCGTCAGTCAGGGCCAGCACGGAGATCTCGGGGCCTTCCAGGAACTCCTCTATCACGAGCTTTTCGCCGCTCCTGCCGAAGCGCTTTTCCTCCATCGCGGCCCGCACGGCTTCTTCCGCTTCTTTCCGGGTCTGCGCG
>JAEEGL010093981.1_pt1 | contig 11533 bp, 11 predicted proteins | sample 9134231 | NCBI WGS metagenome assembly JAEEGL01 (sample SAMN16246548, study PRJNA631951) | gut metagenome | biome: gut microbiome; feature: rumen; material: fiber-attached | host: Bos | place: Iran: Karaj | collected 2018-10 | reverse complement strand
TAAACTGAAATCTATCTCGAAGGGCTATGCCTCTTTTGACTATCATATTGCTGGTTATCAGGACGCTGACTTGGTGAAATTAGACATCATGCTCAACGGCGAGTCGGTGGACGCCCTCTCGACCTTGATACACCGCGCTCATGCCTACGACTTCGGTCGGCGCATGTGCGAGAAACTGAAGGAACTGATACCGCGTCACCAGTTCGACATCGCCATACAAGCCGCCATCGGCGCGAAAATCATTGCGCGTGAGACGGTGCGCCAAGTGCGCAAGGATGTGACGGCGAAGTGCTACGGCGGTGACGTGTCGCGTAAGCGCAAACTGCTTGAAAAACAGAAGGCTGGAAAGAAACGAATGAGGCAGGTCGGCAATGTCGAAGTGCCGCAATCGGCGTTCTTGGCCGTGCTGAAACTTGACTAAAGGTTCGAGCGGATTTCAAATCCGACGGAACTAAAGCCCAGAAAGGGCGAACAGAAATCAAGCAGGCGATTTTAATCCCTGCAAAACAAACAAAAGAATGACCGACCTCTAATATCAAATAGCATTGACCCTATTGCCCGGCATCGGCGACATCAGCGGGAAGAAATTCGTGCATTATTGCGGTAGTGCGGAGGCCATTTTCAAGGAGACGCGAAAGTCGTTGGAGAAGATTTCGGGGATGCGCGAGGCTTCCATCGAGGCCATCTGCAACCCAAAACCTTACCTGAAACGCGCCGAGGAAGAGATTGCTTTCATAGATAAAAACGACATTCGACCTTTGTTTTTCCTCGATTCCGACTATCCGCGCCGTCTGTTGCAATGCGACGACGGTCCGATGATGCTATATTATAAAGGTGTGGCCAATCTCAACGCCAACCGCGTGGTGGCCATCGTCGGGACGCGCAACATCACCGACTACGGCAAGGAAAACTGCAATCAGTTGGTGGAGGATTTGAAAGATGATAATGTTTTGATTGTAAGCGGATTGGCCTACGGTGTGGATACTTGCGCCCACAAAGCCTCAGTGAAAAACAACATCCCGACAGTCGGGGTGATGGGCTGTGGGATGCAGCAAGTTTACCCCTCGCCGAACAAAAAATTAGCCAATGATATGATTGAGCAAGGTGGCGGTGTCCTCACCGAGTGCCTGAGTGGCACCCAGCCCGATCGCGAGAATTTCCCGCGTCGCAACCGCATCATTGCTGGCATGGCGGATGCCGTAATTGTCATTGAATCAGCGTTGAAAGGCGGCTCACTGATTACCGCCGATATTGCCAATTCCTACAACCGCGACGTGTTTGCCTATCCTGGTCGCGTGATGGACATTTACAGCCAAGGCTGCAATTATCTTATCCGCACCAACCGTGCCCATTTGATGGAGAGTGTTTTGAATTTGCGCTATGCAATGCGTTGGGATTCAGAGCAAAAGGTTGAGAAACAAACCGCATTGTTCCGCGAGTTCACCGAGGAGGAAAAAATTATTATGGACTGTTTCGGCGCGAATGCCGTCATCAGTTTGGATGAGATCATAGTGAAGTCGGAGTTGCCGACCACGAAAATTGCAGCTATACTTTTGAATTTGGAATTCGACGGCGTGCTGATGGCATTGCCTGGAAAACGTTACCAGAAATGTTAGGGAAAGTCATTAAATCGACGGGCAGTTGGTACATCGTCTTGGACGGTGAGGGTCGGCAGTGGGAGTGTCGCCTGCGCGGGAAAATCCGTTTGGACGGCTTGCGCTCCACCAATCCCGTGGCTGTGGGCGACAACGTTGAGTTTGAACAGGAACCTGGCAAAGATACGGGAGTTATCAAGAAAATTGAACCGCGAGAGAATTTAATCGTCAGGCAATCAGTGAATTTGAGCAAGGCTTCTCACATCATCGCCGCCAATGTCGATTTGGCTATTGTGGTGGCCACTATCGCTCAGCCGCGCACATCCACGGGTTTCATCGACCGCTTTTTGGTGACCGCCGAGGCCTACCACATTCCCGCCGCCGTCATTTTTAACAAGTGCGACTTGTACAATGACGAGCAGATAGGGGAGATGTGCGTCTTGATGGAATATTACCAAAGTTTGGGTTACACTTCGTTTGGCGTTTCTGCCAAGACGGGCTTCCAAATTGATGAACTTAAAGCCTTGATGCAAGGGAAGATATGCCTGTTTTCTGGTCATTCTGGTGTGGGGAAGTCGGCTCTCGTAAACGCTTTAGACCCGTCTTTGAATGTCCGCATTGGCGCGATTTCCGACTACCATGAAAAAGGCAAACACACCACGACTTTTGCAGAGATGCACCATTTGGATTTTGGCGCGTGGATTGTGGATACGCCCGGCATCAAGGAGTTTGTGCTGTACGACCTTGAGAAAGAGACCCTTGCGCAGCGTTTCCCCGAGATGCGCGACCTGATGAGCGAGTGCCGTTTTGCCAACTGCACCCACACCCACGAGCCGGGTTGCGCTGTGAAAGCCGCCGTCGAGAACGGCGACATTGCCGACTGGCGCTATGTGAATTACCTTCGCATGATGACTGACGAAAGCCATGAATCTGTGAAGGAAGAAGGATAACTATACGGTAGGAATAGGCGAACACGCCAACAACGGGGCATGCCTCGTTGTCCCTACCAGACGAAAATATAAAAACTATGACCATCGCCCTATTTGGAAAAACCATCGCCCCTGAGAACGGGGAATATATGCGGCAATTGTTTGCGGAATTGGCCAAAAACCAAGTTGAAATTGTTGTTTACCAGCCTTTTGCTGAATTGGTTAAGGCTTTCGTTCCCGAAGGCGTGAACTACAGCGTATTCACTTCCAATGCCGACTTGAACGCCGACCTGCTCTTTTCCATCGGGGGCGACGGCACCATTTTGGACACCGTTCCCTTCGTCCTCGATTCGGGCATTCCTGTGGCGGGCATCAACATGGGGCGTTTGGGTTTCCTTTCAAGCATTTCGAAAAACGAGATTGCCAATGCGGTAAACAGCGTTCTTACAGGCGATTACACCGTTGAACAGCGCAGCCTTTTGGAACTCGTTTCGCCCGAAAAGGTTTTTGACGATGTAAAATACGCTTTAAACGAGTTGAATGTCATCCGCAATCCAGAACATAGTCTGTTGGCTATCAAGGTGTTTGTCGATGATGTTTACCTCAACACCTATTGGGGCGACGGCATCCTTTTGGCCACTCCGACGGGTTCCACAGCCTACTCATTGAGTGCGGGCGGCCCCATCATTGCGCCGAATGCGAAAAACTTCGTCATCACACCCATCGCCACGCACAATTTGACCGTGCGCCCTGTCGTGATTCCTGACGACAGCACCATCCGTATTCAGGTGGAGGGAAGGGAGAAAAGTTTTGTGTTCAGCATGGACTCAAGAAATTGTACCTTAGACACTTCCGTGCAGTTGGAGGTGCGCAAGGCTGGCTTCTGCCTTAACCTTGTCAGGATGCGTGGCGAGGACTTTTTTGGCACCATCCGCAACAAATTGATGTGGGGCAAAGACAATAGAAATTGATTTCTGTCGTTTTCATTGGAAAATTTCCTAATTTTGCAGTCTTGAATTATGTATAGAAAGATTCGTATTTTATTGGTTTTGAGCTGCTTGGCTTTTTTTGTCCAAGCCAATGCCCAATTTGACGACCCCAAAACACTCGAAGTGGGGCCTCATGTCGGGTTGAGTTACTATATGGGCGATCTCAATCCTATGCTGCCTTTCGCGCAGGCGCAGTTGCAATACGGCGGCATCGTCCGCTTCAATTACAACAACCGCTGGACATTCCGTTTCGACTATAGCCGCGCCACGGTGACGGCTTCCGACGAAGTCATCAAATGGCGGCCTGAGCGCGGACTGAATTTCACCTCGATCATCAACGACTTCAGCCTCATGGCCGAGTTCAACTTCCTCGAATACTACACCGGCAACCCGAAAAAGAATGTGTCGCCATACATTTTCGGCGGCATTTCGGTGTTTCAATACACGGCCTTCGCTGATGTGAACGGCACAATGGTTGATTTGAGCGACCAAAAGACGGAATATTATGACCCCAACGAGAAATGGTATAAAAGGATGTTTGGCAAGACCAGTCCTATCGGCGTTTCCATTCCTTTCGGCATGGGCGTGAAGTTCTCGATTTCGCGCCACATGGCGGGCACGGTGGAGTGGAGGATGCAGAAGACTTTCACCGATTATTTGGACGATGTCGCGACGGTGTATCCCGAGGAACACGCCTTCTATACCGACGAAAACGGTGCGAATTACGATTTGTCTGACCCCACGGGCAACTATATCCCAGGCCAACAGCGAGGCAATTCCTCCTTCAACGATTGGTTTGGCATGGCGCGTGTGTCGCTGACTTGGAAGTTTAACCTGCCCGATGGAAGGGGCTGTAACCTAAGCAAATTCTGACGACTATGGAACTGAAAGACCAACTGATGCAACAAATTGACCGTGAGCGGCTTCCGCAGCATATTGCCATCATTATGGACGGCAACGGACGCTGGGCCAAGGAACGCGGCAAGCAACGCCTTTTCGGGCACCAAAGCGCGATTCAATCGGTGCGCGAAGTGAGTGAGGCCTCGGCGGAAATCGGGGTGCCTTACCTGACTTTGTACGCCTTCTCCACCGAGAACTGGAACCGTCCTTTCGCGGAGGTCACAGGGCTGATGTCGCTGTTGGCCACGACCATCAGGAACGAGGTCAGTACGATGAACAAGAACAGCATCAAGCTGAACGCCATCGGCGACCTGAAAAGCCTGCCCAAGTCGAACTACGACCAATTGATGCAAGCCATTGCCGACACGAGCCACAACACCCGCATGGTGCTTACCCTCGCTTTGAGTTATTCGGGCCGTTGGGACCTGAAACAAGCCACGCAGCGCATGGCCGAGGATGCCGCATCGGGGAAAATCAAGCCGCAGGAGATTGACGACAAGATGATTTCGTCTTACCTCTCCACGGCCAATATGCCTGACCCTGAGTTGCTTATCCGCACCAGCGGCGAGGAACGCATCAGCAATTTCCTGCTGTGGCAGTTGGCTTATTCCGAATTGTATTTCACTCCAAAATATTGGCCCGACTTCCGCAAGGCCGACCTCTACGAAGCGATTTTGAATTACCAGCACCGCGAGCGCAGGTTCGGGAAAACCAGCGAGCAAGTCGCCACTAAATGATTGAAAGATAGAACTATGCGATATAGATTTTTACCCATAATGCTGTTTTTTGTGGCTCTTTTGGGCTTCGGGAGTAGCACTTTTGCCCAAATCCAAATTGGCGACGACCTCTCGGAAATCGACTATGCCCGACCGCAGAAGTACGAAATCGGCGGCATCGTTGTGGAGGGCGCGAAGTACGTTGATGCTTCCATGCTCAGTTTGATTGCCAACTTGAGAGTGGGCGAGACTATCTCCATTCCGGGCGATGAGATTTCATCGGGCATCAAGAAGATTTGGGAGCAGGGCTTGTTTGAGGATGTGGCCATCAATGCCACTGACTTTGTGGGAAATAAGGTGTTTCTGCAAATCGCCATCAAGGAAAAACCGCGAGTGTCGAAGTTCTCTTTCAAGGGTATCAAGAAAAGCGAGGCCGACGACATTCGCAACAAAATCAACCTTTCGCGAGGTGACATTGCCACCGACCACCTTTTGACCAAGACCACCCGCATCATCGAGGATTTCTATTACGACAAGGGCTATCTCAATGTGGACATCGACATTGAACAAAAGGCCGACACCGCCCGCGAGAACTATGTCGACATGGTCATCAACATCGACAAGGGAAAGAAAGTGAAGATTGGGAAAATCAATGTGAATGGCAACGAGAACTTTACGGATGGATTGGTGCTTTCGTCAATGAAGGAAACCAAGGAACGCGGCCATTTCGACCCACTTGACCCCATCGGTCCGTTGATTGTGAACACCGTTGCCGATTTGGTCACTTTGCATCCTATGCGGGCCATCAATGGCATCGAGGAATATTTCTACGACAATTACCGTCCGCGTATCTTCAAGGCCTCGAAATATTTGGAAAAGAACTTTGAGGATGACAAGAAACTCATCATTGCGAAATACAACGCCAAGGGTTACCGCGATGCGCGTATCGTGCGCGATTCGGTCTATCGCATGGACGACGGAAACCTCGGCATCGACCTCTTCGTTGACGAAGGCAACAAATACCACTATCGCAGCATCAAATGGACGGGCAACACGAAATACAGTGCCGAAACCCTCAATTCCATCCTTGGCATCAAGCCGGGCGATGTATATAATAAGGAGTTGCTCGACAAGAACCTGAACTACAGCGAGACCAATCTGGACATCAGTTCGCTATATATGGACGATGGCTATCTTTTCTTCCGTGTCGACCCCGTTGAGGTGTCGGTTGAGAACGATTCCATCGACCTCGAAATCCGCCTCAACGAGGGCAAGCAGGCCCGCATCAGCAATGTGACGCTGGCTGGCAACACCAAGACCTACGACCATGTTGTGCTACGCGAACTCTACACACGTCCCGGGCAGTTGTACAGCCGCAGCGATGTGGTGCGCTCCGTCCGCGAATTGGCTACGCTGGGTTTCTTCAACCAAGAGAACATCAACCCCAACATACAGCCCAACTTCTCCGACAACACCGTCGACATCGATTACACGGTTGAGGAGGCTGCCGCCGACCAAATCCGTTTCTCGGCCGGTTATGCTGCTAGAATGTTGATGCTTGAAGCAGGGTTACAGTTTTCCAATTTCTCCATGCGCAACCTTTTCAACAAGAAGGCATGGCGACCTATTCCCGTTGGCGACGGACAGAAACTCGGCCTGAGCGTGAGCACCCTTGGAACGCAATACATCACTTATAGCATTTCGTTCACCGAACCGTGGCTCGGTGGCCGCAGGCCCAATGCGTTCAGTGTCTCGTTCTACCAATCGTTTTATGCCAAGCCAGTGGAAAAGACTTCCGAAAACTATGGCTATTTCAACATGACGGGCGGCACCATTGGTTTGGGTCGCCGCTTGACTTGGCCTGACGACTATTTTTCCGTATATCATGGCCTCAACGTGAAGCGTTACAATTTGAACAACTACCAGACATCCTTCCTGAACGTTGGCGACGGCAAGTACAACCTCATCAGTTATAGTTTCGTGCTTTCGCGCAACTCCGTGAGCCAGCCCATCTATCCGCGCAACGGTTCCGAGTTTCAATTTGGCCTCGAAATCACGCCGCCCTATTCGCTGTTGACTAACATGAATTATGCTGACCTCCCCGATAACGAGAAGTACAAGTGGATTGAGATGCATAGATGGACTTTCAAGGCAGCGTGGTTCACCGAACTCTATGACAAACTCGTGCTTATGACCCGAGTTCGTTTCGGCTATTTGGGCCATTTCAACAGTCAAATCGGTCCCACGCCGTTCCACCGTTTCTTCCTTGGTGGCGATGGTTTGTCCAACTATTCCGTCGACAGTCGCGAACTGGTCGGTATGCGTGGCTATGCCAACAACTCACTCACGCCGGGCTTCTACAACAGTTCCAACTCGGGCGGAAACGGCGGCGACATGTTGACGAAATACACGCTCGAATTGCGCTATCCGCTCTCGCTCAACCCGCAGGCTACCATCTATGCTCTCACCTTCCTTGAGGCCGGTAATTGCTGGCTTGGGTTCAAGGATTTCAATCCTTTCGATGTGAAACGCTCGGCAGGTGTGGGTGTGCGCATCTATCTGCCCATGTTCGGCTTGCTCGGCCTCGACTGGGGCTACGGCTTCGACGAGGTGTATGGCCTTTCGGGCAGCAATGGCAGCCAGTTCCATTTCTCCATTGGAGGATCGATTGATTAGGTAGGAAGTAGGAGGTAGGAAGTAGGAATTAGTCCCGTAGGGACGACAGAACAATAGGCAGGCGGTGTAAACCCCTGCAACTTAAAATAATGGAATGATTGTTTTTTTTGGAACGATTATTGATAAAGAAAAACAGAACAATAATATCAGATAAAATGAAAGCATTTAAAACCTTGGTTTTGACCGCCGCGATGGTTTGTGGCGGCATTTTGACCGCCAATGCGCAGATTGTTGGCGGCGGACAGAAAATCGTGTATGTCGATTCGGAGTACATCATGGAAAACATCCCGGAATACGGCGACGCGCAGGAAGAACTCAACGCACTCTCCACGAAATGGCAAAAGGAAGTGAAGGCCGTTTACGACAAGGTGTCGGAGATGTACAGCAAGTACCAGACCGAAATGCTCCTCCTTTCCGAAGACCAAAAACGCGCCCGCGAGCAGGCTATCGTCGATAAGGAGCAGGAAGCCAAAAACTTGCAGATGCAATACTTCGGCTCTGAAGGCCAACTTTACCAGAAACGCACTGAACTGATTCAGCCCATCCAAGAGAAGGTTTACACTGCTATGAAAGAAGTGGCTCAAACCAAAAACTACGCTTTTGTCCTCGACTTAGCCTCGGGCACTTCGGTGCTTTACGCCTCCGATAAGAACGACATCAGCGACGACGTGCTCGACCAACTCGGCAATGTGATGCAGACTGTGCGTCGCGAAGACCGCCGCAAGGCTGCCGCTACTACGGGAAGCAATGCAGGTAGTTCGGTGGGTGGAATCAAAGGTGGTGCTGTATCGCCAAAGAAATAATGGATAATTGGGCGGTTGAACGCGAAAAATTCCTATCTTTGCCGCTCAAATGTCAAGTAAAATAGGGTTAATTTATTAAAAATCAATAAAATGAAAAGAGTATTCAAAGTATTGTTTTTGGGTGTGGCACTCTTTGTGATGAGTGGAGTGGCCAATGCTCAAGTAAAGATTGCGCACGTCAACACGGCTGAAATCCTCGATGCTATGCCTGACAAGGCTAAGGCCGAGAAGGATTTGGAGAAGTATTATGGTGAACTTCAGAGCCAATTGGAGACGATGGCCAAGGAGTATCAGACCAAGATGCAGGATTATGAGGCCAACCAAGCCACCATGTCGAACCTTGTGAAGCAGTCGAAGGAGAAGGAAATCATCGACCTGCAAACGCGCATCCAACAGTTTCAGGCCAATGCCGAAAACGAGTTTGAGTCGAAGCGTGCCGAATTGCTGAAACCCATTCTCGACAAGATTCAGACTGCCATCAACAGTGTGGGCAAGGAAAAGGGTTATACCTACGTCCTCGACCTCGCCACGGGTGCCGCCGTCTTTGTTGCCGACGACGCCATTAACGCCACCAACGACGTGAAAGCCAAATTGGGCATCAAGTAAAAAGAGTGGAATTTGTATCAAGGATAGCGCAAAATGCGCAGAGCAGCCGACCCCGAAAGAGGTCGGCTGCTTATTTGTGTAGAAATATTTAAAGTTTGGATTGTCGTTGGTTGCTTTTTGTTGTCATTTGATGCTCTCGCGCTTGACTTTGGCGAATCGTAGTAACTTCAAGATTCCCAATGGCTTGTGGTCGTCTTTCTTGGCCAAGTTGAGGTAAATCCCGAACTTTTTCGCAATCGGGATTTTGAAGGTTTCGACGAACTCGATAAGCGTTCCGTCAGGGTCTTCGACGTAGGTGAAATGGCCGTTGGCATCGCCCATGCCGAAGTCGGCGCCGCTGTCGCACACGAAAGGATGTCCCATCGCCTCGGCTTGCGCTTTCACCGCATCCATATTGCGCACGTCGAAACAGAGGTGGATGAAGCCCGGGTCACCCCAATAGCGACCTTCGTAAAGTTTCTTGCCCGGCTCGTCAACGGCTTGGATGAGTTCGAGATGCGAAGTGCCCATAATCTTGCACAACGGTCCTTCGATGGGTTTGGAGCGTTCGAGGACGACGCGGCGCAACTTCTTTTCACCTCCGGGCAGACTTTCAAAATCATCGAAAACGTCCGTTTGGTCAAAGACAATTTTATCGTAATCAAGAAGTTGCGTGTAGAAGGGAAGCGACTTGTCCATATCGTTCACGCCGATGATGACGCCATTGGCACCGCCGGTCGGTAAGTCCTCATCGACGAAGACATAATTGTCCTGCTCGATTTGGAAGAGGTTGCCGTAAGGGTCTTTCATCAAGAAATGCCACTGTCCCCAAGGGGAAACGGTGAGTTTGCTGATGATGTCCGCTCCGTTATTAATAAAGGTGCTGTAGGCCTCATCAATGTCGGGGCATTTCACCTTGGCGATGAGGATGCCCAAATCGCCGAGTTTGACGGGTTCTTTCAGATAGTTGAGCGGACGGCCTTTGGGCTGCCAGATTTCGAAGCCTCCACCGCCACGGATGTTGACCGCGATGCCCGATCGGCGCGGTTGGGGCTTGCCTCCCGTGTAGGGCAACATTCGTTCCGCAACGCCCTCGTCATCAACGATTTTGATTTCGAAGCCGAAGTTGTCATAGTACCATCTCCAGGCCTCGACGAAGTCGCTCACGCCGATGCCCACTTGCTGTATGCCGCAGATAACTTTTGATTTCATTGTATGTGTTATTTCAAGATTTCAGATTTCTAATTTCAAGATTTGCCTTTAGCGGTAAGTTTTCAGCCTTGGTTCGGCCATGCTTATAGCTGACTGCTTATGGCTTACAGCTTTACGTTGCTGATATTTTTCTCGATAATTTATAATACAAAGGTAAGCAATACTTGTGGATATACGCCATCAAAAGTTCTTTTTTTCCAATTAATTTTCTGTGTTTCTGTCGCTTGATGGCGCGGACGGCGATTTTGCCGCATTTGTCGACATCGAGGCCGTTGGCTTGGCCCGCGTCCATCTTGGCGTGGGCGGTGCCGTCGCCGTGGAGTGCGCTCTTGCTGATTTGCGTGTTGATGCGTCCTGGGATGAGGAAAGTGACTCCGATGTTGTCATATTCCAATTCCAAGGATTCGTAAAACCCGAACAAGGCATGTTTGGCCGCGCAATATGCCGAGCGCAACGGGAAGCCGAAAAGCCCTGATAGGGAAGTGGTTACACTGAACTGGACGTGTTCTTTTGCCATAATCATCTCCTTGAACTTCTTGACGAGATACACCCCGCTAAGGAAGTCGATTTTCAGGATTTTTTCGTCCACGCTGATGTCGGTATCCAAGGCTTTTTCGCGTTGCGAGATGCCTGCGTTGAGCACGAAGACGTCGATGCCCAAGTGGTTGGAAATCACGAAGTCGTAAAGCCGGTCGATGGAGGCATAGGCGTCTAATTGTGTTTCGGCGGCGTAGGCGTGCACGCTGTAGTTTTCACATTCTGCTTTGGCGGCTTCCAAGTCGTTGATGCCCAGTCCGGTTAGGACGAGGTTGCAGCCCTCTTGCGCCAAGTGGAGCGCTATGCTGCGCCCGATGCCTGTGCCGCCGCCGGTAATGAGTGCCGTTTTGTTTTTGAGGTTTAGCATATTCATTATATATCAAACTGCAAAATTAAAAATAATTCCTTGATGTTAGGATAATCAATATATTTACTAATTTTGTGGCTTGTTGAGAGAGACGCAATCATTGCGTCTTTACAACAATTCAACGATCAACAATCAACAATTCAACAATACAATATGGACATTTTCGAAAGAATATCAAAGGATTCCGGTGGCCCGATTGGGCAGTACCGTGAACGCGCTGATGG
>JAEEGL017148529.1_pt1 | contig 11534 bp, 11 predicted proteins | sample 9134231 | NCBI WGS metagenome assembly JAEEGL01 (sample SAMN16246548, study PRJNA631951) | gut metagenome | biome: gut microbiome; feature: rumen; material: fiber-attached | host: Bos | place: Iran: Karaj | collected 2018-10 | reverse complement strand
GTAGATAATTTGAAAACTATTCTGTGGGAAGAGAAGTATAGACCACAGAACTTGAAGGAGTTGATTGTTCCTCAGAGAATCAGAACAATCTTTGAAAAGGGTGTTGTACAGTCAATGTTACTGTATGGTACTGCCGGTATTGGTAAGACCAGTGCTGCAAAGGCCATCTGTAAACAGTTTCAACACAACACACTTTATCTGAATATGTCAGAGACCACAGGTGTTGACACCATCAGGGACACCATTATGGAGTTTGCTATGAATCAGTCAATCCTCCATTATGACAATCCCATCAAGGTGGTTATCCTGGATGAGATGGATGGTATGTCACAGCAGGCATATGCTGCTCTCCGTGCAACTATGGAGAAGTGTTCTGTGAATACCCGTTTCATAGGTACCTGTAATTATATTGAGAAGATTCCAGATCCAATCCAGTCAAGATTCCTTATGATTGACTTCAACTTCTCTGCTGAAGAGATTAATGAGGTTAAGAAGGGGCAGATTTTGAGGGTTATGGAGATTTGTAAGAAGGAAGGTCTCAATATCACCAGGGAAGCTGTTGCCAAACTGGTACTAACATACTACCCAGACTTCAGAAGTATTGTCAAGAAACTTCACAGGTTCTCATTGGAAAACAAGATTTCCATTGATGTTACAGACATCAAAGACTCAACCAGTGAATATGCTGAACTCTATGATATGATTATCACCCAGGACAACCCGGTTGAGAATTATAAGTTTGTGATGAAGAACTATTCCAACTGTATTGATGAGACTATTGCAGCACTTGGACACCCATTCATTGAGTATATTTTGAAGTCAAGACCAAACCTTATTAATGCCATTCCGGTCATTTCAATACTCAATGCAAAGTATCAGCAGAATCTGAAAAACTGTATTGATCCAGTAGTGGTTTTACTGGCAAACATCTTTGAATTACAAACTGAAATTCAAAAATAAGCGATTAAAAGTGCATTTTTTGTAGATTTTTTACAAAAATGGTGTTTTGATTGTTATTTTTACAATTGATTAAACAATTTAATATTAATATATGGGTAAAATTTATAATGACCTTGAGCAGAAAGGAGAAGAGAATGTAAACAAGAACTTGGATAATCTTTTATCTGTTGGTTCTATTGTTGAAGGTTGGGAAGGAATACGGTTTAGGGATAATGAAATAAACCGTATCTATAACATTATGGACAAGTCAGAGTTCCGTTCTGTTCTGCTTGTTGGTGATTATGGTTCAGGAAAGAGAACAATTATTGAGGGGTATGCTCATAAGCTTGTGAAGAATGCCAGGATTGATAAAGTCATTGAGATTGACTTCAATGGTATTCTTCAGAAAACAAGAACAGGTGCTGACTTTACACAGATTATAGAGGATGTTTTTAATGCTGCTTGTCACAGTGATGATATTCCTGTTACTATTGTATTAAATAGTCTTGGACATCTTCTCAACCTCAATTGCTTTGGTAATGCTGGTTTCTCATTTGTGAATAACCTTGTCAAGGCAATTGAAGAAGATGATATGAGGGTCATTGCCACTGTTACATCTGATGAGTATAAGGACATTGAGAATATGTTCAAGAGGGTTCTTGACTTCTTTACAGTCATCAAACTCACAGAACTGACAAAGGATGAGACCGCACAGATTCTTGAAAATGAACTTGACTACTTCAGGGGTTGTTATGATATGACATTCCCAGAGAATGTGTGTGACATCATTTGCAACAATGCAGACAAGTATATAAAAGACAGGGTATTCCCCGGAAAGGCAGAGAATCTCTTTGATGAGATTTGTGCTGGTATTTCAAACAAATACAGACCAGCAGATCAGAGACTTATTGACCTGACAGATAGTACAAAGAAACTCAAAGAAGAACTCACAAAGGCATTGGAAGACAATGACTATAATAGGTGTGAGGAAATCAACAAACAGCTTGGTGAGAACTTTGAGAAGTATCGTCAGCTTGGTGAGGAGTATTTCCCTACCATTGATGTGACAGAGGAAGACCTTCTTGAAGCACTTGGAAACATCCTTGATATTCAGATGACAAAACTGGATGAAGATAAGACTAAGTTCCTTCGTGAGATGCCTGATGAGATTAAGAAGTATGTCATTGGTCAGGACTCTGCTGTTGACACTATTGTAAAAAACATCCGTAGAAACCAGTTGGGATTGAGAAAGACCAGTCATTCTGCTGGTAACTTTATGTTCATTGGTTCAACTGGTGTGGGTAAGACATATCTTGCAAAGCAGTTGGCAAAGTATCTATATGGTAGTGAGGACAATCTGTTGAGACTGGATATGAGTGAGTTCCAGGCAGAGATTGATGTATCTAAACTCCTTGGTTCTGCACCTGGTTATGTGGGTTATAAGGAGTCTGGTCTTCTTGTGAAGGGTCTGGCAAAGAATGGAGAGACTGTTGTTCTCTTTGATGAGATTGAAAAGGCTCATCCAAAGATTTATGATGTCCTTCTCCAACTCCTTGATGAGGGTTTTGTGACAGGATCTGATGGTAAGAAGGTAGATGCAACAAAGGCACTTATCATCTTCACTTCCAATATTGGTGTGAAGGAAGCCCAGAGTATGGCATCTCCTCTTGGATTCTCTACCAATGTGGATGAGAAGAAGAGTGCAAAGAAGGAAGAGATTATCAGGAAGGCTTTGAAGAAGAGGTTCTCTCCTGAATTCCTCAACCGTCTTGACAATATCTGTTATTTCAATTCATTGAGTAAGGACACTTTGAGGTCTATTCTCAAGAAAGAATTGGATGAGTCCAATGTAAATATCAAACCTATTGCTGGTAAGACAATTGAACTGTCACCAGAGGTTGAGGAGTGGATCCTGGATAAGGTTGAGAAGGAAGATAATGGTGCAAGACCTATTATCAGAATCATCCAGCAGTATATTGAAGAGGTTATTACAGATATGATTATTGAAGGTAGTGATGTTCTCAATTCAGAAGGGACTACTCTGACAGCATATCTTGAAGATGATAATATTGTATTAAGATAATTAACATTTTAAATATTAAAACATTATGAGAATTGCAGTTACTGGACCACACAAGCGTGAGGTCATTTCAAAAGTTGAAGGTGTATTTAACACCAGTGCAAAATCACCTGCTGAAGTTGATATTATCAGTTATGCAGCAGAAACTTACAAGTATTTTGATGAGGGTAATGTAGTTTTTGAGGGTTCACCATTTGATTTCCTTGCTCTTGACCCTGTAGAAGGTGTAGATGATGTGTATGAACAGATTTGTCTCAATTCACTTGAGAACTTGACATACCTTGCAGTCATTACTATGGATATGGACAAGCATCAGGTAGAAATCTACAAGGAGTATCAGCAACTTTTCCCTGACAAGATTTACATCTATCACACACCAGCAGATTTTGAAGTAAGATTGAGATAATATGAAGTTGAAGAAAATGTCATTTAGGAATTTTAAGTCATACAGTAATGTGTTGACTGAAATTTCCTTTGGCGATAATTCTTCTCTCAATCTTATCATTGGGGAGAATGGTAAAGGTAAGACATCTATTGCAGAATGTGCCACTTATCTCCTTTATGGAAAACTGGAAAACTTTACAGCATCAGATATTCCAAACAGAATCAACAAGGCATTCTATGGGAAGATAGAACTTGATTGTGATGGACATCAGATTGTTATAGAAAGGGGTCTCAATCCTGGTCTATTCAAGGTTGAAATAGATGGTGAGGTGATTGATACTGCCGGCAAGACAAATGTCCAGACAATGCTTGAAGAAAACTACTTCAAGATTCCCTATTCTGTTTTCCATAACATCCTGGTCCTGGAAGTGGATGAGGTGAAGTCACTTCTTTCTATGAGTGTTGCAGACAAAAGGAACATCATAGACAAGATTTGTGGATTCACTATCTACAACAAATACAAGGAGTTTGCTAAATCTGATATGAAGTCATTGGATGAAAAACTCAATGCCAATTCTGCTTCTATCAGGACTCTTAATGCTAACATTGTTCAGTATGAAAGGCAGATAGAGGAGATAAAACAGAACTCTGTTACCCAGGAGGAATTGGATGATCTCCTTCAGAAGGTCAATGAGATGAAGGAGAAGAAGGCCAAGAATGATGATATGTTGAGGAAACTCCGTGCTGCTGGTGACCAGATTAAGAATGTAAATTATAAGAAAGCAAGTGATTACAACCTTTTAAAGAACAAGGTACAGGAGATTGAGAAGAAGATTGCTTTCATTGATGTTGGTAAGTGTCCAACCTGTGGTAGTTCATTGGAGACAGAAGATTTCCAGAAGTTAAGGGAAGACCTGGTGAAGCAGAAGGAAGGTTATCTCATTCAGATGGAACAAATCAAGGAGATAATTGGGAAGGCCAGGCCAAAGTTGATTGCTCTTGAAAAGAAGGAAAGGGAAATCAATGCTGACAACTTCAAGATTCCTCTGGCAGATACCCAATCTGATTATAAGTATAAGATGACTCTCAAGGACCGGGGTACATCAACCGTTGAGACGTTGAAAGAACAACTGTTAAAAGACCTTGAAGCATTGAATGAAGAAAGGGTTATTCTGGAAAAGGAGAAGACCTTGATGGATTTCCTTACCATTATGTTCAGTGATGGTGGTGGTATCAAGAGATACATATCCAATAAGTATATACCCATCATCAATGGTCTTATGACACAGATGTTAGACTATATGGGACTTAACTATACCATTGAATTCAATGATAATTTTGATGCAGAGATTATCCAGAATGGTATGAAGATTAAGTATGCCACTTTGAGTAAGGGTCAGAAAGCAAGGGTTGACTTTGCAACCATCATATCATTTGTGAAGTTCCTTAAACTTCAGTTTGGTGAATTGAACCTGTTGTTCCTGGATGAACTTTTCTCCCATGTTGACATCAATGGTATGAATGATATGATCGACATCTTGAAGAACTTGAGTAATGATATGAAGTTGAATATCTACCTCATACACCATGCACAGTTGGAGAACATATTATTTGACCAGGTGATTCAGACAAAGATGACAGATGGGTTTAGTAGGATTGAATATCTATAAAAGAAAAGAGTGAGATTGATTCTCACTCTTTTTTTAATTACTTGTCACAAGGTAAATATCACCATCATTTCCAATTGAATCATCTGGTGTAGAACTACCAGTATAATAACCATTGGCAGATGGGATTGTTATGTTACCATCCATCATCTTATCATCACAGGAAATTGTTTGTGCAGATGTGGAAAGTGTAACTGATGGTGCTGTCATTTTATCAACACTGATAGTTGCAGATGAATTATAATATCCCTGTGATATGGTAACTGCTGTTGTATCTGCTGTGAGTTTTGAAGTACTAACTGTCCTTGCTGAAATTGCATTTATAGCAGCAGCATGCTCACCCAATTTACTTGGAGATGATACTGACAAACCAAGTGAAACTGTTTTTGCCTTTATGATACTGGCAGCATTTTCTATTCTTGATATTTCACTAATTATTGACATAATATATTATTTTTTAATTATTTTTCCTTTTATATTTGAGTATTTTCTGTATTCATCATCTGCAAATACCTTAAATGGTTTATTAGTTAATTCCAAGTCCCCTCCAATCTCTGGAGATATACCACTTATATCCTTTATATGCCTACACCCCACTATACAATAATTTCCTCCTACTTTTTTGGGGGATCCATCAAGAGACTCTAATAGTAGATTGACATTTGCAGAAAAATTACCACCAACTATTTCAGGTCCACCTGTGAAGTCTTTTATTTTATTTTCATATATCACAAAATCACCAGTAACTTCTCTTGGTGAGTTTTCCAATGTTTTTAACTCCAAGTCATTCAACCAAATTGTTCCATCAATCTTACCAAACTTGAACGGTAATTTTATTTCACCAAATTTACTAACATCTATTGGTTTTATCATTATATTTCTATGAACATCAAGAGAAAAATCTGAATTGATTGTATATTCACCTTCTTTTAGATTATGTCTTTCAATGAACTCTTTAATTGGTTCTAATCTCCAATTATCTTCATTTTTATATTCATCACCTATCCCTCTTCTTCTGATGTCACCCCATACAGATTCAGTTATATTACTTAACTTTTTCATATAGATTAGGTTGTCAATATATACCAGGCACCGGACATATCTTTGAGTTCCTGGAGAATTTGTTCTTTTTCTGCTGATCCCTCATTGGCAATTGCCTCAACATTGACAGATATATTACCAGGCATCTGATAATTAAATGCACCAAGGATTCTGGATAACTGAACCTTACAGTCAGCAATGACATATCTACGGAAGAGGTCATCATTATAAAGGTCACAGTCCGGAACTCTTACAAGTACATCAAGAATGACATCACTTTTTGGAAGTTCACCCAAGAATCTCAAGTTGTTGGTGAGACGGTTATACTTGAAGGAAATCATATTCTGGAAAATCTGTCTTGACATATCAAGGAATGCCTCTGTACAGATGTAATACATAGTGTTGTCAGCAGAGACCGCCATTGTCCTGTCATAAACAGACTGATAGACCATCCTGTGGAGACTTACATCACCAGAGTTCTTACCAAGAAGACCAGTGTTCCAACCAGCCTCACCAGACCAACCACCAAGTGAATAAACACCAACAACAGAAACCACACCTTCAGGAAGAAGATATGTACCCCTTGTATGTTCCTTATTACTTGTTACCTTGTTGTCTCCAGGACCCTCCATTGAGTGAATACCCCTTTGGAAAGATCTCTTTCTTATTTCTGACTCTGGTATTGCTATGAACATCTCTTCAGATGCATCTTCATACATTTTATAGAACATAGTCTTTGCATTCTTGACAAGCTGAGCAATAGATTCAGCAGGGATGGTGAAAGGTATTGCACCATTCACAGACATCTCATTCTGGATACTCTCCACAAAGTCATTCAAGCACTCAACTTCATCAACATTTGAGCAATTTACCAATGTACTTACTTTGGACATATTCTATTATAACTTATATATGTATTTATGAGTTTTTCCTGAATAATGGTTTGTCAACCATATCTAAAAGCCTGTCAATAATCTTAACACAATCTGTGTTTGTCATCTGACCATTCTTCTTAACAATGTGTGGGGTTGGAATATTCTTTTGAGGATATTCAAATTTATACTCAACACCCAGTATCTTTTCAGTGTCTGGGTATTTATCAATCAATTTTGAAGACAAAATAACATCAAATAACTTTTCATTACTTTTATTAAAACACATTGTTATAGGAGGTACAAAATAACCAACATCACCAGGTTTAGGAATATGTGTCAAAGGAACTTGTATTTTCAAGGTGTTATCATGTATTGGTGAGAGGAAGTAATCTATAGTTTCACCATCATTCCATTCAGTAGGCCAATACAAACAATATATATAACTAAAGAAATCAGTAGAATTTAATTGGTTTATATCATCTTCTTTTTTGATGTCAGTACCATTACCCCTTTTTCTGATGTCACCCCAAACAGACTCTTTTATATATGTTTTAAAATTTGGTATCATTTCTTTATAAGTACAGGTTTCTTTGCATTTAGTGTTATAATATCTATCACATCAAGAAGAAGTTGATTTGAAACAGTATCATCTTTTGATGTTATTTCTCTGGAACCATTTTGTTTTACATATACTTTAAAGTTATCAGTTAAAAGTTTATAAAAATCCTCACATTCTGCCTTATTGGCAAACAAAATGATTCTACTTATCTTACCATCAGTATAATGTGCAGCAAGTCTATAAAGTGCAGTTCCAAATATAAACATTGGTAATGAAAAATATTGGTCACTTCCAGGAATATCACTTGTTAATGGTAATGCATGTACATCTGGATTCTGTTCATAGATGGTATATATATAATCATACATACCATCTCTATCAAGATGTTCAATTTCATCTTCTTTTTTAACATCAGTACCATTACCTCTTTTCCTGATGTCATTCCAAACAGATTCTTTTATATATGTTTTAAAATCTGGTATCATAGTTAGTTCTTCTTTTTTAATATTGGTTCTTCAACCATTCCAAGTAGTTTATCAAGTACATCAATACAAACCTGGTTAGTTATCTTTCCACTTTTTAGTATAATTTTACCTTCTCCACCAGGAGTTATATCAAGTTCATATTTATCTCCAAATGTCTTTCTTAGCTCATTTGGATATAACCTGAATACATACTGGTTTGGTTTTATAAACATTTCTCCCTCTTTATCCGCACGATCAAACCTATTCTTTAAATCTTTCTGAATCTTCAACATTCTGTTACTAAAATTTGGAGTTTCATTAGGGTTATTCTTTTCAATGGGTATTGATATATTACCCATATAAGTATTTGGGTCTAACCATTGACTAATTTCAAAGAAATGTTGTGGATCTGGAATACACACTTCATAATTATCTTTGATATATTGGAATAAATCAGCAAATTCCATATTGTCAATGTTGTCTTCCTGTTTTATTTCAGATCCATTACCTCTTTTCCTGATGTCATTCCATACAGATTCATTTGTAGTTTTTTTATCCAAGAAAAACTCAATCAACTTTACAAATGTGTTATTTGATATTGTCCAATTCTTTTCATAAACACTGAATGTACTACTACCAATTATGTTTACATTAAATATTTGTTTTAGTCCAGGAATATCAACATAGTTTTTATTTCCATTAACCAATATATTATATATCTCTCCTTCAACCACATTAAAAGTCAAATCAATTTCTTTTCTATGGATAATATCTATTTCAATATGTCTTGATTTTCCATCCTCACTTTCTCTAACAGCAAACCAATTACCTTTTTCTGAATAATTGTCTTCTATATAATCAGCGAATGTGTCAAAGTCCATATGGTTTACATCATCTTCTACCTTGGTTTCACTACCATTACCTCTTTTCCTGATGTCACCCCAAACAGACTCACCAATATATGTCTTAAAGTTCGGTATCATTTCTTTTCAAGTATTTTTAATATTTTGTGATTATCATCTGTGGTGTTGTTCAATATAAAATCTATTACTTCTGCACAGAATTCTTTTGTCATTTTACCATCCTTTGGTTTTATTTCAAAATCAATCCAATGATCCAATCCATCAAATGTGGATATCTCTGGTGAATAAGTATCCTTAATTTTATCAAACAGTTGATTTATATCATTCTTAATATATGTTACAAACTTTCTTAATGATTGTGTTCTATATCTATCTGGATCTATTGAAGCAAAAGTTATTTTATCTCTATATATATCTACCGATGAAAATGAATTTAACCCAAGAACTTTGTAAATTGGTATATGGATATAATCATCTTTGAACTCAATATCATCCATACCCACAAAACCGACAAAATAATGTACATTTATAAAATTATAGATATTATCAAGTATATCTTCATTCTTGACATCAGTACCATTACTCCTTCTTCTGATGTCATTCCATACTGATTCACCTATATATGTCTTAAAATCAGGTATCATTATCCTATCTTTATTTTATTTGAAAAGTCTCTTGGTGTAAGTTGCTTTATTGGTTTAGATGATTGACCATCTGATGTAAAGTGAGTATGCTCATTGAATACTTCCATTAGTTTACTTCCTAAAATAAGTTTCTCTTCTGCATCTTTTGTAAGTTTAATATCATTACAATCTACTGTTACAGATGCTGATGTATGAATGGTTATATCATTTGAATCTGTATTTATTGAAAAACCAGCACCACCTTTTGTCTTGATTTCCAATGAGTTATATTTTGGCATTGAAATAAGATTACCATTACACTCTATTGTAAGACCTTTTTCTGGAAGATAGTAGATTTTCATATAATCCTTTGAACCATCTTCATTATAGTCTTCAGAAAATGCAACCATCTTCAGTCTGTCACTGTCTTCTGCATTCTCATACATAAGATCCTTGACATTACCCCTAATCTCAACCGGACCATAATATGTATAATTATATGGACCATTAACTTCAACATAAACTCTATCACCAACCCTTGGTACAGAATATGAACCTCCAGATGTTGGATTTGGTCCAGGAAGTGCCCAAGGAAGGTCATCATCAAGTATAATATATTGTCCACCAACTTGCTGTGTGTGGACTCCATTTACCCTGATTTGACACCTATTTTTAAATGTTGGGTCATAGTTATTTACAACAATTCCTGTTTTCATACATAAATATTTTGTAAAATACCTTTAATACATAGTTATTTATGGTATTTTTTATACCAATTAAACAATTTTATGGCACAAACACAACAGCAACAAAAGACTGTAAGAAGGAATATAGTGTGGAGTACTAAATTGGTTGATGACTGGATGAGGGATCATGCTGATGGTACATTCCATAAGGAAAATCCCTGGCTTGATGGACAGGTTGGAGTAAAAAGAGCAGGACTCTCATTTGAATATACACCGGAAGAGATAGAAGAACTTACTAAATCTGCAAATGATGTTATTTACTTTGCTAATAATTTTGGTTACTGTCTTCACGGATCACAAGGATACAAACCCATAACTTTGAGAGACTATCAGGAGGAGATGTTGAGGTCTTATACTGACAACAGATTTACTTGCTGTATGTCATCAAGACAAGTTGGTAAGACTGTGGTTGCAGCTCTTTTCCTCTTACACAATGCAATTTTCAATGTAGATAGAAACATAGGTATCGCTGCGAATAAACTCGCAACAGCAGTGGAGATTATGGATAAGATAAAGGAGATTATGGAATATCTCCCATTCTTTATGAAACCGGGTATCAAGGTTTATAACCAGACTATGATAGTATTTGAGAATGGTTGTAGAATCATTGCCCAGGCAACTACAAAGAGATCATTCATCGGTTTCACCATCCACACACTTTACTGTGATGAGTTTGCCCATGTTGAACCACATGTATTGGATGAGTTCTATGAGAATATCATGCCTACTGTTTCTTCAATGGATGACTCAAAGATTATCATCACATCTACACCTAATGGATATAACAAATTCTTTGACATCTACCAGGGTGGTGTTGATGGTACAAACTCATATCATTCATTAAGGGTCGACTGGTGGCAGGTACCTGGAAGAGATGAAGAATGGAAGGAAAAAACCATTGCAGACTGCGGTGGCGAAGATGAGTTTATGAGACAGTTTGGTAATTCATTCCTTTCAACTGGTAATACACTCTTGTCACCTGATAGTCTTGCAAAATTACAGAAGGGTAGAATAAAGTATGTAAGAAGAGACATACCTGAAGTTGAGAGAAACTGGGAGGATGAATACAGAGACCTTAAATTCCATCCTGATTTTGATGTAGATGAGTTCAGGGATAAAGACAAGAAATGGGTATTGAGTATTGACCTTTCAGAAGGTGGTGGTGGAGACAACTCTATCCTTAATTTCTTCAATATGAGAATGAAGAATAAAGAACAGTTGAAGAAAGACCTCAATGATACTGAAAAGGAAATAAAGAAATCAGATTATTTCCAGCTTGTACAGGTTGGTAGG
>JAEEGL016434485.1_pt1 | contig 11534 bp, 9 predicted proteins | sample 9134231 | NCBI WGS metagenome assembly JAEEGL01 (sample SAMN16246548, study PRJNA631951) | gut metagenome | biome: gut microbiome; feature: rumen; material: fiber-attached | host: Bos | place: Iran: Karaj | collected 2018-10 | reverse complement strand
TGATGCCTGGGACGATCCTTAACATGATGGAGGTCTATGAGGATCTCTATAACTATGTGGAAGAGTCTGAATACGATGTATTAACATTTGGTTACGATCCTTACAACGCTAGAGAGTTTGTCGAGCGGTGGGTCTCTGAACATGGCGAGTATGGGGTGCTTAAGGTGCCTCAGGGCAGCAAGACAGAGTCGGTACCGCTTGGAGAACTCAAAAAGCTTGCTGAGGATCGTTGTTTGTTGTTTGACGAGCAGATGATGTCCTTCGGCATGGGCAACGCTATAGCTTTGGAAGATACCAATGGAAACCGGAAGCTGGCTAAGAAACGCAGTGATGAGAAGATTGACCCTGTTGCTGCAATGATGGATGCCTACATAGCTTGGAAAGCAAAACAAGAAATGTACGAATGAGGTGAGAGATAGAGTGAAATATTATATTGGTAAAGTGCCATTTGGGAAAGATGATAACGATTCTCTTACCCATTATGGCCGCAAAGGAATGAAATGGGGAAAGAACATTTTCGAAGATGAGCCCAATCAGGTTTTTAAAGCCGCTGGACGAGCAGCTAATAATGTTGCCGGTGGCGCTGCTAGAGCTGTAGGCAATGCTTTTAATATGGTTAAGAATACTGCTAAAGGTGCTGGTAAAGCAGTTGGAAACTTTGTAGACAACAGAATTACCGGAAATTCAAATAGGAATCTAGCCAGGCAGTATCAAAAAGAAGCAGATAGCGCAAAAAAAGACGCTACTGTTAACCAAATGAGAGCTAATGCTATAAGATGGCTTACTAAAGATATAAATTATGGATCTATGCCAGATACTATGGCACGGAAGGTAATGGATACTATAAGTAAAGCCCAATATGATGCTCAAAACCGAAGTTGGGAAGCTGGTGATAAAGCTAGAGCAGCTCAAGAGAATGCTAATGCATATAAAAAGTTATCTGACAACGCGCTTGCTAATCGTGCAGGAAGGCTTGTCAATAACGTTGGTAAAGCTGTTGGTGGAGCTGCTAAACAGGTTTATGACAAGACCGATCAGCTTGGAAATCGCATTGGTATCAACAATTTCGGCAAACTTATGTACGACCCTGTTTATGCTGCTAAGCAGGCTGGCAAAGCTGTTGGTAATGTAGCTAACGATGTTGGTAATGCTGTTGGAGGCGCTGCTAATGCCGCTGGAAATTGGGTCGGAGACCGTGCTAGAGATGTAGATCGGTTTGTTAATACCAGTATCACCGGAAAGAACTTCCATGATCAGGCCGATCGTCTTCGCAGTTCTGGCAACCAGGATGCTATTAATGTCGCGAATCAGCTTGATGAGATTGGAAACAGGTCCTTGCTTGGACGAGCAGGAAACCTTGCAAACAATATTGGCAATGCAGTCGGGCAGGCAGGCCAGTGGGTTGGCGATCGTGTAAATGATGCTAACAGATTCATCAATACCAGTATCACCGGAAAGAACTTCCATGATCAGGCAAACCAGATTCGAGCGAATTCGAATCATCCAGAAGCTGCTAATGTAGCCGACCAGCTTGACGAAATCGGAAACAGGTCTTTGTTCGGAAGGATTGGTAATGCCGTAGGACAGGCTGGACAGTGGGCTGGAGATCGTGTACGCGATATTAATGACCTTGCTGGACAGGCTGGAAATGCTGTTGGAAACTGGGTTGGAGACCGCGCTAGGGATGTTCAGAACTTTGCTTCCGATCCCGGAAAGGCCATCGGCGATTTCGTAGATAGAAACATCACAGGTGATTCCGCAAGAGCCGAAGCTAAAGAACAAAATCGTATGGCTGATCACTATGATACGGTGTCTAAGAGTGCAAGACGAACTGGAATCGACGATATACGTAGAGCTATCGACAATGATGATGATGAGCTTTTTAATAAAGGGCTTTTCCTTCGCAACTATGGATACGATCAAATGGATAAATATTATGATGCAAGAAGCAAAGCCAATGAAGCTCAGAGACAGGCCGATAACTCTTTGTTCGGACGCATTGGACAGGTTGGTAACTGGATCGGTGATCGTGCCAGTGATATTGGCGGAGTTGTTGGAAGTGCGGCTAATGCCGCTGGAAACTGGCTTGGAGAACGTGCTAACGATGTTGGTAATGCTGTTGGAGGCGTTGCTAACGCCGTTGGTAATACTGTTGGAAGCGCGGCTAATGCCGCTGGAAACTGGGTTGGTGATCGTGCCAGCGATATTGGAAACTTTGTAGACCGGAATATTACTGGCGATTCTGCAAGAAATTATGCGGACATGTACCGCGAATGGGCAAAACAGGATCAAGATAAAGCCAATGGTATCAAAGACAGATATATAAAAGAGCTTTATCAAGACACAGCTAGTAGAAATGAACAGAAAGCAAAGAATTACCAAAATGAAGCTGATAATGCACTCCTTAATCGTGTAGGCAACGCTGTAGGTCAGGCTGGGCAGGCAGTTGGTCAGACTATGTCCAACATCGGAGACTGGGGCGGAGAACAGCTTGATAGAGGGAAGCGAATCTTGGGCAGACTCTTTGGCAGGAGGTGATCCCACTTGCCTAAATTTACTGAAAGGCTAGCCCATGCGTGGAATGCCTTTCGAAACAACCGAGATCCCACGCCATATTCAGGTGAAATGATTGAAGCGACGTCGTTCAGAAGTGATCGGCGTCGTTATTCTTTTGGAAATGATAGGACAATCGTAACAGCCATCCTTACAAGGATTGCAGTCGATGTAGCAGCTATTGATATTAAGCATATTAGGACAGATATGAATGACAGATATATATCAACTGTTCGTTCAAACTTGAATAACGTGCTTACTGTTGAGGCCAACATCGACCAGACTGGAAGAGCCTTCATTAAAGATGTTGTTATGTCAATGCTTGATGAAGGTGTTGTCGCTATTGTTCCAACAGATACTTCAGTCAACCCTAATATCGGAGGAGCCTTTGATGTCAAGAAGGTTCGTGTCGGAAAGGTCGTTACATGGTACCCGAAGCATGTAAAAGTGCGTCTGTACGATGAGAACTCTGGACGGCATAAAGAAGTCACGTATTCGAAGAAAGCCGTAGCCATCATCGAGAACCCGTTCTATGAAGTCATGAACGAGCAAAACTCCGTGGCAAAGCGTCTGATCCGGAAACTGACTTTACTTGACATGCTCGACGAACAGACTGCTAATGGCAAGCTTGATCTGATCATCCAGCTCCCTTATGCAGTTCATACAGATCTGAGACGTAAAGAAGCTGACTCAAGGCGTAAGAGTATCGAGGAACAGCTGTCTAATAAGAAGTTGGGCATCGCATGGATCGACGCTACTGAGAAGATTACTCAGTTGAACAGACCTATCGAGAACAACCTCCAAAGCCAGATTGAGTACCTCACAAAGACTCTCTACGGTCAGCTTGGCATTACAGAAGAGATCCTGAATTGCACAGCTAGTGAGATGGTCATGCTTAACTATTACAACCACGTAATTGAACCTATTGCATCTGCAATTGTTGAAGAGATATCCAGGAAATTCCTCACTCAGACTTCCCGAACTCAGGGGCAGTCAGTGAAGTTCTTCCGGGATCCCTTTAAGTTGGTTCCGATCAATAACATTGCAGACATTGCTGACCGGTTCACACGAAACGAGATCCTGGCTCCTAACGAGGTTAGAGGCATTATCGGATTCAGACCTTCTGAAGATCCGAAGGCTGATGAGCTCAGGAACCGTAATATCGCGCAATCCAATGAAATGGCCGGTCCGCCTGGTGAAGAGGTTATTTATGACCAGGATGGAAATCCAGTACAGGAAGAACCGGTAATTGTCGGATATGACGAATACGGTAATCCAATCTACGATCAAAATGGAAGTGAAATGATATGAGCGAAGTGCATTACGACTTTTCCGGGTGGGCTACTCGGAATGATTTGAAATGTGCTGACGGAAGAACCATTCGTCGCAACGCTTTCAAAGACTGCGACGGCATGGTAGTCCCTCTTGTTTGGAGTCATGAACATGATTCTCCCGCTAATGTTATCGGACATGCCCTTCTCGAGAACCGGGATGAGGGTGTCTATACGTACGGATCCTTCAACAACACGGACATTGGTCAGCACGCAAAGGAGCTTGTGCGGCATGGAGATATTACGAGTCTGTCTATCTACGCTAATAAGCTGAAGCAGACTCCTAGTAAGGACGTGCTGCATGGGATTATCCGTGAAGTCAGCCTTGTTATGGCAGGAGCTAACCCTGGAGCATTTATCGATGTTCCGGTTCTTTCCCATAGTGAGGATGGCTCTGAAATTTATGGAGACGAGGCTTTCATCTATACCGGTGAAGACCTTGATCTGGAAGATGGTGTCCTGAACATCTTGATTCATGGCTTTGACGATGTACCGCAGCAGCCGGTTATGCCCGCTCCGATGCCTATGCCTGCTTATGCTCAGGAGCCTGACACCCTTATTCATGAGGAGGCACCTGATATGAACAATGCGACACTCAAAGACGTTCTTTCTACTCTGAATGAAGAGCAGATGAATGCAGTCAGCTATATTCTTGGAGAACTTACAGACGATGAAGAGGATGGTAACTCTATGAAACACAATGCTTTTGAAAATGATACCCCGCAGAACACCCTGAGCCATGCTGATATGGAAACTATCTTTAATGATGCCCATACCATTGGCTCCCTTAAGGAGACCGTTCGTCGCCATCAGGAGAGCGGTGTCCTGGCGCACGCACTGTACAACGACGATGGAACCGAGCAGACCTACGGCGTAGCTAATATCGACTACCTCTTTCCCGAGGCCAAGCTGTTGAACAATGGTGCTCCGGAATTCATCAAAAGAGACCAGGGCTGGGTCAAGGTCGTGATGAACGGCGTTAAGCGTACCCCGTTCTCCCGCATCAAGAGCCAGTTTGCCAACATTACTATGGATGAAGCCCGTGCGAAGGGTTACATCAAGGGTAACAGGAAGAAGGAAGAAGTCTTCAGCCTGCTCAAGCGGACGACCACTCCGCAGACCATCTACAAGAAACAGAAGCTCGATCGCGATGACGTGATTGATATTACTGATTTCGATACTGTGGCCTGGATTAAGGGTGAGATGCGCCTGATGCTGGAAGAGGAAGCCGCTCGGGCCATGCTGGTCGGTGATGGCCGTCTTTCTTCTGATGAGGACAAGATCGATCCCACTCACATCCGTCCGATCTATGGCGAGGATGACCTGTATGCCTTCAAGGTGCATGTCTCCCGTGGCCAGGATAATGGGGTCACTGTCAAGAATATGATCCGTGCCCTGCTGAAGGCCCGTAAGAACTATCGTGGCTCTGGCGACCTGACCTTCTTCACCACTGAAGACTGGCTGGCGGAAGCTCTGCTGCTGGAAGACGGATTTGGCCACAGCCTGTATAAGACCGAGGACGAACTCGCCACCAAGATGCGTGTCAAGAGGATCGTCACCGTTCCTGTCATGGAAGGTATCACCAGCGGTGGTGAAGAGCTGATGGGTATTGCTGTTGACCTGGACGACTATACTGTCGGCGCTGACAAGGGTGGCGCTGTCAACATGTTCGATGACTTCGACATTGACTTCAACCAGATGAAGTACCTGATCGAAAGCCGGTTCTGCGGTGCTCTGACTAAGCCCTTCTCTGCTATGGTTGTTGTTATTGGCGGAAGCTCTCCGACTTACACTGAGGCTACTGTCACCTCCAGCTCTACTCCTAAGGCTTCTGGCTGGTACATCAAGGAAGGCGACATCTATCTTCTGACCAAGGATGAGGCACCGGTTGTTATCGGACAGGATTCCGACGAACACGATATCTACAGGACTTACTACGTCAAGAGCTGATAGGAGTTCAAAATGGCCAAATTCCATGGTGTAGTCGGGTATGTTGAGCAAGTAGAACGCGAAGACAACACCGGTGTCATCATCGAAGTGGCTACCGAACGAAACTATTACGGTGACGTCAAAAAGATTTCCAGAAGGCTTGAGAAAGGTCTTGGATTGAATGATGACGTCACCGTATCTAATTATATTAGTGTTCTGGCAGATGCATATGCTTATGAACACTTCTCGGACATTCGGTATGTCAATTGGATGGGTGTCAACTGGAAAGTAACTAACGTTGAAGTTCAAAGACCACGGCTAATCCTTTCATTAGGAGGTGTTTGGAATGGGGCTACGGCAAAACCTTCAGCAGAAGCTAGTACAGATAATCCGTGAGTTTGATCCTGACCTGGTAGCTGGGAAAGACAAGCATGTATATTTTCAGCCACCTACAGGATACAAACTCTCTTATCCGTGCATAATCTATCGGCTTAATAGAATGCCTCCTAGATTCGCAAACAATAAACCCTACCAGATCGACAAGAGCTATCATGTGACTCTTATCGATACTGACCCTGATGGAATCTTGAAAGAAAAACTGGCAGAGATGCCGATGTGCACTTTGACCGCTTCTTTCACATCAGATAATCTTTACCATTACAACTATGACCTTTACTATTGAAGGAGGGAAACCTATGCCTAGAGCTCTTGAATGGGACAAGACTGGCGAGCGCGACATCGAAACTGGTGTTTCCAAGACTGTGCTCTATCCCATGACGTCCGGTAATTATGATACTGGTGTAGCCTGGAATGGCGTTACTGGTATTACTGAAAGTCCTGATGGCGCGGAACCCAACGATTTCTACGCCGACAATATTAAGTATGCATCTATGAGATCTGCTGAGACCTTTGGCGCTACTGTCGAAGCCTTCACCTATCCTGACGAGTGGGAGCTGTGCGACGGATCTGCGGAACCGGCTAGTGGTGTATTTGTTGGCCAGCAGAATCGTACTCCGTTTGGTCTGTGCTATCGGACCGAGGTCAAGAACGACACTCACTCCGAGAATGATGACGGCTACAAGCTGCATTTCATCTACAATGCGACCGCGTCTCCTTCCGAGCGTGCATATGAGACTATCAACGATTCTCCTGATGCGATGACCATGTCCTGGGAGCTGGATACCACTCCGATTTCCATCGACGGACATCCTGAACTGAAGAAGACCGCTCACATTATCATCCACTCCAAGAAGGCTGATGCTGCTAAGCTGGCTGTCCTGGAGAGGATCCTGTACGGTACCGATGGTGAAGATGCGGTTGAGACCACCTACAAGGCTGCTCCCGCGACTTATGATCCTTCTCTCCGGTATTTCACTCGTACTGGCGAAGGCACTGAGCTGTCTCCGTATGTCTACACCGAAGTGACCATCTCCGAGTATGAAGTCGGTGTTGATTACTTTGTGATTGACGTTCAGGGTCATGCCGCTATTCCTGCTGCTGATGCTCGTCTGCCGCTGCCTGGTGAACTGATCTCTCTGATGGCATAATCTTAACACTGTAGCAACTTTTTGATAAGCCTCGTCTAGTTGATGAGGCTTATTCTTTTTTTCAAACAAAAGGAGGATAAAAACATGCTTAAGAAGTCTATTACTTACACTGATTATGAAGGCATTACCCGTACTGAGGACTTCTACTTCAATCTTAGCAAGGCTGAAGTCCTGGAAATGAACTATTCCAAGACTGGTGGATACGAGCGTTGGATCCGTCAGATCGTGGATGCAGAAGACACTGACACCATGATGAAGACCATCAAGGACGTTATCATGCGCAGCTATGGCCGTATCTCCCTGGATGGAAAGCGTTTCATCAAGTCCAAGGAGATGTCCGAGGAATTTACCCAGACCGAAGCCTACTCTGAACTGCTGGTTGAACTCATGCAGGGAACTGGTGAGAACATTTCCGAGTTCATGAATGGCATTGCAAGCTGGGCCAAGGATGCTAATGCTCAAAATAGAAGCGATGACGGCAAGGTCACTGTCGCAGCCATTGGCGCTCCTAACGCATGATAAAAATCATCGTTCCTGAAACATTAGGCTTTAATGATGATACCCAGGAATTTGTGACCGTCAAAGAACAAGGGATCGAACTTGAGCATTCCTTGATCTCTGTTTCCAAGTGGGAATCGATATATCATAAGCCGTTTCTGCAACGAGGAGACTTAACACGAAATGAATGGATCGACTACATCAAGTGCATGACACTTAACAAAGGTGTGGACGATCGTGCATATTATCTGATCCCTCAGAAGGAGTTCGATCGGGTTATGGAGTATATTGCGGATCCTCATACCGCTACTACCATAAACGAGAGACCAAAAGGAAGGTCTGATCGAAGGGCCATTACCGCTGAGAGAATCTATGCAGCTATGATTCGCAATGATATTCCGTTTGAATGTCGTAAGTGGCATTTGAACAGTCTCATGACGCTCATCCGAGTCTGTGCTGCTGAAAACAGTGAAAAAGAAAAGATGAGCAAGAAGGATGTATACGCGCAGAATCGAGCCATGAATAGAGCTCGTCGTGCCGGCAAACACTCAAAGGGTTAAGCATCAATTCAAAAGGAGGGCGAAATGGGTTTAACTCAGAAAGGCGACTTCGAGAAAACTGAGAGATTTCTGAACAAGCTCAGTAAGAAAGAACATTTCAAACTCATTGAAAAGTATGCTCAGCTTGGCGTCGAAGCTCTTAAAGAAGCTACTCCAAAACGAACTGGAAAGACCTCAGAATCCTGGTCATACGAGATCGAACAGAAGGGCGACGATGTGATCATCCACTGGAATAACTCGAATGTCCAGGATCATGTGAATATTGCCATGATTATTCAAACTGGTCATGGTACAAGGCAGGGGTATTACGTAGAGGGTGTGGACTATATCAATCCCGCTCTCGCCCCTGTCTTTCTTAATCTAGCAGATAAAGTCTGGAAGGAGGTGTCCATGAAGTGAGCAACGAGATCGAGACCAGAGTTGTCAAAATGGTATTTGACAATAAGGAATTCGAGAAAAATGTTAAGAAAAGTCTTATAACCCTTGAAGACCTGAAGAAGAGTCTGGATCTTGATAAGGCTACAGCAAGTCTTGCAAAGATCGAGAGCAAGATGAACAAGCTGGACTTCTCCGGACTTTCAAATGCTATAGATGCCATAGGGAAGAAGTTCTCAATCCTTGGGACCATGGGGGATCAGGCCCTTCGTAGGGTTACTGACTCCATGATGAATCTTGGAAAGAAGGCTTTCGGAGATCTGATCACTGGTCCTATAAACGAAGGATTCAGCAAGTACGAACAGAAGATTGCAGCAGTTCAGCAGATTGCCGGCGCTACCGGTATGAGTGTTCAGCAGATTGAACCTTATCTTCAGGAATTGATGAAGTATTCGGATGATACCAGCTATTCATTTAGCGATATGATCTCAAGCTTCAGTAAATTTCTGAATTCAGGAGTTAACCCCAAGGTAGCAGTAAACGCTATCAAAGGTATTAACAACGAAGCAGCCTCAGCCGGTGCAACTGTAGATCAGGCCGGTCATGCAATGTATAACTTCGCTCAGGCACTTGGACAGGGCTATGTAGGTCTTCTTGACTGGAAATCGATCCAGAATGCCAATATGGATACCTTGGAGTTCAAAGAAGCCCTTATCCAGACTGCTAAAGAGATGAAGATTCTTAAGAAGAACTCAAAGGTTACTGCTGAGAACTTTAACTCTACTTTGCAAAAAAAGTGGCTGACAACTGATGTTCTTCTGACCACTCTTGAACGCTATAACAACCTTGAAGACGAGTTGGGTGCCAAAGCGTTCAAAATGGCAAAGGAAACCAAAACGTTCTCCGAAATGGTCAACTATCTCAAGGACTCTGTGAGCACTGGATGGATGACTACATGGGAATTGATATTTGGTGATTATGACAAGGCCGTTAACCTTTGGACCATGTTCGGCGACAAGATCGGCGAGGTCTTCAGCAACGCAACTGAGAAGCGAAATGACATGCTCAAGGAATGGAATAAGATGGGCGGTCGTAAGCTTCTCATGGGTGGATTCCTTCGAATAGGAGAGACCATTTCGTCCATTGCTAATGCTGCTCAGAAAGGTTGGCATCAGATATTCCCTGAGACAAGCTGGCAGAGTCTTTGGTCCATTACGGACAGATTCCGGCTGTTTGCAGTCGCTGTAAGAGACTTCTTCAATGGACCCGCTGCTGACGGAGAGACAAGGCTAAGCAAGATCTCGAGAATCTTCGCAGGCCTCGCATCAGTCGCAAAGATATTCCTCAAGGTATTGAAGCCTATTTTCGGTTTCGTGACGAAATTGGCTGGAAAGGCTATAGATCCGATACTTGAAGGGATGGCCAGGCTTGGAGACTACTTCAAATTCCTTGCTGGAGAAGGAGATTTCGTAAATATCTTCGAACCGCTGGCTGAAGGGCTGCTGACGTTTGTCGGAATCATATTTACGCATATTCCGAAAGCTGTTGACTGGATCGTCAAGCTGGTTAAGAAGATCTATGGATTCTTCGAAAGCAAGGGAATCATCAAAGACATCACGAAAGGCTTCAGCATTCTTCTTAACGGTCTCAATGAGCGTTTACCAGCTGTGGTAGCGCTCTTTGCAAAGGGAGCAAAAGAGTTGTGGAAGTGGGCTACGACTTCAGAGACCGTTAAGAATGCTCTTCAGAAACTCAAGGAATTTTTTCAGCCGTTTATTGACAAGGCTAAAGAGTTCGGAGGGGTATTTAAAGAAGCCTTCGACGAGATGCTTGGTGTTGATACCAGCAATATCGAAGGCTTTGGCAATAAGATTAAGGCTCGTCTTGCCCCGTTCAAGAAGGTTGGAGACTGGATTGCCAATCAGTTCCAGGCCTTCAAAGAGAAGATCTTCAAGAAGTATCCTGCTGTAAAGCAAGCTTATGATAAGGTAAAAGAGGTAATCAGCCTTATCAAAGACAAGCTTCTCAGGATGATTTGGAGCGATCAGATTGTAGACAGTGGGCTTGCAGATAAGATGGGCCCACTGCTTACCATCAAACATATAATCTATAAACTTCAGGAGATCTTCAGTGTAGGCGGCTCAAAGATCAAGACCAGTGTGCTTGACAAATATCAGGCCGCAACCAAGAAGATCAGCGAGTTTGTTGGAAACTTCCAAGAATCGGTCAAAGCTTCTGGTGGAAGTGTCAAGGAATGGATCAGCGGAAAGTTCAAGACCTTCCTTGACAACGTCACAAAGCTTGTCGCATGGATCAAAGAGAAGTTCAGCATGTTTGATCTGGCATTCATTGGCGGCGCTATCAGCTGGGTAGGTATGATGGCTAAGCTTCTTGTCAAGATCAAGTTCTTCATGGATGCCGCGAGCACTGTTAAGTCCTGGAATGCCAATGGGCTCATTGGTCGTCTCAAAGGTGAAGAGGAACCGGATTCTCTAGCAGACAAAGTGCTCAAAATAGCAGTAGCAATCGGAATTATGGTTGCTGCAATCGCCTGGATCGCCACGATGAAGCCTGAAGAGATCAAGAAAGGTCTCTCGGTTCTCGCTGCTTTGGCCGGTGGAATTATTGCATTCCTCGGTCTTGCAAGGCTTGTTGGTGGTAACAGTGGGGTTGGAAGCACCAGCATCAAAGATCTTGGCAAGGCTATCCTTTCCATGGGTGTTGGCGTGCTTATGATCTAC
>JAEEGL015268509.1_pt1 | contig 11534 bp, 8 predicted proteins | sample 9134231 | NCBI WGS metagenome assembly JAEEGL01 (sample SAMN16246548, study PRJNA631951) | gut metagenome | biome: gut microbiome; feature: rumen; material: fiber-attached | host: Bos | place: Iran: Karaj | collected 2018-10 | reverse complement strand
TTGAAATTGCAGGGGAAGCTGTCCTGAAGTGGAGTGAGCCTGTACAGCTTCTGCATGAGCTTGTCAGGATCGGTGCCACGCTTTAGGTCGATAGCGATCTTCAGACCGTTGATGTCGGTCTCGTCACGGGTGTAGGAGATACCGCCGATCTTTCCGGCCTTCACCAGCTCGTCGATCTTGTTGATGATGGCCTCAATGGTGGTGGAGAAGGGTATCTCAGTGACCTCGATGCAGTTTGAGGTCTTGTCGTAGTTGTATTTTGAGCGCACCTTGATGCTTCCACGGCCGGTGTCGATGATCTTTTTCAGCTCCTCCTCATCGTAGAGCATAAGGCCTCCGCCGGGGAAATCCGGTCCCTTGAGGGTGCTGAGGATGTCATGGTCGGGATTTTTGATCAGGGCGATAGTAGTCTCGCAGACCTCCTCCAGATTGAAGGAGCAGATATTGCTGGCCATGGAAACAGCGATACCCATATTTGCATTGACCAGCACTGTAGGGAAGGTGGCCGGCAGCAGGGTAGGCTCCTGCATGGTGTTGTCGTAGTTGGGGACGAAATCGACCGTGTCGTGGTCGATGTCGCGGAAGAGCTCATTGCAGATCTTCTCGAGCTTTACCTCGGTGTATCGTGAGGCGGCGTAGCGCGTCTTGCTCGAATACTGCTTGCCGAAGTTGCCCTTGCTGTCGACGTAGGGGTGGAGCAGCGACTCGTTTCCGCGAGTAAGGCGCACCATAGTCTCATATATCGCCTGATCGCCGTGGGGGTTGAGCTTCATTGTCTCGCCGACCACGTTCGCGGACTTCGAGCGCTCCTTGTCGGGGCTGAGCAGACCGCGCTTGTACATCATGTACAGCAGCTTGCGGTGAGAGGGCTTGAAGCCGTCTATCTCGGGCAGTGCGCGCGATATTATTACGCTCATCGCGTAGGGCATATAGTTGCTTTTGAGCACGTCGGTGATGTGCTGGTCGACTACGCTGCCCGAGCCCTCTATATACGCCTCATGCTTGAAGGCAGGGGCGCTTCCGGAGTTGTCTTTTTTTCTTGCCATTTGAGTTCTCCTTTATGAAATGTCAGCTAATTCGAGGTAGTCCGCGCCGTATTCGGAGATGTAGTCCTTGCGTCCCTGGAGGTCGTCGCCGAGGAGCATCTCGAATATCTCGGCGGAGTCCTTGATATCATCGACCGTGACCTTGATAAGGCGGCGCGTATCGGGGTCCATCGTCGTAAGGCTCATCATGTCGGGCTCGTTCTCACCGAGACCCTTCGAGCGCTGTATCGTGTGCTTCTTGTCGCCGATAAGCTCGAGTATGCGCTGCTTTTCCTGCTCAGTGTAGGCGAAGTAGGTCTTCTCCTTGGTATTTATCTCGAAAAGCGGAGATTCTGCGATGTATACGTAGCCCTCCTCAATGAGCTTGGGAGTGAGCCTGTACAGCATCGTCAGTATCAGCGTGCGTATCTGGAAGCCGTCGACGTCGGCATCGGTGCATATTACTATCTTGTTCCAGCGGAAGTTGTTGATATCGAAGGAGGATAGCTCTTTGTTTGCCTTGGAGGTCACCTCCACGCCGCAGCCGAGCACCTTGATGAGGTCGGTGATGATCTCGCTCTTGAAGATCTTGGAATACTCCGCCTTCAGGCAGTTGAGTATCTTTCCGCGGACGGGGATAACAGCCTGAAATTCGGCGTTTCTTGCCAGCTTTACGGAGCCGAGCGCCGAGTCGCCCTCCACGATGTAGAGCTCGCGGCGTGTGACGTCCTTGGTGCGGCAGTCCACGAACTTCTCGACCATGTTAGCGAGGTCGATAGTGCCGGTGAGCTTCTTCTTCATGTTCTGACGTGTGCGCTCCGCGTTCTCGCGGCTGCGCTTGTTCAGCAGCACCTGCTCGGATATTTTCTTGGCTTCGTCGGGGTTCTCGATGAAGTAGACCTCGAGCTGGTGGCGGAGGAATTCGGTCATCGCCTCGCGTATGAACTTGTTTGTGATAGCCTTCTTGGTCTGATTCTCGTATGAGGTCTGCGTGGAGAACGACGACGACACGAGCACAAGACATTCGTCAACGTCCTCATACTTGACCTTGCTCTCGTTCTTCTGGTAGCCGTTCACGGACTTGATGTAGCTGTCTATCTGTGCGGTGAAGGCACGCTTTACGGCGTCCTCCGGCGAGCCGCCGTGCTCGAGAAAGCTCGAATTGTGGTAGTATTCGGTCTTTTTGACCTTGTTGGAGAAGGTGAGCGCGACGTCGAACTTGACCTTGTATTCGGGCTTGTCCTCGCGGTCCTTGCCGCGACGCTCGGCGGTCCAGTGCTGAATGGTAGTGAGTGAATTCTCGCCGACTATCTCGTTTACGTAGTCGGTGATGCCGTTCTCGTAGAAGAACTCGGTCTCATTGAAGCCGCCTGCCTCGTTCTCGGAGCGGAACACGAACAGGATATTCGGGTTCACGACAGCCTGACGCTTCAATATGTCGTGGAAGAACTCATCGGACACGTTTATGTCCGTGAACACCTCAAGGTCGGGGCGCCAGCGCGTTTTCGTGCCGGTCTGTCTGCGCTTGCTGGGCTCCTTTTTGAGTCCGCCCACGTTCACGCCCTTTTCAAAGTGGAGGTCGTACTTGAAGCCGTCGCGGACGACCTCGACGTCCATGAACTCCGAAGCGAACTGCGTCGCGCACAGTCCGAGACCGTTAAGTCCCAGTGAGAATTCGTAGCTCTCGCCGCTCGGGTCGTACTTTCCGCCGGCGTAGAGCTTGCAGTAGACGAGCTCCCAGTTGTATTTTTCCTCATTCTTGTTGTAGTCGACAGGGCAGCCGCGTCCGAAGTCCTCGACCTCGATGACGTGGTCACGGAAGTGGGTGATGATGATCTTGCTGCCGTAGCCGGCGCGCGCTTCGTCTATGGAGTTGGAGATTATCTCGAAAATGGAGTGCTCGCAGCCGTCAAGACCGTCCGAGCCGAAAATTACAGCTGGGCGCTTCCTGACCTTGTCGGGTCCCTTCAGTACAACAATGCTTTCGTTACCGTAATCGTTCTTTTTTGCCATGATATCATTTCGCCGGTCAGACCGGCGCTCCTTTCGTCGGTGATAAAAACAATCCTAATAATTATACCACATTTCAGCGCATCATGCAAGTGCCGGCAGAAGTTTTTCTTCCTTTTCCGTATCACCGGCAGCCCGGACACACGTATCCGCTCCTGCGGCGACATTCAGGCTGCCCGGCGGATTTGACAGTATCAGCGCTAAATGATATAATGTAGAAAAAAGGGGGTATCATATGAAAATAGCAGGCTTTTCGGCGAAAACGCTCCCAAAGGACATAATTACTGGCATTATCATCGCGCTCGTTTCGATACCTATATCCATGGGCTATGCACAGGTAGCAGGTCTGCCGCCTGTTTACGGGCTTTACGGCTCAATATTCCCGATACTCATTTTCGGCGTGTTCTCGACCTCCGAGCAGTTCATCTTCGGCGTGGACGCAGCTCCGGCAGCTCTTGTCGGAGCCTTTCTTGCCGCGAAGGGAGTGGAGTCCGGCTCGGAGGAGGCAGTGCGCCTCGTTCCGATGATAACGCTGTTCGCAGCGGCATGGCTGTTCGTGTTCTACCTTATGAAGGCGGGACGGCTGGTCAACTACATCTCCACGCCTGTAATGGGCGGCTTCATCAGCGGTATCTCCACGACTATCATCTTCATGCAGATACCGAAGGTCCTCGGCGGAACGAGCGGAAGCGGCGAGATCGCGGAGCTGATAAAGCATATCGTTTCGACCTGCCGGAGCAGCTTCAGTCCGATGTCGCTCATACTCGGCGGAGCGTCGCTTTTCCTGCTGCTGCTGTCGAAAAAGCTGGTACCGAAGCTGCCGGTGTCCGTGCTCGTCATGGCAGGCGGCGCGGCTCTCGGTTATTCCGGCTTTGCGGACAGGTACGGCGTCGCAAAGCTCGCGGAGGTCAAGGCTGGTCTGCCGGCGTGGGACTTCCCGGGCATAGACTATGACCTGCTGACCGACGTTATACCGGTCAGCCTGACTATAGCCGTCGTCATCATGGCGGAGACCCTGCTCGCGTCGAACAGCCTTGCCGGCAGGAACGGCTACAGGCTCGACGAGAACAACGAGATAATGGTCTACGGAATGGGCAATTTCGCGGCGAGCCTGACCGGCTGCTGCCCCGTGAACGGCTCTGTTTCGCGCAGTTCTATGGGTGAGCAGTACGGCGGAGCCTCGCAGGTGATGTCGCTGTCCGCGGCAGGCACGATGGCTGTGATAATGCTGTTCTGCACCGGCTTCATCAAGTATCTGCCGGTGCCCGTGCTGACGGCTATCGTCATCGCGGCTCTGCTCGGAGCGGTCGAATTCGGCCTTGCAGCGCGGCTTTTCCGGCAGGACAAGCGAGAACTGCTGATATTTCTCGGCGCATTTTTCGGAGTGCTGCTGTTCGGTACGGTCTACGGCGTGCTCATCGGCGTGATACTCTCGTTCGTGTCCGTTATCATCAACACGGCTAATCCCAAGCGCTCGTTCCTCGGCGTGATACCGGGACATGAGGGCTTCCACAGCCTTGAGCGCAACACCTACTCTGCACCGCTGAAAAACGCCGTTATCTACCGCTTTTCCGGCAACCTTTACTTCGCTAATATCAGGCTGTTCATCTCCGATATCGAGGGCGCTGTCACGGAGGATACCAGGTGCGTCGTCGTGGATTCTGGCGCGGTGTGCAATATCGACATAACCGCTGCCGACCGCATAGCTGCGCTTGAAAGGTCGCTCGCTGATAAGGGAGTGAGCCTGTTTTTCGCCTCCCATATCGGGCACCTCAACGACCGTATGCGCAGTCTCGGGCTCGGCAGTATGGTCGAGGAGGGGCGCTGCCGGCGGACGGTCGCATCTGCGCTTGCGGCAGCCGGATTCAAGCCGCCATATGACCTCAAGGGGGAGGGCAGTTCCGCAGAGGCTCTGCCCTACGGCAACGCTGACCGGCTTGAATTCGAGTGGGCATTCGGCGGCAATGCCGAGGCTGAAATGGAAAAATACACAGAAAAGCTGCTCGGCAGTATCGGCAGCGAAGCCGTACCGCCTGAGCAGCAGCTGATGGATATAATAAAATCGGGCAGCTCGTGGAAAGGCGTCGGCGAGCTTGACGGTGAGGAGCTCCTCGCGCATCTTCAGCTCCATATCCGTGAGCTTTCGGAAAAGCTCGGCATACCCGAGGAACGTATAGCGGAGGCTATCGAGCGGAGAAGGCTCCGCCTCGCAAGACGTGCGGCAAGGCACGACCCCGACGCGCTCGGGCGCATAAAGCAGCACGACGCGCGCTTCCGCGAGACACTGCGCTCCGAGAAGCCGGAGCTGTACAGCCGGCTTACCGAACTGCGCCGCGGTGCAGCTGCAAAGCTCCGTGAGGAGGGCGAATACGCCGGGCTGATAGATGAGCTGTACAGCGAGGATCAGTAGCTTATCGTGATGACGTACATATTCTCGTCGTTGAAGTAGGTGAGGCTGTAGCCGAGCTCCGGCGAGCCGGGAAGGCTCCAGATCTCCTGCTCCTCAAACAGCGCTGACATCGCGGCGTCGTAGGCGTCTCTGTCAGCGAACATCATCTCCGCGATGCCGGTATCGGCGTTCTCGGCGAGCACTCTGCCTGTTTCATCGGGTGAATACCCGGAGAAATAGGCATTTTTCTTTACGAAGTAGTTGTCGTCGAGGCTGCTGCATTCAGGCACGAAATAGTTGTCGCTGCCTATCTTTCTTGTCCGGAGCAGCATCTCGTCGTTTATCATGAAATAGTTATGGCGGAGGCTGCCCTCGTCCGATTCGGATTCGGGGTCGTCCCACGTCACGTCTATCCAGTAGTAGTCGCCGTCGAGCTTCAGGTAGTTCCATGCATGGCTTCCGCGGTCGCTCATGCCTGAGCAGACTCCGCATTCGTAGCCGAGTCTCTGCATTATGAACTGGTATGCCTCGGCGTAGCCCTGACATACGGCGCTCCCGTCCACGAGACAGCCGTATGCGCAGCCCCACAGCCCGTTGTAGTTCAGACCGGTCTTTTCGGAGGCGTAGCGCGTGTTCTGTACAAGGCTGTCGTGTACGAACAGAGCCGTGCGGTAGTCGTCATAGCCGGCAGGTATCTGCGATATCACGTCGTCTGCGGCGTTGGAGAGGTCATTGTACATCTGCCTGAGCTCGTCCGTCGAATAGTCGTCGAGCACCGTGAAGCTGACAGATGTGGACTTGCCGGTAGTCGTCGTGACATAGCCGTTCAGCCAGAAGTAATCGGGTCTGTCGTGCTGCACCTTCTTAACGGCTTCGTCGATGACGGACTGCCCGACAGCGGCGTCATATTCCGTGAGGTTATTGAAGCCGGCGAGCGCGCTGCACATCTTGTCAGCGACTTCATCGGAGGTGTAGCTCCTCGCCGCGGTCGGCTCCGGTCTGACGAGCACGGAGGGTGAATAGCCGCAGCCGCTCAGCGGAGCCGTCAGCAGTGCGGCTGATACTATCATAGTAATGAGCTTTTTCATATTTTATGTTCAGAAATTGATGTTCACCGCGAACATTTCGTCCTGGCGGAAATACTTCAGGTTATCCTTGTCGATATTGGAGGCTTTGAGTATCTTATTGTCGTCGAAGAGGTCATAGAGCGCGGTCTTGTAGCTCTCGAAATCCGCGAACATGAACTCGCAGTGCAGCTGACCCTCACAGCTCTCGATGTACGAGATGACGGCGTCTCTGTCGTATGACTTGAAGTAAGAGCCGTTCTTGACGAAGTAATTCTCGTCCATTGAGGTGCAGTCCGGGAAATAGCCCTGCGTCCAGTTGAGCTCGCGCGAGCGGAGCAGCAGGTCGCTGTTGACGAGGAAGTAGATGTGCTGTGCCTGATATCCGGAGGCGGAGCTCTCCATATCGTCCCATGTGGTGTCGATCCAGTAGTATTTGCCGTCTAACTTGACGTAATTCCACGCATGGTTGGAGCCTGTGCAGATGCCGCTCTCTATTCCGAGCCTGTTCATGATGAGCGTGAACGCCTCGGAATAGCCCTCGCATACCGCAAGACCGTCTACAAGACAGCCATAGGAGGTGTGGCAAAGACCGGGCTTGTCACTGTTTGCGCCCTTGTAGTCGTACTTGGTGTTGTCGTCAATATAGTCGTGGACATAGAGTATCTTGTCGTAGTCGCTGCCCGAGGGAGCGCCTGCGATTATCTCGTCCACCTTCTCATCGAGCTTTGCAGCCATTTCAGGTATGTCCTCCTCCTCGAGCCCCTCAAGGAATCCGAGGCTGACCTTCGAGCCCTCCGTGACGGTTACGGCGGAGTACCTCTTGCCGAGCCAGAATATCTCGGGGTGGTCGCTGGGGAGGTGTGCGAGCGCCTCCTTCACGTCGTCGTTGGATATGCGCGTGGTGACGATGCAGCTCGACTTGAATTGCAGGATCTGGTCGCACATCTCCGTGTACCACGGATTAGCTGCCATTGCAGCGCCGGTTATGGTGAGCTCCGGGACGTCGTTCACTACCGGCTCGACAGGCGGCTCAATATGCTCCTTACCGGGAGAGGAGCAGCCTGCAAGAAGCATGAGCGAAGCGGCAGCAACAGCGATGATCTTTGTAAATCTCATAGTATATCTCCTGTATTGGGTTTATAATGGTATCACATTTTGAGCCCGTCGAAGCTCTCGTCGAGTATCGCGGCAGAGGTGCGGAACTTTTCCTTTTCCTCCTCCGTGAGGGAGAGCTCGAGAACCTCCTTGACGCCGTTCCTGCCGATAATGCACGGAACGCCGATGAACACGCCCTTGCTGTCGTATTCGCCGCAGAGCTTGGCTGAAACGGTCAGCACGCTGTTCTCATCGCCGAGGATAGCCTTGACGATGCGCGTTATCGCCATGCCTATGCCGTAGTAGGTCGCGCGCTTAGCCTCAATGATCTTGTAGGCGGCGGTGCGCACCTGTTCCTCTATGCGCTGCATATCCTTGGTGTTGTAGGAATTCCTGTCGTCGGCGAGTATCTCCGACACCTGCTTTGTCGCAAGCATGACCTGTGAGAGCGGTACGAATTCGCTGTCGCCGTGCTCACCGATGACGTAGGCGTGGATATTCTTGGGGTCGACCGTGAAGTAGTCGCCGAGCAGGTAGCGCAGACGCGCGGTGTCGAGGGAGGTGCCGGTGCCGATAACGCGAGAGGCTCCGAAGCGAGAGAGCTCGTAGGTCACTCTCGTCATGATGTCGACGGGGTTGGTGGCAACGAGGAAAATGCCGTCAAATCCCGATTTTACGACGGGTGTGATTATCGAGCGGAATACCTCCGTGTTGCGCTGGAGCAGGTCGAGACGGGTCTCGCCCTCCTTCTGAGCGACGCCGGCAGCGATGACGATAATGTCTGCGTCCTTGCAGTCGTGGTAGTCGCCGGCGTAGATCTTCATATTCGACTTTGCGAATGCGAGACCGTGGTTGAGGTCCATAGCCTCGCCCATAGCCTTGTCCTTGTTCACGTCGACGAGTACGAGCTCATTGCAGATGCTGCCCTGATTTACAAGCGCATAGGCAAAGCTCATGCCGACCATTCCGGTGCCTATGAGGACGACTTTTCTTCTGTCATTGTTCATACTGACTCTCCTTTACTGTACATTTATTTAATTTAATTTTACCTTATATTTCCTGTATTGTCAAGCTAATTATTGCTGTTGTGCCCTCCTGACCTTTCAGCCCTGAGCGCTCTTTTGCTTTTTCAGCCCCGATCTTATGCCGGAAAGTATTGTTTCACGGGCAGTTATCGCGTCCTCCTTTGAGAGCGGAGGCGTGTCCGGCAGCGGATACTCTATCCCCAGCCGCTCATACTTCGGCTTTGCCATGTCGTGATACGGCAGGACGTCCAGCGCCTTGAGGTTTTTCAGCGTGGAGAGGTACTCCCCGAGCCGGAAGAGCTCGTCGCGGCTGTCGGTTATGCCGGGGACTACGACGTGGCGTATCCACACGGGTATGCCGAGGTCGCGGATATGCTCCGCAAACCGCAGTATATTGGCATTTCCGATACCTGTCAGCAGCCTGTGCTGCTCGTTGTCGATATGCTTGATGTCGAGCATGACGAGGTCTGTGTATTTCAGCGCATTATCTATTTTATCGCTGTTTTCGGGCGAATATACCCCTGCCGACGTGTCAAGGCAGGTGTGAACGCCCTTTTCCTTCGCAAGCCGGAACAGCTCCGCGAGAAATTCCGGCTGTGCGAGCGGCTCGCCGCCCGTTGCGGTGATCCCTCCCGACTTCAGGAACTCCTTGTAGGAATCATATTCGCGCATGAGCTCCTCCGCAGTGACCTCCCTGCCGCCGTAAAAGTCCCATGTATCGGGGTTATGGCAGTATTTACAACGCAGCGGACAGCCCTGAAAGAACACGACATAGCGCACTCCCGGACCGTCAACGGTGCCGAAGCTCTCTGTGGAATGGATACGTCCGGTCATTGCAGCACCTCCCTTGCGCGTATGAGCAGAGCCTCGCGCTCGTTGGGGAGCTCCCCGTCGATGACGAGGTCGAGCAGTGTGCGGAGGCAGTCGCCTATCTGCCGTCCCTCCGCGCCGAGAGCGGCGATATCTCTGCCATTCACGGCGAGCTGCCGCAGGCTCATGCAGTCGTCCTCCTGTATGAAGCGCCTGCCAAGCTCCGCGCATTCGTCAAAGTAGGCGTTCTCGGCGAGGACGAACTCGTTTTTGGCGCAGTTATCGGCTTTTTTGACCTCGATAAGGCGAAAGAAGTTCTCCCTGCCGAGCCTTGATATGAGCCGCTTTATCTGCTTTTCGGAGGTGATCTTATCGCTGTGGCGCCCGATCAGTGCACAGACGTCGGCTATCGCGGCGTTATCCCAGCGCAGCCTCTGCATTATGACCTCCGCAGCCCTTGCGCTGACCCCGGCGTGCCCCTTGAAGTGACCCACGCCGTCCGCATCGACGGTGAACATCTCCGGCTTGCAGATGTCGTGGAAGAGCATGGCTGTGCGGATAGTCCTGTCATACGGAGCAGCCGCAACCGCGCGGACTATGTGCTCGTAAACGTCGTATTTATGGTAACGATTATGCTGCTCGAAGTCGAAGCAGGGGCGGAATTCAGGCACTATCTGCGCGATGATATCCCTGTAGCGCAGGGCGGCTCCGGCGAAGTGCTCGCCCATTATCATCTTCACGAGCTCGTCCCGGCAGCGTTCGCGCGAGATGTTGTCGAGCAGACCGCGCATTCCGAGCGCTGCGCGGGCTGTCCTCTCCTCAGCCTCAAAGCCGAGGACTGCCGCGAACCTGACGGTGCGCAGAATGCGGAGGGCGTCCTCGGAGAAGCGCTTTTCTGGCTCCCCGACGCAGCGAAGGATATGCGCGTCAAGGTCAGCCCTGCCGCCGAACGGGTCATACAGCCTGCCGTGCCTGTCCATAGCCATTGCGTTCACGGTAAGGTCACGGCGCGCGAGGTCCTCAGTGAGAGAAGCCGTAAACTCTACGGAATCAGGGCGTCGGGAGTCACTGTAGCTGCCGTCCACGCGGAATGTCGTTATCTCGAACGGCATATCATGGTATAGGACGGTGACAGTGCCGTGTGCAAGACCGGTCGGTATGACGGTCAGCTCGCGGAAAACAGCCATTATCTGCTCCGGGAGAGCGTTCGTGGTGATGTCAAAATCGCTGATCTTCCTGCCGAGCAGCCTGTCCCTTACGCAGCCGCCGACTATATATGCCTCAAAGCCCGAGCTTTCGAGCTTTTCGAGCAGATATGCATATTCTGTGCCGTTATCCATGCTATCACCGCCTTGAAAGTTTCTTATCTTACATTATAGCACACGCTCGCGGAAAATGCAAACCTTGCGGAGGTCGGGTCTGCCTGAAAAAGCGCGTTCATAAAATGTTAAGGATTTCAAGCACGTTTTTGTTGACAATATGGTTTAAATGTGTTATAATATTAAAGTCGTATGAAATGCGCAAAGGGGAGCTGTCTGTAGGGATAGCTCTTTTCTGTTAAAGGGGAGAAAATTGAACAATGGTCAATTTTTCTCTGAAACCTATTGACAATTCATAGGCGAAGTGGTATAATACCAAGTGTAAATGACTGACGGTCATTTTTACAAAGGAGGTAAACTATGGCATCTGAGGCAGTAAAAAGGATTCTCGCAGCCGAGGCTGAGGCGGACAGGAAGTCCGCAGAAGCTCGTGCCAGAGCCGACGAAATAGTCACCGACGCCGAGCGCAAGGCATCTATCGCCGCTCAGAAGCGCCTTACCGACGCCAAGACGGAGATAAGCAGACTCCGCGCCGAAAACAAGCGAAGGCTCGGGGAGTACACTGAAAAGGCTGAGACGGACTGCTCGGCGGAGCTCGAAAGGCTCGAAAAAACGGCAGCCGCTAACTCCGGGAAGGCTGTGGAAGCCATTATCAGCGAGTTTTTCAGCTGAAAGGGATATATTTGTTGAAGGAGGGTGATACAGTAAATGGCAAAGCTCAGAATGAAAAAAATAGAGCTGATAGCGCCCCTTACCGACAGTAAAAAGATAATCGAGCTGCTCCAGCGGCGCGG
>JAEEGL014112291.1_pt1 | contig 11534 bp, 9 predicted proteins | sample 9134231 | NCBI WGS metagenome assembly JAEEGL01 (sample SAMN16246548, study PRJNA631951) | gut metagenome | biome: gut microbiome; feature: rumen; material: fiber-attached | host: Bos | place: Iran: Karaj | collected 2018-10 | reverse complement strand
TGTATGCTGCCTGGAAAATACGCGGGCTGCCGGAGGAGAAGCTGCTGCGCTCAGCGGCGCTGAGCTATCTCATCTGCATGTACATCAAGGCCTGGTCCGGCCGGCTGTCTGCCCTGTGCGGCTGCGCCCTGGCCGGCGGCACGGGGCGGCCTGCGGCCTGTGCCTGCTGGGCGGCGGGAATGAGGCGGCCATCGGCAGGGTGATCGGCAACATGGCCTGCAGCCTCACGGGCATGATCTGCGACGAAGGAAACCAGGGCTGCGTGATGAAGGGCATCACGGCGTGCGACGCTGCCTTCGCGGCAGCGGAGCTGGCACTGGACAACGTATGCGTGGACAGCGTGCACGGCATTAACGGCCGCACGCCCGAGGAAACCATGCGGAACATCGGGCGGATCGCCTCCCCCGGCATGACGGAAACAGAGCGTACCATCGTCGAAATTCAGGCGGAGAAGGCGCTGCGCTGAAACGATTGCCTGATATGCTTTTTGCATCCATGCCGCAGCGGAGCGCGGCGAGAAATAAGAATACAGAAAGAAGGAGACATCATGAACAAAAGAGAACGCGTAACCGCCGCCTTCAAGGGCCTGGAAACGGATTATGTGCCGGTGTGCATGTGGCAGCATGTGCCGCCGGAGTACTGGGGAGACGACGACTGCTTTGCCCAGGTGCAGGCAAAGTTCCTGCGCGACACGGACGTGGACTTCATGAAGCTGAGCGGGGACAAGTATTTCGGCTGGCCGGCCACCGTGCTGGAGCGGATCGAAAAGGCCGAGGACCTGATGAAGATCCGCCGCCTTGGCCCGAACCACCCGTACATCCGCGGGCAGATTGAGCGCACGAAAAAGGTGGTGAAGGCGCTGGAGCGCGAGTGCCCGGCCATCTACCTCATTTTTGCGCCGCTGAGCTACATCCGGCTGAAGGTCGGCTATCCGAAGATGATGCAGTTCATCCGCGAAAACCCGGAGGCCATGAAGCACGCCTGCCAGGTTGTGGCGGAGGACGTGAAGCTGCTGGTGCAGGGCGTGATCGAGGAGGCCGGTGCGGACGGCATCTTCTACAGCGTGCAGAACGGGGAGCAGAGCCGCTTTACCTACGAGGAATACCGCGACTGGGTGACCCCGAGCGACAAGGCCGTGCTGGACTTTGCCAACAGCCTGAGCGACATGAACGCCATCCACTTCTGCGCCTGGGAGGAGGAGCCGAACCGGCTGAGCGTGTGGGAGGACTACAGGGCGCCTGTGGTCAGCTGGAGCCGGTATTTCGACATCATGGACATTCAGCAGGCGAAGAAGCACTTTGGCTGCACGGTGTGGGGCGGCTTTGACAACCGGCCCGGCACCTTCCTGTATACCGCAGGCAGGGCGGAAATTGAGAAGGAAGTGGAAAGCATGATCGCGCAGGGCGGCAAGCAGGGCTATATCCTCGGCTCGGACTGAAGCATCCACAATGAGCTGCCCGAGGAGCGCATCCGCTGGGTTGTGGAGGCCGCAAGGGGAATCTGACCGCCGCGGTGATTGTAAACTAAAAACGAACCGCCCGGCCCACCGTGATATGCCCTTGTCAAGTAGACACAGGAAATATTCAAAGTAAGTCTACGGCACCTTGCCCCAGCGGGCAGGGCGCTTTTGCGTGCACCGGCGGGCTGAAACCGCCGGGCGGGTGCAAGCACCGCCGCAACGCCGCGAAGGACTGCTCCGCCCCGACAAAAAACCCTGAACAAACACCATTCCGGGAAAGGAACAAAACACCCGCCTTCCTCGTCTTATATTACGAAAAAACTGTGAGGGGGAGAGAAGATTCATGAGAAAAAGAGTCTGGCTTGCGATCCTGTTGGCGGCGGCGCTGGTGTGCGGCAGCATGGGCGCCGCGGGAGCGGAGGTCCTTCCGCCCTATGGCGAGGGGCAAATCGGCCTGACGGCGGCGGTGCTGTGCGAGCAGCTGACACTGCGCGCGGAACCCAGCGCATCCGCTGCCGCGCTGCAAACGGTGCCCTATGGGAGCCTGATCATTGTGACAGACCAGGCAGACGGCTGGGCTCGCTGCGTGCTGGGCGACGCGGAGGATTCGCCTGCGGGCTGGGTGAGGGCGGACTATATCGTCATTGACCCCGCCTGGTACCGCGCGGAGAAGAATACGCCGGTGTATGCCTGGGGGGACACAGCCGCGCCGAAGGTTGCCCTGCTGGACGGCGGCACTGTGCTGCCCATCCTGAAGGACGGGGGAGAATGGCTGATTGTGAGCCTGCGCGGCGCGGCCGGCTGGATTCGCATGGCGAACCGCGCGGCCGCCTTCGGACGGCGGGACGGTGAGCGCTTCGAGCAGACCATCCTGCTGGAGGGCATGGAGGAAACCGTGAGGTATGAGCACATCGTCAGCAATGCTGGTTTCGCGATGGATTACGACTATGAGTCCTTCGCGCGCCTCAGCGGTGCGGACGGGGAGCGCTTCACTTCGGTGTGGGATGACCCCGCACAGCCCGAAAACTACCTCAAGATCACCTGGCGTGACGAGGGGGCAGACGATGCGGCCGAGGACATCGCCGCAGAGCTGACAAGGGATTACGATATCAGCACAGAGGCGTATGTGCTGGACCGCGCCGGAAGCTGCATACGGATCGAGGCCTCCGCGATCAGGGGTACAAACCAGATGGCGGAGCGGCTGCAGGTGGTGTACATCATCCCCGCGGGGGACGGCTGCCTCGTTGCCACGGAGCACTTCTTCATTGAGGGCGCGGAGGGCTTCGGCCAGCGCTTTTCCGAAATGCTGAATACGCTGGAGGTTATCGGCAGGTAAAGGAATATAACCCTCTCCGGGCCGGGCCCGGAGAGGGCTTTTGCATGAAGGCTGCTGCACAGCGGCCTTTTTCTTCGGCCTGCGGCTCAAAGCCGCAGGACATACAAAATGCAGCCGGCGAACTTGATTTTCATCCGCGCCTACGCTATAATTTGTACAGCATTGCACAGGGAACCACAAGAGATGGCGGGAGAGGGTGAAGCATGCGCTGGAGCGAACTGGCGGCCGAATGGGAGAGATGGATCCGCAGGAATTACCGGCTCGCGCTGCTTGGCTTTGCAAGCCTGTGCCTGCTTCTCTTCTGCGTATTCGGCCTGATCCGTTACGTGCGGGACGCCCGCCGGTCCGCCGAGGAGCAGCAGGCGTTCCAGATGATCTATTACAGCGAAACACAGCCGCAGGAAAGCGAGCAGCGCGCAGCCGTGATGCGCCAGTACACGGTGACCATTCCCAGACCGGAGCCTGCAGCCGCTGCGCTGCCCTCCGCCACGCCGGTCGTGAAAAACTGGCCGGGCAACCCGTACCGGCTTGTATCTCCCTCCTTCAAAAAGCTGCAGCGGCGCAACAGGGACATCATCGGTTGGCTGACCATACCGGACATGCTGGACCAGGCGGTGGTGCAGCGGGACAACAGCTATTACCTCAAGCGCGACTATCTGGGCTATCACAACGCAAACGGCGCCCTGTTCCTGGAGGAAGGCATCAGCCTGGAAAGCCGGCCGGACACCTATATCATCTTTGGCCACAACATGAAGACGGGCGACATGTTCGGCAGCCTGCGCCTGTATGAGAACGTGAATTATTACCGCCAGCATGCCGTGATCGATTTCAACGTGCTGTATGAGGACGGCAGGTACGCGGTTTTTGCCGTGGCCGATGTGGGCACCATCCACGGGCTGGCGCGCTATGTGCCGTTTATGCAGCTGCCGGGGATGGAGCGGGAGGCAAGGAACAGGTGCCTCCAGCAGCTGAAGGCCTGCTCCAGACTGTATATCCCCGTCGATGTCAACGCGGACGAACAGCTGCTGCTGCTGGTGACCTGCGACGGCGGCGACGACACCCGGCGCGTTGTGGCGGGACGCAGGCTGCGCGAGGGGGAAACGGAACAGGATATCGCCAGGACAGCGATGGGCGCGCAAAAACGATGAATCAACCCGCAGCAGAAGAAAACTGCACAGAACACTCTCTCCGGCAACTGTCGGGGAGGGTGAACAGATTTGACCGGAAATTGGCCGCCAGGGATTGAAAACAGAAGGGCATTGATGTAAAATATTGCGGCAACGCCGCGCAATTCAGTGGCTACAGCTGACGGTGCCTTTTGCGCCATCCACTTCTTGCAGTTTTTTCGACTTGCCACCAGCAAGCCTTCAAAATCTGCAATCGTGTCTGACACAAAATTCACTCGCCATCTGACCACTTCATTTGTGCGTTGTTGCCTTAAACCGAAATCGTCTCTGAGGAGGTCAGAATCCGTTGAAAGCCTATCTTGAGGAAAAAGACGCCGTGCTGGCGGAAGCCGGCTCCTCCATGGAGGGGCTGAGCGAGGAAGAAGCCGCGCGGCGGCTTGCCCAGTACGGGCACAACAAGCTGAAGGAGCCCGAAAAGGAAAGCCTGATCCGCAAGTTCCTGAAGGAACTGAAGGACCCCATGACCATTGTGCTGATCGTTGCGGCACTGGTGAGCGCCGTGACGGCCATCTACGCGGGTGAAAGCCTGACGGATACGATCATCATTCTGGCTGTGGTGCTGATCAACGCCTGCCTTGGAGTGTATCAGGAGAGCAAGGCGGAGGCCGCCATTGAGGCGCTGCAGCAGGTGGCAGCCGCCACGGCCAAGGTGATACGCGGCGGGCACCAGAAGACCATCCACGCCGACGAGGTGGTACGGGGTGACCTGCTGGTGCTGGAAGCCGGCGACGCGGTGCCCGCGGACGCCCGCATTGTGGAATGCGCCTCCATGAAAACGCAGGAGGCGACCCTGACCGGTGAATCCACGGATGTGGAGAAGACAAGCGACGCCCTGACTGCCTCCGGCAACGGGGATGTGTCTCTGGGCGACCGCAGGAACATGGTGTACATGGGCTCCATTGTGACCTATGGCCGCGGCCACGCTGTGGTGACCGGCACCGGCATGGAGACGGAAATGGGCGCCATTGCCGACGCGCTGACCAACGCCAAGGAAGAGGAGACCCCCCTGCAGGTAAAGCTGAAGGAGCTGTCGCGCAAGCTGAGCGCGATGATCCTGGCCATCTGTGTGTTTGTGTTCATTGTGAACCTGGTGCGCAACGGCGGCAAGGCGGTGCTGGACACCTTCATGATCGCCGTATCCCTGGCGGTGGCTGCCATCCCCGAGGGGTTGAGCGCGGTGGTCACGGTGCTGCTGTCCATCGGCGTGACGAAGATGAGCAAAAACCACGCCATCATCCGGAAACTGACCGCTGTGGAAACCCTGGGCTGCACGCAGATCATCTGCTCTGACAAAACCGGCACCCTGACCCAGAACAAGATGACTGTCGTCAAAAAGGTGACAGAGGACGAAGGCCTGCTGATGACCGCCATGGCGCTGTGCTCCGACGCGGAGCTGGAGGAGGGTGAGGCTGTCGGTGAGGCGACCGAATGCGCACTGGTCAACGACGCCAACCGCAACGGCATGCCCAAGAACGAGCTGGCTGCCGACCTGCCGCGCGTGGACGAGGCGCCGTTCGATTCCCTGCGCAAGATGATGACCACCCTGCACCGCGCCGGCGCGGGACACGGCTTTATCCAGTTCACCAAGGGCGCCCCGGACGAGGTGCTGCGCCGCTGCACAAAGATATGGCAGGGAGGCCAGGCAGTGCCCATGACCAAGGAGCAGCGGAGCCGGATACTGGATGAAAACAAGGCGATGGCCGACGAGGCCCTGCGTGTGCTGGGCGCCGCGCAGCGCATCTATGACGAGCGCCCGGCCACCAATGCGCCGGAGGTGCTCGAGCAGGACCTGACCTGGATCGGCATGTGCGGCATGATCGACCCCATCCGGCCGGAGGTGAAGGATGCCATTGCGGAATGCCGCACCGCCGGCATCCGCCCCATCATGATCACCGGCGACCACAAGGATACCGCAACGGCCATCGCGCGGGAGCTGGGCATTCTGCAGCCCGGACAGATGGCCATCACCGGCGCGGAGCTTGATGCCATACCGGACGAGGTGTTCGCCCACGATGTGAGGCGCTACTCCGTCTACGCGCGTGTGCAGCCGGAGAACAAGGTGCGCATTGTGAACGCGTGGCAGAATCTGGGCATGGTGACGGCCATGACCGGCGACGGCGTGAATGACGCCCCCTCCATCAAGAGTGCTGACATCGGCGTGGGCATGGGTATCACCGGTACGGACGTGACCAAGTCTGTGGCGGATATGATCCTCACGGACGACAACTTCGCCACCATCGTGACCGCGGTGGGAGAGGGCCGCCGCATTTACGACAATATTCGCAAGGCCATTCAGTTCCTTCTGTCCGCCAACCTGGCGGAGGTGCTGGCGGTGTTCTCCGCCACGCTGATGGGTTTCACGATCCTCAAGCCCGTGCACATCCTGTGGATCAACCTGATCACCGACACGCTGCCGGCCATTGCCCTGGGCATGGAGGATGCTGAAAAAGATGTGATGCGGCACCCGCCGCGCCGCCGGACGGAGAGCATCTTTGCCGACGGTCTCGGCTTCGGCGTCGCCTTCCAGGGGCTGATCATTGCCGCGGTGACTGTGCTCAGCTACTTTGTCGGCCATCGTATGGAAAGCGGGTCCTGGGCCATTGCGGAATCCCCGGCCGGAATGACCATGGCCTTCCTCACGCTGAGCATGATCGAGATCTTCCACTCCTTTAACATGCGCTCGCGCCACGCTTCCCTGTTCAGCATCAAAAAGCAGAACAAGTGGCTGTGGGGCACGCTGGCCTTCTCACTGCTGATCACAGCGGCAGTGATCTTCATCCCCTTCCTGAGCAGGGCCTTCTCCTTCACGCCGATCACGCTGACGGAATATGTCACGGCCATGGGCCTGGCGCTGCTGGTGATCCCCGTTGTGGAGATTGAAAAGGCGATCCGCCGCTGGGTGACCCGGAAAAACGAAGAACAGTGAGGCGCACTTACATCCATAGAGGGCAGGCTTCAGATGCTCTGATGGATAGCATCACAGTAAACCGTCCGCGTCGGGCATTTGCCTGACACGGACGGTTTCAATTTGCTGATATACATGATAAAAGGGCAGGAGAGCACATTCAGTGTCCTCTGCCCTGAACGGTATTCAGGCACGGGCGCCGGTGTGCCCTGACCCTCAAAACTCCTTTTTTACCATGATCCGCTCTGCAATCTGCTCGGACAGGACAACCAGCAGGCAGGCCGCGGCGGCGGATACGCCGAGAGCGGACTGCGGGTTCACATTGGCAACCCATTCCGGCAGCTTGGCGCCGCTCAGGCGCTGCATGAGGATGAATGCCACAGCGCACAGCACGATAAAGGCATACAGCACGATCCTGCCCTTTTCGCTGCCGAATTTCAGCCGGAAGGGGATCATCAGCGCGATGACCAGGCAGATGCCCAGCAGCGCGCCGAGCCCGTACAGGCACAGGTCAGCCATGTCCGGCTTCTGACCGGAAGCGAGGGTGATCACCGTGCAGACCGCTGTGCCGATCACCGCGCAGCAGGCAGTCCACAGCACACACAGCAGATACTTTTCCCGCACATACATTTTCCGGGTGACCGGCAGGGTCAGCAGATAGCTGTAGCCCTTGTCCATCTCGTCATAGCTCAGTGTGCCCATGGCGACCATGCCGCCGATCATGGTGAGGTACACAATCACGGTCTGCGGCTCAAAGGACATGGACATTACCGCGCCGCACGCCAGCAGAAGCAGCAGCGTTTTTCCCTGATTCTTCAGCAGCAGCAGGTCTTTTACGATCAGTCCCTTCATACCTCTTCCCCCCTTGCCATCAGTGTGATCACTTCATCCAGCCCGCTTTTCTCCAGCACCAGGCCCGGGCAGTTTTCCTGGTAGAAGCCGCGCTGATTGGTCAGGCAGCTGTACCCGTAATGCTCCTTTTTCTTTCTCAGCAGACAGCTCTTGTCCAGCGCCTCAAACTCCGCCTCGCTCACCTTCAGCACCGCGTAGTCGTTCAGCAGGCGGTCCGTGTCCTCGTGCAGCACGATGCTGCCCTGGTGGATCATGTAGAAATCGTCGCACAGGGTTTCCAGGTCGGAGGAAATGTGCGAGCTGATGAGAATGGCCCGGTGGTCATTCTCCTCCATGTAGCTGCGCAGCAGGTCCAGTATTTCGTCCCGGGCGATGACGTCCAGGCCGGCGGTGGGCTCATCCAGCAGCAGAAAATCCGCGCCGTGGGACAGGGCAGACAGCACCTTCAGCTTGGCCTTCATCCCAGTGGATAGGTCCTTGACCTTCTTCCCGTCGGTGATGCCGGAGCTTTCGCAGCGGCGTCGGAAGTCCGCCTCGTCAAAGCCCGGGTAAAACTGCCCGAGGATGGTCCGCACGTCACGGACTGTCAGGTAGCCGGAGAAGCCGGCGTCCGCCAGCACCGTGCCGATGCGCTGCCGGCTTTCCGCGCCCAGCGCCTGAGCGTTTTGCCCCAGCAGGGTCACAGAGCCGCCGTCTGTGTGGATCAGTCCGAGAATGGCCTTGAAGAGTGTGCTCTTTCCCGCGCCGTTCTGTCCGATCAGGCCGGTGACGGTGCCGGGGGCGACATCCAGGCTCACCTGAAGGTGAAAGCCCGGATAGTTTTTAGTGACATTTTCAATATGCAGCATGAATCATTCCTCCAGCAGGAGGGCAAGAATGCCCTTCAGCTCCTCGGGGGTCAGCCCGTAATTCTTCGCCTTCTGTACAACCTTCTCCAGCTCGCTCTCAATTTCGCGGCGCTGCTGCTCTGCCAGCATCTCGCTGCTCAGGCCGGTCACGTAGGTGCCCTTTCCGTGCACGGTCTGCACCAGGCCCTCCTGCTCCAGCAGATCATATGCCTTTTTGACGGTCAGCGCGCTGATGCGCAGTTCCCTGGCCATCGCTCGCACGGAGGGCAGGGCTTCCCCTGCGGCGAGGCTGCCGGAGGCAATCAGGCCGGTGATTTGGGTCTGCAGCTGCTCGTAGATGGGTGTCATGGAGGTGGCGCTGATAATGATATTCATGGGACTCCCTTTTCCGGCAGCCGGCCGGGCTGCCTGTCTGACGTCTATAACAGTATATAACAGTTAATAACAGATGTCAACTGTTATTAACTGTTTACAGCAAAAAAGAGAAAGGACTGTGCAAATTCCGCCGCATGCCAAGCAAAAACCTGCAAGCACATTCTTCGCAGCCGCCAATTGTGCGCTGCCGGGATTTGCAGTATGATAAGAAAGGCGCTGGCAGCCGCCTTTGCCGGATCGCCTGCATTTCACAGATAAAGGGGACAGCGAATGAACGCTATGGAGATCACCGCCCAGGTTTTCGGCTTTCTCGCCCTAGCGGCGAATATACTATCCTTCCACTTCAGGGAATACAGGCAGATCGTCATTGTGCAAATGCTCAGCTCTGTGCTGTTCACGGCGCACTTTATGCTGCTGTATGCCTCAGGCAGGGCCGACGCGCTGACGGCGGGGGCGCTGAACGCCCTCTCCCTGCTGCGCAACGGCCTGCTGCTGCTCACGGAAAAGAAGCGGACGGGCAGGGAGACGGCGCTGATCGCCGGCATTTTCTCAGCGGCGGTGGTGGCCTTTGGCATCATGACCTGGAGCTCGTGGGTTTCCGTGCTGTTCATCCTCGCCATGGTGCTGGTGACGGTCTCCATGTCCATACGCAGGCCGAACCGCCTGCGCCTGGTGATGATGGCCGCAGCACCCTTTGCCCTGACCTATGACCTGCTGATCGGCTCCATCGGCGGCTCCGTCAATGAGGCCATCTCCTTTGCCTCTGCGCTGATTGCGTTTCTGAGGAACAGGTAAGCCGGCAGAGAAACATCGGTTATGCGGACATACCGGAATACCGCAAACGGAACCTCCGTAAATCAGGAGGCTCCGTGCTTTTTTTCTTTGCTGTGCCGCGGAAGGCGCTCATGGCCGGGAAGAGGCGCTCTCCGCTTTCTTCTGCTCATAGTCCTGCAGCTTGTCAGAGAAAAAATTCAGCTTCCAGGTTACCTTGTCCAGATGCTTCTGCATTTCCTCCATCCGCGCGATGACCCGCTTCTGGTGCTTTTCCAAAAGACTCACCCGCTCGCGCAGGGTCTGGTCCCCCTCACGGGTCAGCGCCATGAAGCGCGCAATTTCCTGAAGGGACATGCCGGTGTTTTTCAGGCAGCAGATGAGGCCCAGCGCTTCCAGATCCTCGTCCGTATATTGGCGGATTCCGCCATGGCTGCGCTCCACGCTCCTGAGCAGCCCTTCCTTCTCATAGTAACGCAGCGTGTGGGCAGACAGCCCGCTCTTCCGGCTGACTTCCTGAATGGTGTACATGGGCAGGCCTCCTGCTGATTGTAGACTTGGAGTGAACTTCAGCGTTTGTGAACATTATACTCTTGTCGGCCGTTACGTCAAGGAAAGGCGCACCGTGGATGTGAAAAAAACACTTTGGGCGCAGCCGCTCCCGTTCATTTCGCCAGATCAGGGACTAAGCACGGAAGAAGGCAGGCGCTGGAGCAACCACGCCATGCCAGGATGGATGAAAACTGATGAAAACCGCCGGAGGAGTTTCTTTCAAATAGACTGTACTTTTTGCCCCGGATATGCTATTCTCATCATATGAAACACGTATACGTCAGCGCAGCAGGGGAGAAGTGTCCCTCTGCGCGCCATGTATGCGACAAAGGAGGACGCCTATGGCCAATATCCTGACAAACCTGCTCAGCCCGATTTTTGAACCGATGGGTGTGAGCAAGGCAGACCTGACAAGCTACATCGAGAAGGTACAGGGCCACGTGTGGGCCATTCTCGCTGTGCTGGTGGTTGCCATCCTGGTGCTGATCTTTGCAAAGAACGCGAAGAAGGGCAAGAAGCACGTGATCCGCTGGAGCGCCGTGCTCGCCTGCATCGCGGCCATCACCCTCATCGCGAACATGATGTGCTATGGCCCGCTGTACAACAATGTTTCCAGCTTCCTGAACGCCTCGAAGGCTGAGCTGAGCGAGGAGACCATCGCGGCCAGTAAAGAAGTGATCAAGAAGGTCGGCGAGGAGGGCCTGGTGCTGGTCAAGAACAACGGACTGCTGCCCCTGAAGTCCGACGTGAAGCAGCTGAACGTGTTTGGCTGGGGCTCCACCAACCCCATCCTGGGCGGCACAGGCTCCGGCTCCTCTGACGGCTCCACCGCCGTGGGCTTCCTGCAGTCCTTCAAGGACGCGGGCTACACCACCAACGCGGACCTGACCAAGATCTATACCGACTACCGCACCGACCGCCCCACCGTGGCCATGGCGAACCAGGACTGGACCCTGCCTGAGCCCACCGTGGATGTGTACACCGATGCGGTGATGAGCCAGGCCAAGAGCTTCTCCGACGTGGCGGTGATCGTCATCAGCCGTTCCGGCGGTGAGGGTGCCGACCTGCCCACCGACATGAACGCCGTGATCAAGGGCACCTACAACATCGCCGAGAAGGTGTCTGTCAACCCCGGCTCCTTCAACTACTACAACGGCGTGTACACCAACAACGGCGACTATGACGACTTCGAGCCGGGCGAGCATTACCTGGAACTCTCCGTCACTGAGGAAAACATGGTGGAGAAGGT
>JAEEGL013018975.1_pt1 | contig 11534 bp, 11 predicted proteins | sample 9134231 | NCBI WGS metagenome assembly JAEEGL01 (sample SAMN16246548, study PRJNA631951) | gut metagenome | biome: gut microbiome; feature: rumen; material: fiber-attached | host: Bos | place: Iran: Karaj | collected 2018-10 | reverse complement strand
TGTAGGGCGTAATATTCCATTACGCCCTCAAGGCTCTCATTGAGTTAAGCACTGCCAGCACGGTTACGCCTACATCTGCAAATGCGGCCATCCACATGGTGGCAAGACCAAAACTTGCAAGCACCAGCACCGCCACCTTAATTCCTATTGCGAACCATACGTTTTCACGGGCTATCAGCACAGTATTACGCGCCACAGACACGGCGGCAGCCACTTTTGAAGGTTCATCATTCATAATGACCACGTCAGCTGCTTCAATGGCTGCGTCAGAACCAAGGGAACCCATTGCAATACCCACGTCAGAGAGGGCGAGCACAGGTGCGTCATTTATGCCGTCACCTACAAATGCCACATATTTGCCTGAATCTTTTTGAGCAAGCAACTTCTCCATCTGCTTTACTTTGCCAGCAGGCAGAAGCTCTGCGTGATACTCGCTTATGCCAAGTTTCTCAGCCACGCTCTGAGCCACCTCACGGCGGTCTCCAGTAAGCATAACTGTCTTTTTCACACCTAAACGTTTAAGCTCCGATATGGCGTTTGCGCTGTCTTCTTTTATCATGTCGTTTATAACTATATGACCAGCGTACACACCGTTTATAGCCACGTGAATTATAGTGCCCACATGGTGGCAGTCATGCCATGCAGCACCCACTGAATCCATCATACGGGTATTGCCCACACAAACCTCCTCGCCTCCCACACGGGCTTTTACGCCGTGGCCAGCAATCTCCTCCACATCAGTGATTTCACAGCCGTCAGTGGCCTCATCTGGGAATGCGTCACGCAGAGCCGCCCCTATAGGGTGGGTTGAATAACGCTCCACATGGGCTGCAAGGTGCAGCAGACGCCACTCACTGCACTGGTCAGGGTGGACAGCCTCCACCACAAACTTACCGTGTGTAAGAGTGCCTGTCTTGTCAAAAACCACAGTTGAAAGTTTTGACAGCACATCCATGTAGTTAGCCCCTTTTATTAGCACTCCCTTACGCGATGCGCCACCCAGTCCGCCAAAGAATGCAAGCGGAACTGATATCACAAGGGCGCACGGACATGACACCACAAGGAATATCAAAGCTCTGTGCAGCCACTTTGTAAATTCTCCGCTGAAGTCTCCAAGTACAAGTGGGGGAATAAACGCCACGGCAATGGCAAGGAACACCACTATTGGGGTGTATATGCGGGCGAACCTTGTGATAAACGCCTCGCTCTTTGATTTGCGCTCTCCTGCATTCTCCACAAGGTTTATTATCTTTGATACGGTGCTCTCACCAAACACTTTGGTTGTTTGTATTCTAAGTACTCCGCCAATGTTTATGCAGCCTGAGAGTATCTCATCGCCGGCCACCACATTCTTAGGCAGGCTCTCACCTGTGAGAGCGGCTGTATTAAGTGATGAAGTGCCTTCAAGAACTACGCCGTCAAGGGGAATCTTGTCTCCAGGGCGCACAACTATAACCTCTCCAACCTGCACGCCGTCTGGTGAGACTGGCAGGACAGTGCCGCCGCGCTCCACGTTGGCAACATCGGGGCGGATATCCATAAGGTGAGATATGCTGTCACGGCTTTTGCCTTCTGCATAGCCTTCAAACAGTTCTCCCACTTGATAGAATAGCATTACAAATACAGACTCTGCAAACTCCACGCTGCCGTCTGGCATAAAGGCTATGGCAAAGGAGCCCATTGTGGCTATTGACATTAGAAAGTGCTCATTGAACAGATTGCCGTGGAAAATCCCCTCTGCGGCCTCTTTAAGTGTGTCATGGCCTACTAACAGATAAGGAACCATATATATCAGTAGAAGCCCCCAGAGTGGCAGTTCCACCGTGTGCTCAACTACAGCCGCGGCTATAAGCAGAACCACAGTGGCTGCAATAATTATTATCTGTTTCTTACCGCCGTGCTCGTGATGATGGTGGTGCTCATGCTCATGATGATGCTCGTGTGACATATCTATGCTTTTGTGAAATTTCACGCAAAAGTAATATTAATTTTTCATCGTGGAATTGAAAAATAACCACTTTATCTGTTTAAGAGCCTTAAAATCGCCATTTGTTGGGAATTTTAGCACATAATTTTGTATTTTTGTAATGTTGATTAAAAACGGAGCATTATGACAATTCAGGACAATGTGGTTTGGGAGGATGGAGAGCGCAGGCTGTACTTTGACGGCGATGTGCTAAAACTGCATTACAAAGATGAGGATTACACCTTTAGCAGCCATGGCTATGAACCAATGGCAATAATACTGAAAGGCGGCTCTGAGGTGGCGTACATACATAATTCATTTATAGTGGAGGATGTATGCAAGGCATTTGTTGAGAGCCTAAAGTATCTTTGTCACACCATAACAGGCCATAACTATAACGCCAGGCATTTCTGCATGCTGCTCACCACCGCCTTGGACTATGGCGTTGAATGGGATATTGATACTCTGGAGAGGAGACTCCGCTTTCAGGAGCGTGAAGTGTGGTACAGTGCAGACGGTATTGAGTTTGGAAAGTACGGCGATGAGATAGATGACAGCATAGATGAGTCTGAGTTTGATGAAAATGATGATTTAGAAAGCTGCGTTTATGATATTATCTACATAATGGTTGACGGTAAGGAGTACCGCCTGAAGGATGCCACAATGGACAAGATGAACCAGCTCGGAGTCTTTGAACCAGGCAGACGCAAACCAAAGATACGCATTAACGGCACTAAAGGCTCTGTAATTGCTGCATACGCCGCAGACTGGCGCAGCGGTAATACATTCACGCCCTTTGGATTCCCATGCAATACCAAACAGTTCTGTGATATGATGGCCTACGTCATACGTGACGGCAAGAACTGCTATGAGATGGGTGCGTTACGCAAAACATTGTTCTAATAACATGTGTAACTACAAGGATACGACTTTAGGAATCAAAAAGCTTGATTTTGGAATTAAGCGTGGGGCTATGGCTGTGTATCTTACTGATGGCAGGGAAGTTTTAGTGCCTCTTTCAATGTTCCCTGATATTAAAAGGCTTTCTACAACACAAAGGAATGATTGGATGATTATGGATGACCAGTACTTTACATTTGAGGACACAAGTAAGATATACTCTGTGAAGGATGTCCTTCATTACTGATTTGCATTATTTACCATAAGCAGGCATGTAAAATATTAGCAAGAACGAGGACTTTGTATAGCCCTCGTTCTTGCTTTCGGTGACGTTACTTTACTTTCTTACCAAGCATATCATAAACATCATTACCTTTTTTTACAAATATTTTGCCATTAGTCATATACTTTATTGTGGTAGGACTCTGCTCATCAGGCAAATTTGGACTGATATATGTGATGGTATTGTTATAATCTTCACCAACCCCTACGGCATGCCATGCATCCATTACAGATTTATAGGCTTGTGATGTAACTCCGTATAAATCTTTTGCTGCAGCGATAGAACCTTCTCTTGAATCATAAAAAGTGGCAGTTGGAGTTAGGTATGTTACAAGATTCCGATATGCTATCTGAGCCGCCATATCAATCCCAATACCTTTTACAGTATAACTATCTCTATTGTCATTTGAGCCAGAGCCACCTTCACTAAGCAAATAGAACCATTTATTCTGGACTCCGCTGTTTGTATGGACACCACCATAATCGCTTGTTTGGGAGAGGTTTGATGTGTCAGCCCAGTATTCGCCCATGTATGTGTCTGGTTGTGGTTTTGGATTCCCTAATTTAGGTCGATACATGGATCTTAAGAATTGGCCATTTGTCATGACATTTTCTCCAATAGTCCAGTTGAAATTATTGTCAAGTACATACTTCTCAGCCGCACAGGCCATAATGTCGGAAAAGCTTTCATTTAGAGCCCCACTCTCGCCCTCATAAATAAGTCCTCCTTGTCCGTTATGCCCTGTCACAAGATGTGTAAATTCATGTGCAAGAATATCAAAATTGACAACAGAATTGAAATTGACACCGTCTCCTAATCCGTATAACATTATGTTCGGCTCATATTTTGACACTGCAAATGCGTTATTCGGCATTGCAAGACCCACATCGTCTAAAAATTTTGATTTTCTTGGATAAATATATTGAACTATCCATCCTTCATTATTATCAAAACTATTTCGAGAAAATTTGAGTTTATAATAATCGTATACTTTCTCCATTCCCCAGTGAGCATCGTTTGCTCCTAACAAAGAAAGGGTTTCTGTATAGTAGCCTTCTGAGTCATTATTCTTCCATTCAATTTTATCAGAAGCTGTGGGGTATATGCCTATCGGTTCTGTGCTATCATCACCAAGAGTATCTTCATCATGAAGTTCAAGAAACATAAATTCGAGAGGCTTCTTTAAATATTTCTTATCGACATAAAATGTAAGAGGAGCGGATGCGTTACTTATTGTATTGGATTTGTATAATTGGTTACCATTTTTATCTTTAAGTGTGATATAAATATCTGGTTTGCTTTCCATCCATTCCTTCCACCAGTTATTATAAATCTTTGTTATTGTAATTTTTAGAGCATTACTCTCGATGCTGAAATTTTGTGTTTCGCTACCAAAAAACAAACATTCTGCTGTTAGTAAAGATACATATTTCCCCCATATTTCATTAGGCTCTGCTTGTTGATTATTTTCTGCCCAACTAATAAGTGATGTGTTAATTTTTCCCGTATCTACCACGCTTGCATTCAGAGTATATATCTTTCGTTTATTATCAACAAGGCGATATAATCCTTGGCTTTCAACATAGTCACATGTTATGTTTTGAACTCCATTGTATAATGTCTGTGCGGTCCCAGATACATCGTAGTTATTAACGAGGGAAATTTCCTTGATAACCGCTCCAGTGGTGGCATCGGTGTACTCTTCAACCATACGCTTTGTATCAATGGTTTTATATGCCGTATAATACACAATCCCCTCATCTGAATTGACTGGCACAACCACAAGTTCTCCTTCAGAAGATTTTCTGAGTGTTGAAGTGTTGACAACATCCTCCATTACATAACCGTTAACGCCACTGACAGTCCCATTCTTGGAATGAACAATGATTAAATATCCTTCAACTGGAAGCCCATTATATAACTGTTTAAAATTTTGGTGACGTATGCCAAGGTCATCGGTATAATCTCGTGTTTTCTTAAATGTGGATTGATTGTTGATATTAAACCATTGGTTAAACATATTTACTACATTCTCATCAGGAATCCTCTGACTTTCAAGATCCTTAATCCAATAGGAATTTGAAAAAACAGAAATAGATATGAATACGCAATAGACTATAAGAAAAATTCGTCTCATGATATTATGGTTTTATAGTCCTAGTACTCCCTGTATATCATCTCTAATTTGCCTTGAAAGATTAATATCTTCTCCATCAATCCATTGATCATCTTTCTTTAGTTTTTGCACCTCTGTCCTAACTTGCAATTGAGTCCTATCATGGTTGAATTTAGCTGTAATCCTAACCCTCATATTTTTAATCTTTTTCCCCTTCGCATTTTTCATGAAAGACCATGCAGATCTTATATAGCCGCCATCTTTGCTGATTAAATCCATCTCGTACTTATCAGTAATAAGATCAAGGACTGTGTTAAATGCTTTGTCATAGGTAAAATTCTCATGAATCTGGATTCTCATCCATTCAGCAGTTCCTTTTTTCCATGTGTTTTTGGCGCTAACAGTTGCAATCATAGTGACACATGCAAATAAAAGCAGAAATAATTTTTTGATGTTCATAGTTATACTTGGTTTAATGTTAATATTTGACTCTAACTATGTCCACAAAAAAGTGGACTAAACTAATATTTGTCTCCAGGTATCGCCAAACACCTAACCAGCCAATAAAAGTAAAGCCCACGCAAACACGTGAGCATTACACTTTACTTCATGCTGGTTTCTTAAAATTGGCGATTTTTGGAAACAGAAATAAAGCTAATGCTTTAATATGATTTATTGCAATTAGCTTAACGCTATAAGCGTTTTGCAAGTATGTTGTTACAAAGGTATGTAAATTTTTTATATAACGTGCTTCCGTACCAGATGAATTTAGTTACGTTGATATATATTGATAATATTGTTATGTTTCTCATAACCATTTCTTATGATTCTGCAAACTGACTTTTCATTATAAAATGGGATTGCCGCAAGCTGTGGCGTGGCGTAATTTTGCATTCGTAAAAATTTTGCGAATATGAAAAGTACGATTGTTATTTACGGTTCCACAACTGGAACGTGTGAGGCTATAGCAGAGAAAATAGCCTCTAAGATAGGTGCCAGCATACTCAATGTACAGAACCTTGACAGTGATGTTATTTCAAGATATGACAACCTAATTCTTGGAACCTCCACATGGGGATCTGGTGAGATGCAGGATGACTGGTATGACGGGCTGCCTAAACTTCAGAAATCAGATCTTAGTGGCAAGACCATAGCTCTCTTTGGCTGCGGCGATGCTGACTCCTACGGCGATACGTTTGTTGGCGGCATGGCTGAGATTTACAACGGCGTTAAAGATAGTGGCGCCAAGGTAATAGGTGCAGTTAGTGTTGACGGCTACACGTTCGACGGTTCAGAGGCCGTAATAGACGGCAAGTTCGTGGGCCTGCCGCTTGATGACGTAAATGAGTGTGAAAAGACAGACAGCCGTATAGAGGCATGGTTGGAGCAGATTAAACCAAACTTGTAGCAGTATGTCACATAAATCACTTATTGCAGATGATATGGAGGTTCAAGGAGCATTCTCACCAGAGATGAGGGTGCTCATGAACCACATATACGAGTATAAGAAGGGAGTGAGGAACATGATAATCTTCACCTGCCGCAAACGCTATGAGAAGTTTGCCACCGAGAGACTAAAAAAACAGGACATTGAATACGTGGTGATGCCTGCAGGCAAGGAGAATATCAATATCTATTTTGGCAGACGTGAGTGTATAGGGGCTGTGCGTATGTTTGTTAACCGTCCTCTGCATGAACTTTCCCCTGAGGAGGATTTCATACTTGGCACCTTGCTCGGCTATGACCTGTGCGCCCAGTGTGAGCGTTACTGCACACGCAAGTGTAAATGCGGACAAGGGGTGGCGTAATAGAAAAGGCTGGCAAGTAATCAAACGTTGCCAGCCTTTTATTATTTAACAAATTTCAATAGGGGCATCTAATATTTTTGGATATTTTATATTGCCCGTTAATCTTCTATCACTATATTACCTTCAGTAAGATTGACAGCCTCTATAGTGTTTATAGAGGCTTTGTTGTATGGCTTGCATACACGTATGTAGTTATCTGTGAAACCGAACATTTTGCCGCCTTTCTGAACGGCCTCCCAGAGCACGTTGTGTGTAGTGCCTATGAAGCTGTTGCAGAACTCTTTCAGCCTGCCTGCTGACCAGTCCATAAGAACCTTTACGCGCCTCTGTTTCTCCGCGGGGGTGTTGCTGTATGGGATTTTTAGCGCAAGTGTGCCGGTGCGCTCAGAGTAGGGGAATACATGGAGCCTTGTTACTGGCAGCGATGTTATAAAGCTGTAGCTCTCTTCAAAGAGTTCTGGAGTCTCGCCCCTCATACCAGCAATCATATCCACGCCTATAAAAGCATCAGGCATCAGCTCCTTAATTTTGTATATTCGCTCAGCAAAAAGGGCGGTGTCATAGCGGCGATGCATAAGTTTCAGCACTTCATCACTACCGCACTGCAGCGGAATATGGAAGTGTGGTGCAAACCGCTTGCTACGAGCGGTGAACTCAATTATCTCATTTGTGAGCAGGTCAGGCTCAATGGATGATATGCGGAAACGCTCAATGCCTTCAACCTCATCAAGCCGCTGAATAAGTTGATAGAATGTCTCTCCAGTATGTTTGCCAAAGTCCCCGATGTTCACCCCTGTAAGAATTATCTCCTTGCCGCCTGTCTTTGCCACACCTTCTGCCATTTTAATCACATCAGCAATCTTCCCGCTGCGGCTGCGGCCACGGGCGAACGGTATGGCGCAGTATGTGCAGAAACAGTCACAGCCATCCTGAATCTTTAGGAAATGGCGTGTGCGCCCCTCGCTCGACACGGCAGGGTGGAATGGGGTGAGGCGTTTTGTATCTGAAACAATGATTCTGTTGCTGTCATTGCGAGATTTTTCGGCCAAGGCCTCAGAATGACGAAGGGATGATAACTGAAACTTATCATTTGCTCCTAAAACCAAATCCACACCTTCAATCTGTGAAATCTCCTCAGATTTCAGCTGGGCGTAACAGCCAGTCACTATAATGTAGGCATCGGGGTATTTGCGGTGAATCTTATGAATGAGCTGGCGCCCCTTGCGGTCTGCGGCGTCAGTCACAGTGCAGGTGTTTATAACGCAGATATCGGGTACATCGGTGGCTGAGGCTTTGGTATAACCAGCCTCGTAGAGCCTCTTTGCCAGATATGATGACTCAGCAAAGTTCAACTTGCAGCCTAATGTGTAAAATGATACTTTCATCTTAACCTATATATGGGTCTGTCTCCCCATTCACTCTTGTACATAAAGCCGTATGTGATGGCGGCTGCTATAGTACCAATCAAGGCGCCTAAAAGTGTGTCTTCCAGGAAATGGCAGGATAGGTATATGCGTGAATACGCCACGCCTATGCCAATGATTAGGAACGCAATCTGCCAGCCTTTGTGTTTTGGTGGAAGCAGGGCTGCAAGGCACGCCATAAAGGCGAACGCCGCTGATGTATGTCCGCTTGGGAAGGAGTTATATCCGCCAGGGATTTGATACCCGATGGAGGCTGCAGTGTCTGTCCACCAGGTCATATAGGCGTTGAACCTGTCATATAAATCAAGGTTTGATGCGAATGCGCTTTGGTCCCAGTCTGTCCAATGGCTAAGTGGGCGCGGATGGGCATGCAGGTATTTAAGTGGCTGGGTTATAAGAGCTGCCACACCCTGTGATATCAGAATGTATAGTCCTGAACGAAACCTGAATACCATTAGCCCCGCAGCAAATAAGCATGGTATGGCGCCTCCGGTGTGAGTGAAATAGCTAAGCACAACGTCAGCCCAGTACTCATGAGATGCGTTAAGCATAAGATGCGTCTCAATCTTACCGTTCTCAAAATAGAACAGCCCCATAATAAATACAAAGAGCAAAGTCCCCGACAGAAAGAGGATATTCTCACGGATATATCTTTTTAATGCAAACTTCATTTTAGTTGACAGTTAAGAAGTTAACAATAATTTCAGCGACCTCATGATATTTCCCGTAGAACAGATGTTCGCAGTTGCTTAGCTTATGATACTCGCTCTGTGGAAGCAGAAGATGATACGTTTCTGAGTCTGTGTATGGTATGAGCCAGTCATCATCGCCGTGGATTAAGCATACACGTCCTTTGTATGGCATTGCAAGCTCATAGAGTGGCATATCGCGGAGCGTGGTTATAAACTCACCTCCAAGGATAGAGTTGTTCCATACGGCCATCTCTTTTGGCGGGTTATGGGAGTCAAACTCCGCTCCCCAGAATTTTCCGCTTAGAATCATATTCCTGACAGAAGGGGCTGGAGCCAGCATAACTACGTTCTGTATGCTGTCTTTGCCTAATTCAGCAGCCAGCATTGGTGCTTCAGCACCACCAAGCGAGTGCCCTATCAGAGTATAGTCTAGTGCATAATCAAATCTTTTTCTTACCCAGCGATACACACATCTGAGGTCATCCATCTCCTTGGGTACGGTCATGTCTTTGAACTCGCCGTCGCTCTCGCCTTGTCCGTTAAAATCAAAACGGATAACCGTGAAGCCTTCTTGAAGCAGGGTGTCTGTGAGCATGCGGTGCAGGCTGCTATCTTTTGAGCCCTGGAATCCGTGGACTACAATTGCTACTCGGCAAGGCATTTGTCCAACGGACACAGGACGGTCCACTATTGTATGCAGTCTGCCTACTGCTCCCTGAATGTAAAGTGTGTCTGATGAACCTCCGAAATAGGTTCCTGTGCCGGTCCAGTCCATGTCATCAGACTCTTGATTGCTTGTGCAGGCGGTGAACGCCAATGCCGCAATTAGTGCGATAAAATAAATTGTTCGTTTCATGTTGTCTTTATTTTCTCCCGAAATCCGCTGGAATTTCTCCCCACGCATCCGTGTCCCACTTTTTTATTGGAGTGGAGTAGGTGTTCTCCTGGAGCCACTTCTCTGCAGCGGCTATGCGCTCAAACACCTGCTGGTTGTTCGGACCAGGGATTATTTTAGTGTTACATTTCTTTTTTTTCACCCAGCTCTGAGCCGTCATGGAGTCAGAGTATATTATAATATCGGTGAGGCCTTGCTTTTTTATGAGCGCAAGACCGTGCACTATGGCAAGAAACTCTCCAATGTTGTTAGTGCCGCATTTGTAAACCGGGCTTTGGAAAATAACCTCGCCCGTTTTCACATAAACGCCTCGATACTCCATATCGCCGGGGTTACCGCTGCATGCTGCGTCAACAGCAAGTGCGTTCTCCTCAAACTTGCCTGCAGGCTGCTTGGCTTTTTTTGCGGCTGAATGTGCTGCGCCTCCGTGCAGGTGTTTCTTATAGTCATCATGATAGGCCGCCTCGGCACTCTCCCTGTCAGGAAAAGATTTGTACTTGGCGCCTTCAAACCCGTCAACCTGCTCCTTGCAGGCATCCCATGTGCCAAACACTCCAGTAGCGCGTCCAACCCAAACTACATAGTATTTAGGGTGTTTGCTGTATGTCTTGCCTGCCATATAAAGTATGTTTAAGAATTCAGCTGCAAAAATATTAAAATTTTTAACATTTTCAAGCGTGTAGTAAGCAAAATTTTTCGTAATTTTGCGACTATATTTGAAAATCATCTTAATAAAACTTAAAAAAACTAAATCGTATGAAAAAATTACACTTGCCCTTGGATGTGTTAAAAGCTCTGTGTATAGGGCTTGTCACAGCACTCACAATCCCATTATGGGCTACTACAGAGTTTGAGAACAACCGTACAGACTTCCGTGATGAGTCTATCTATTTTGCCATGACCACTCGTTTCTACGATGGTGACCCAAGCAATAATACGCAATGCTGGGATGCCCAGAACTATAATACGGGAGATCCCGCATGGCGTGGAGATTTTAAGGGTCTTATTGAAAAACTTGACTACATTAAGGCGCTTGGTTTCACTGCTATTTGGATTACACCTATAGTTGAGAACGCTTCTGGCTATGACTATCACGGCTATCATGCTCATGATTTCTCAAAGGTTGACCACCGTTATGAGAGCGCCGACGTAACACTTGAAACACTTGTTGACGCCTGCCACGCCAAAGGTATAAAACTCATTGTTGATATTGTGCTTCAGCACACTGGAAACTTTGGTGAGGCTAACCTTTGCAAGGAGTTCACCCGTAACTGGAACAAGTCACAGTGTATGCTAGATGAGTGTATGGAACCATACACCAAATCGAAAGGCGGCAAACTTCCAGACAACTATCTGAGCCTGCCCGGCGGACAGCAGTACTCCGCACGTCTCTCCTTAATGAAGAACACCACAGGCACTAACCTTGATACTAAGAACTACTGGCACCACT
>JAEEGL013014409.1_pt1 | contig 11534 bp, 9 predicted proteins | sample 9134231 | NCBI WGS metagenome assembly JAEEGL01 (sample SAMN16246548, study PRJNA631951) | gut metagenome | biome: gut microbiome; feature: rumen; material: fiber-attached | host: Bos | place: Iran: Karaj | collected 2018-10 | reverse complement strand
TGGCCCGAACCGCATCGGCCAGGGCATCGAGTTCGACTACTGCTGCACGCACGCGGCGATGGCCATGCGCGAGCAGGGGTACGAGACGATCATGGTCAACTGCAACCCCGAGACCGTCTCGACGGACTACGACACGAGCGACAAGCTCTACTTCGAGCCGGTGACGCTCGAGGATGTGCTGCAGATCTACGAGGCGGAGAAGCCGGAGGGCATCATCGTGCAGTTCGGCGGGCAGACGCCGCTCAACATCGCGCGCGGGCTGGAGGAGGCCGGGTGCCGCATTCTGGGCACGTCCGTCGACTCCATCGACGACGCCGAGGACCGCGAGCTCTTCCACTCGACGATGGACCGTCTCGGCATCCCGATGCCGGAATCGCGCACGGCGTCCGACCTCGAGGGGTCGCTGGCGGTGGCGGGCGAAATCGGCTACCCGCTCATCATCCGGCCGAGCTTCGTGCTGGGCGGCCGCGGCATGGAGGTCATCTACGACGAGCAGATGCTCCGCGAATACGTGGACAAGGCGGTGGGCGTAACCCCCGACCGGCCGCTCTACCTCGACCGCTTCCTGCACAACGCGCTGGAATGCGAGGCGGACGCGCTCTCGGACGGGCACGACGTCTTCATCCCGGCCATCATGCAGCACGTCGAGCTGGCGGGCATCCATTCCGGCGACTCCGCATGCGTGCTGCCGCCGGTGTCGATCGGCGAGCGCGAGAAGGCGACGATCCTCGACTACACGAGGCGCATCGCCGAGGAGCTGAAGGTCGTCGGCCTCATGAACATGCAGTTCGCCATCGAGGACGGCAAGGTCTACGTCATCGAGGCGAACCCGCGCGCCTCGCGCACGGTTCCGCTGGTGTCGAAGGTCTCCGGTCTCCAGATGGCCCGCGTGGCGACGCGACTCATGCTGGGGGAGACGGTCCATTCGGTCGGGCTCTCCCGGCACCGGGTCGTGCCGTACTTCGGCGTGAAGGAGGCGGTGCTGCCGTTCGAGAAGTTCCCGGAGGTGGATCCCGTGCTCGGGCCGGAGATGCGCTCCACGGGCGAAGTGCTGGGGCTGGCCTCGACGTTCGGCCTGGCGTACTTCAAGAGCCAGGAGGCGGCGGGCTCGCCGCTGCCGGTCCGGCCGGGGAAGATTCTCATTTCGCTGTCCGAGAAGATCGACGAGGCCGCGCGCGTCGCGCTCGCCTTCCAGCAGCTCGGCTTCGGAATCGTCGGGACGTCGGGCACAATCGAGTGGTTGCGCGAGCACGGCGTCGAAGGCGAGGTCGTGTCCAAGATCGGCGAAGGGCGCCCGAACGTGCTGGATCTCATCGTCAACCGCGAAGTCACGATCATCCTCAACACGCCGTCCGGTCGGCGCGATGCCCGCGCGGACGACTCCCGCATCCGCCAGGCGGCCATCAAGTACCGCATCCCGTACCTCACGACGCTGGCGGCGGGCGCCGCCGCCGCGCGCGGCATCCGCACGGCGCGTGACGCCGGGAACAACGTGAAGTCGCTTCAGGAATACCACGCGGAGATCGTGTAGGTCCGCGCATGAAAACCGTACTCTTCATCGTTGGCTCGTTCCGGGCCAAGTCCTTCAACCGCCAGCTTGCCCGCGAGGCGGAGGCGCTGCTTTCCCCGCGCTGCCGCGTCGCGTGGCTCGATTTCTCCGATGTCCCGTTCATGAACCAGGACATCGAGAATCCCGCTCCCGCGGCGGTTGCCCGCGTCCGCGACGCGGTCCGCGCGGCGGACGGCATCTGGTTCTTCACGCCCGAATACAACTACAGCTATCCGGGCCTTCTCAAGAACCTCCTCGACTGGCTCTCGCGTCCCGCCGACCCGTCCGACCGGAACTCGCCGTCCGTGCTCGCCGGCAAGAAGTGCGCCGTCTCCGGCGTCGGCGGACGCAACGCGACCGCCGACTGCCGCGCCAAGCTTGCCGACTTGCTCGCCTTCGTCAAGACGGAGCAGTGCCGTGAAGCCGAATGCGGTTTCGCCGTCGCGCCCGAAGCATGGACGACCGACGACCTCGCGCTCCCCGAAGCAGACCGCGCCGCCCTTGCCGCGCAGGCCAAAGCGTTCGCCGACTTCCTGGGGGCATAGCCCCACGCGAAGGACGCGGAGCCGATTTGCATAGTTCCTAATCCGCTTCGCCATGTCCAGTCTTCGCCGCCTCTCCCACATACTAGGCCCGATCCTCCTCGGGGCCTATCCGTTCCTGTGGGCGGTCGGCTTGTTCTTTGTCTTTTGCAATGACTATCCCCCGGCCATCCGCTGGTGTGCAGGACTCGCCACCGTGGTGCCTCTGGTTCTCGCATGGCGTCTTTTCCGCCGTCCCGGGGGGTACCACCCAACCAAGCTGATGGTGGTGTTTGCCGCTCTTCTGTGCCTCATTGCCACCCCTATAGCCATCCTGAGTGCAGCATACGCGCGCAATTTCAGTGCCGATTACTGTGGTTGGCGCGGACAGCAGATTGCAATCGGAATCCAGTATCTCCCAGAAGTCTACTCCGACAATCACGACCCTCTCGGGACACAGCCGCCTTCCTTCTGGCCTGTCCTAGGTGTCTGGCCGAACTCCAACGCGTATTTTGCCGAGCTTTTGCGCATTCATGAGAAATCGAACGGCCATTTGGTTGCCACCGACTTGATTATGGGGATGGGACTGCAAGAAGGCGATTGCGGCTGGGCGTGCCTGGCCGGCATCGGCGACTGCGAATCGGAGGAGACGCCTCTTCTCTGGACTGCCAACCTGCAAGTCTGCGCTGAGGACTTCGCCGGCGCCGATCCGGCGCATCCGAAGAGCTGGAAAAGCCGTGTGGACAAACGCCGTCTCCCCGGACTTGGCAACTGGGTCGTCGTCATACGCAAGAATCGCGCAATAGTGAGGATTCCCAGCTACGCCCTTACCGATACGAGATTTCTCGGCTCTTCCACCAACGACCCGTCCCGTCTGGAGGTGCTGTATCCCGTCTCACACAACGAGTAAGCCGCCGCCTCTCACGCGAAGTCTGCGGCGCGAGATTTGATATTGAAGATTTGTGAACAATTGCGATTGGTGCCAATGGTGTCAATGATGAACAATTCTCTTCTCCGTCTCCTCGCCCTTTTCGCCAGCAATTCTCATTTTGAGAAGGAGGGGGCTTGCTCTTGTATCGCTATATGACGAGACTTCTCTGCACGCCCCCCTCCGAGAGGGGGGGTGGCGCAAAGCGCCGGGGGAAGTACTCCGTGCATCGCTACATCCGCTCTTTCGGCATGACGTAGACGATGACATCCCGACTGTCGCTGGTCATATAGAGCAGATTGTGCGAGAACGAATCTCAAAGAGGAAGGAAACGCCTCGCCAGTAGGCGCTTGTGGCTCGGGAGCCTCACGGAGTACTCCCCCTGCCCCTGCGGAGCACCCCCCTCTCGGAGGGGGGCATCAAGTTGGTCTTCTCGTCAAGTAGCGAGAAAGAGCAAAGCCCCCGAAAGCCAAAATGAGAATTGTTGCTTTTTCGCTGATGCACTAGCCAACCATCTCCGCCCCTGCTAGAATGGTAGGCATGAACAACAACCTCTCCCAATTGCCTCGTTTTTTCTGGTATGGGTTGGCGCCAATCTTCGCGCTGCTGCTTGGTGTTCTGCCGCCGTCTGCGGCGTATGCCCAGACAGCGCTTCCCCCAGCCATCCGCGAAGAACTGGCCGTCTTGCGCGACGCGAAGGACGTTTCACCGGAGGCGGTCGAGCGCCTTTGCGAAATCGGTGACGCCACGCCGCAGCAGAATCTCCAGCAGCTCTGCTACAAGACGGCCTGCGCCGGACTCGCATATCTGGACGCCACAAACCGGTATGAAGAGGTTCTTGCCAAAGTCATCACCAAGACATTCGTTGACGTCTTTCAGGAACAGTGCCCCCGTTGCCGGGGAATCGGCAAGATAATGGTGACCTGTCCTGACTGCGAGGGGCGTCGGTGCCCATCCTGCAATGAGACGGGAATGGTGCGGGACCGTTGCCCAGACTGCAATGGAACGGCCTCGGTGTTCTCTCGTGAACTCGCCCTGTCCGCCTACCGCCGCGGACTCGCCGCCCTAGCTAAATCCCCCGAGCCTGTCTCCGTGCAAACGACGCCCCCATCGGCCACGCCCCGGCTCACCGACGACCAGTTCTTCGCCCGTCATTCCCTTGACAGGACTGCCTACGCGGTCTACATGAACCAGGAATCCACAAGCATTCAGAAATCCGAAGCGTATCAGAAAATCGCTCGACGTGCCTACAAGCCCCGCGGATTTCTCTTGCCTATACTCCTCTACCGCTATCCTTCTGGCGAATCGTTTGAGGTGGTGGATGTCGGTGGCGGAGGCGAAACGTTCAGCGTTGTATTGATGAAAAAGACCAACCATAACTGGAAAACGATACTCATTGTTCCAGCGACGGAATCCGATATCGCTACATGGAAGAAAGGCCGGGAGATTACGTCTCGCAATTGGGTTTATACAGGTGATATGTATAATCTGAATGCAACTTCCGGGGTCTTCTATCGCTCCATCGCCGAATTCCGCCGCCTCCATCCTGGTGCGGAAGACCTAGACTCCCCATGACACGCCTCTACGCCATTGTCATACTGCTGTTTGGCGGCGCTTTTCTCGTCAAGATGTTCCGCCCGTATATCAAGGGCTGGTTTGGCGAGATGCTCCTCCACAACCTCCTCAAGGTCAAACTGGATGGAGAGAAGTACCACATCCTGCACAATATCATGCTTCCAACGGAGGACGGCGCCACAACGCAGATAGACCACATCATCGTCTCCCAGTGGGGCGTTTTTGTCATTGAGACGAAGACATACACCGGATGGATCTTCGGCGACGCGAAGTCACCTCAATGGACCGTGACGCACTTTCGACGCAGAGACCATTTCCAGAATCCGCTGCGCCAGAACTACAAGCACCTTGCCACTCTGTCGGAATGTCTTGGCATCCCGATGGAGTATTTCAAGACAATCGTGGCCTTTTCCGGAGAGGTGACTTTCAAGACGGAAATGCCCCCCGAAGTCATGTTCATTGGAGATGTCCCCAGCTACATTCAACGATGCTCCCGGCAGCCCATCATCAAGACCGACCAGGTGCCGGAAGTCGTCGAGGCGATTCTCGCCTGGCAGCAGTCGCTTTCCAGGGAGCGCAAGGCGGCGCATGTCGACAATCTCCGCAAGAACCATCCTTCTTCGGCTCCGGCCCAACGGCGACCAGTTTCGCCGCCAGCCTCTTCTGCGGAGGAAACTGCAGAATCGGAAGCCCCGACATGTCCGAAATGCGGTGCACCGATGGTCTTCCGCACACGGAAATCCGATGGCGGCTCCTTTTGGGGCTGTTCAAACTACCCGAAATGCCGCGGCATCCGACAAACATGCGGAGAACTGCCATGACACACCTCTACACCATTGCCACACTCCTGTTTTGTCTCGCCTTTGCATGCAAGGGCAACCCAACCGTTGGCAACCAGCCGATTCGCCATCCTGAAATCACGGTGGAGCGACTGGACCACGCAGTCGATTTCATCCTCTCCCAGGACCCTCCGTTCATCACACATGGCAGTTTGTACGGGGACTGCCCGTTTTGGAGCGGCGGAGATCCCAAGGTGTTTGTCATTTGTGTCGGTTTCTGGACCTATGGTGCCAACCGGTATGGAGTCGACCGGAATGGTTCGGACCGATGCCGCGAAATATCCATCTGGAAAGGGGACGAGATGGTTCCGACGGGCCGGATGCTCGATGTATCCTGGCAGAATGGCGAGAACATCACGTTTGAAGGCTGGGGCGTCGGAGATTGGACGGAGGAGGAAAACAAACATGCCGAAGAGACCCTTCTGGCGGTTTTGAAGGCCTGCGACCATTCGCCCGACAACGCTTCCGAGCCGGAATTTCCGGCAACCGGCAATCAGTTCTCGGATTTTCTCGCCAGGAAAACCGTCCGGCTTGGAAAGAGCCTCGGGCATTCTTTCGGAATGACGAACGAATGCAACGGAGCATGGGCCGTTCCCTCGACGGTTTCCATGGGCGACGATTCGTTTTCCATTCCCTTCACCATGCGAATCATGGAGCCCATGTTGAATGCAACGGCATTGGATGGTAGAACGAACGCCGTCACCAGTATTCAAGCACACGTAATGCAATCCGCATTCGACGCCGAATTCGAACTTTTTCTCGAACTGGGTTATCGGTACGAATGGGGGGATTTCCACAACGGCAACGTGTCGTCCAATGTCGATTTCGAGCGAGAAAACGGCATCCTTTTCGCCTTGCCAAACGGCAAATCGAATCATGCTGCCGACGACGCCTGCCAAGTGTATGCCGTCCAGTCGAACGTTCTGGTCGAAGTCTGGACGGAACGGGACCGAAAAGCGTTTGCCGCGGCGCTGCTCCATGCGGGATGGGAGGCCGGTTCCGGACAGTCGCCGAAATCGACCGTCGTGGGATATGGCGACAAGAGAATGCCGAACCGCTACTCCCCGCCTGAGAAGTCAAAGCGAACCTCCCCCTGATTTCCGAACACGGCAGTCTTCTTGCAACCCGACTTTCAGACAAACAATGATGATCGTCCAAACCCTGACCCCCGAAGCCGTGGCACTGTGGTGGTGCCTCGCGCTTCTGCTCCCATGAACCGCTCGACCGTCAAATCTTTCTTCCGCTCCTTCGTCTTCCTTGCCGGCAGGGAGAGCGACCTCTCCAAGCTCTCTCGCACGGAACGCGTCCTGCTCGTTCTCACCGGACCATGGACGATTCTCCCGTGGACGGTTTTCCTGTTCTTCCTGGCCGGTCCGGTTCTGGCGGCTCTTCCGGCGGAGAGTTCGAGATGCCCGGAGCTTTTTCTCTTCTTCCAGGGCTCGGACGACTGGGGCGGCTCGCAGCAATTCGCATTCATGGCCGCGCTCCTCGCGTTCTTCGCGGTGTCGGCGTCCGTTCACCTCTCGCTTCGCCTCCGGGCATTCGCGCGTCCAGCGGGCTTTCTCCGCCGTCTCGCGCGCTCTTTCCTCGTGTTGCTTCCCCACATCGCCGTCTTCGCATGGGCCGTGGTTGTCGTGGTGGTCTGCACTCTCGATGAGAAAGCCACATACGGCCGTCTGACAGCCTGCGCTCTCGACCCGCTCGCGCTGACGCTTGTCGCCGCCACGGTCTACGCGGCGAGTCTCGTCTGGATTGCCGCGCTGGAGGGCTCGCGTCTTGGCCTGCGTGCGAAAACCTGCCTTGCGCCCGTCTTCGCGTTCGTCTGGTTCGTCCTGGCAGGCGACGGCCAGACGCCGCGTGCCGGGCAGATGCTGCAGGCGGGCTGGGAACCGCTTCCGGCGGTCCGCGGGGTCCGGCATGGCGCGATGCTCGCATGGCGGAGGGCCGTCCTCGCGCCCTTCGGATACCGTGTGCGGCGCATGCCCGCCCAATCGCCTCTCTGGTTCTGGACCGACGGCGTCGTCTGGTTCAAGGTTCGGCCCCGCCCCTCGCGCACGGCGCGGGGTCTTCACTCCGTCGAACCGCCGCCGTGGGCGGCCGGACGGCCCGCATGGGGACTCCCCGTCGCGGTGGACGACGATACGCCGTTCCGCGAGCTCTTCCCGTATTCCTACTGTGGGCGCCATCACGGCGGCTATTGCCTTGAGACGCCCGATGGCCCTATTCCCCTCATCGGCGGCCGCATCGAGCCCTTCTATGGAATGTACCGCGACATCCATCTGGCCGACGGCGCCCCTTACCTGGCCATGCGGATTGCCGCCGACGGCACCCTCCTCGGCGAACGCCGCTCCGTCGACCTAGACGCCTGGCACCGCGCGGACCGCGCCGACCATGAAGTCGCCCCACCGCCCGACACTCCCTTTGAGCCCGCATCCGCCGACGCCTCCCTTCCCGTCCAGCTTGACGCTGCCCCCGAGACCGCCTTCTCCGCCTTCACCAACGCCGTCCTCCGTCTCCGCGCAGCTGGCTTCGAAAACATCTATATTAAGTGGCTGCCGCACTAGCTCTCGCACATACCATGACCTCGGAAAAACAAGCAGTCCCTGTTCCGCCGCGTTCCCGCACCTCCCGCAAGACGTGCATCGCATGCTGGGCGCTGTTTCTCGTGTGCCTGTTTCTTCCGGTTTTTGCGTTGGGTGCCGTGTTTCGCGCCATCCACGGTCTTGACACGTTTGACACCGGCGACATCATGCAGGCCCGTGGCGGACCATGGCCGTTCTTTGTCATGCGCGACTTGACGTTCGTCCTCCTTCCCGCCTTCGCCGTTTTCCTCGCGTTCGCGGTTCGACGGCTCCGACCATGGAAGGCGCTCGTCTGCGCGCTTGTCCTCGGGTTGCTCGGCTGCGGACTCCGGCAGTGCTACCTCCCGGAATTCGATTTCGTCTGGCTTGCCATCGACTGCACCGTCTGGATACGAACCGACCATACGCCGGAATTCAGCCGGAACAAGTTTCTCCGGCTGCCGCTCGGATTAACGCGCGCGGAAGTCCGCGCCCAGATTGGGGACGGCTACACCTGCGTTTTTGGACTCGGTCCCGGCACCGAATGGAGGGAAATCGCCGAATGGGAGGAGAAATCCAAGGACGGGTTGCCGCCTGAACTCATTTCACCCGATGCCGCCACCTGCTGGCAGATGACCCGGTGGGGCAATTCGGAATCCTATTGGCGCTGCCTGGTCGAGTTTGACGAGGAAGGACGCCTCGCAAGGAAATCCATCGAATGGTGGTGGGACTGACCCGCGGCGGGCGCGGAGTGAGACTTGTGAACAATGGTGTCAATGATGAACAAAGCCCCGTCTTCCTCTCCCTTGGCCAACTGGCCTCTGGACGCGAATGAGCGCCTTCTCTGGGAGGATTCAATCGATCCCGCCGCGCCGATCAACCGCGTCGTCCCCTTCTTTCGCAGCCGTTTCCTGTGGGGATTCTTCTTGCTGCTGCTTTCCGCCGGAATCGTGCTGTCCGCCTACCGGCTCCGCCTTTCGGGCGACACATGGCGGCTGCCGTGCGCCGACCCGTCGCTTCAGATTGAGCTACCCATGCAAACGCTGAATGGCATGGCCATCGGCTTTTGCCTTGTGGCGGCACTAACGGGGTTCCTCGTCGTCGAAGGGGAATTTGCGGGACGGGCCCGCCGACGAACGCGCTACGCCGTCACCGACCGGAGGGTTCTCATCGCAGTCGGACGGCGACTCCGCGCCATCCCCCGGGATTCCGTCGAAGGTGTTTTCCGCGATTCCGGCATCATGTTCGGGCGCAATTTCCTCAAGGGATGGTTCGGGGTCGGTCTTCACCTCCGTCCACGGAGTCGCTGGCGGACGCCGGAACGAATCGTCCTCGGTCCTTTCCCGGAGGCATCCGGCCGAGCCTGCGAAGCCCTGCTTCTCGGGCTGGATCCAGATGCGGAATCGGGTGCGGAGGCCTGCGCTCTGCCCGATTGGTTGCCCGAGGCCTTGCGCCGACATCTTCTTGCCCTTCTGCTGCCGGGCGAGCGAATTCTCTGGACCGGACGCCCCGTCTTCCGCCGCGTTACGCCGGAAATGATTGTTTATCCGCTCTTCCTCATCGCCTTCCTCGTCGTGTTTGCGTTCGCGGACGGCCTCTCCGCACAGGAAATGCTCGCGCGGTTCGCCGCCGCGGTTCGGCTGCTCTTCGTCAGGGTTGGCTGGCCGTTCGGCTGGGTGCTCGGCCTCGTCCTGATGTTGGTATCCGTCACCCCTTTCATGGTAATGTTCGGGTGGGGCTGGCTGATTCCGGCGGAAATCCGCCGCGAATGGAATCGGCGGTTCTTCCTCGTCACCGACCGTCGCGCCGTTTTTTCCATGAACGGCATTCTGGTCGCGACCGACCGGCTTTTCCCGCCTGTCGTGAAACGCGCCGGACGCGACCGCGCGCACGTCTATTTCGCCGCCCGTTCGGGCTTCAGGCAGCCTCGGCGTCCCAACGTCTTCAACGCCATCGGCTTCCGCGACCTGTCCGTCGCCGACCTCCCCGCCGTCCTCGCCGCACTTGAGAACCTCCGCCCCGTGGAGGGGAAATCTCACGCGGAGGGCGCGGAGTAATCCCCGTTTGCCTTATCTCCAGTTTTTGTGGTAGGATAGCTTCACGATGCAATGCGGATTGGAATTTATCCCCTGTCTCATGTGTAGTTCCAGCGGAACCCCGCGATATACCCTCACACCGATCAGGAGCCGTAAACGCCATGCCATCCATCGCCGTCCACGCAAAGCGACACCGTGAACCCCGTCCATGAAATCCGAATCCGATCTCCTTTCCAGCACCGACACCGCTTGGGCCGCAGGGGCGAGGCGGTTTGCATGCGACTTCAACTACACGTCGTGCAACGAGGACGGAGACGCGGAACTTCGTGCGCTGTCGATCCAACCAGGGGAGCGCGCATTGTGCGTGACAGGCGGCGGGGACCGTCCGCTGCACCTGCTCCTCGCCAATCCGGCCGAGGTCGTGGCCATCGACGCAAATCCGGCGCAGAACGCGCTGCTGGCGTTCAAGGTCGCGTCGCTCCTCGCGGCGCGCGACTGGGCCGACTGGGTCGCGCTTCTGGGTCTGCGTGCGATGCCGGAGGAGGAGCGTCTCTCGCGCCTCGATGCTCTGCTTCCCGACCTGCCGCCCGATGCCGCGGCGATTCTTTCGCGCCGCCGGCGCGACGTGGCGCGCGGCATCCTCTGGGCCGGGCGCTGGGAACGCTACTTCGCGTACTGCGCCCGCAACCTCCGGCTACAACGCGGCCGGCTCGTCCGCGAACTTCTCGCGCAGACCGACCTCGCGGCGCAGCGCGCGTTCATCCGCGACCGCTGGGACTCGCCTGGCTGGCGCGCCGGATTGCGACTCGTGTTCTGTCGTCCCGCGCTCCGTTTCGCGTTCGGCGACCCCGGCTTCTACGCGCATGTGCCCCGCAACCCGCCTCCGTGGCGCCGCATCCACGGGCGAATCAACGCGTACCTTTCGCGCCATCTGGCGCGCGAGAGCTTCATGCTTGAGCTCGTCCTGCTCGGCTGCTTCACGGAGGAAGGCCGCCTGCCGCCCTATTTGCGGTCGGAGAATTTTGAAACGCTCCGCGCCCGCGCCGGACGCATCCGCGCCGTGACGGCGCCGCTCGGGGCGTTCCTCGCATCGGACGAGGGACGTGCGTTCGACGTGGGCTCGTTCAGCGACGTGCCGTCATTTCTCTCCGATACGGAGCACGAGGCGCTTTTCGCGGCGCTCGCGCGCGGCGGGTTTCGCCGCTTCTGCGTCCGCGAATTTCTCGCTCGGCGCGGTGCGCCTCCGGCGGCGCACACGGCGTTCTCGTTCGACCCGGATCTGCGCGCATCGCTTGAGGCGGACGACGCCTCGCTGTGCTACGACTTTCTCGTGGGGGAACGGCGATGACGGTGGAGTCGACTACCTGTTCTTGCTCCCTCCATGTCGCACGGAGTACTCCCCCCGGCGCTTCGCGCCACCCCCCTCTCGGAGGGGGGCGAAACGGAAGAGGCACTTCGCGCCACCCCCCTCTCGGAGGGGGGCGAAACGGAATGGGCACTTCGTGCCTCTCCCCTCTCGGAGGGG
>JAEEGL010635054.1_pt1 | contig 11534 bp, 9 predicted proteins | sample 9134231 | NCBI WGS metagenome assembly JAEEGL01 (sample SAMN16246548, study PRJNA631951) | gut metagenome | biome: gut microbiome; feature: rumen; material: fiber-attached | host: Bos | place: Iran: Karaj | collected 2018-10 | reverse complement strand
CACGATATAAGATTTGTGGAAGATGATTGGGAATCTCCTACACTCGGTGCCTGGGGACTCGGTTGGGAAGTTTGGATAGACGGTATGGAAGCAACACAGTTTACATATTTTCAACAGGTTGGCGGTATAGAATTAAATCCTATATCCGCGGAAATAACTTACGGTCTTGAAAGACTTGCAATGTATTCTCAAAAGAAAGATTCCGTATATGATTTAATGTGGACAGATGATGTTACTTACGGAGATGTGCATTTGGAAGATGAAAGGCAATGGTCAAAATATAATTTTGAAGTTGCAGATACAAAAATGTTGTTGCAACATTTTAACGACTGGGAAGCCGAAGCAAAAAAACTTGTAGAACAGGGGCTTGTTTTACCTGCTTATGATGCTGTTATGAAATGCTCTCACTTGTTTAATTTGCTCGATGCAAGAAGTGCAATTTCGGTTTCCGAAAGAGTAAGTTATGTTTTAAGAGTCAGGACTTTGGCAAAGATGGTTGCTGAAGGGTATATGAAGCAATTTGGAAGAGTGGAAGATTAGAAGATTAGAAGAATAGAAGAAAAGAGGAAAACTAAATAATAACAAAATTTGCAAAGCAAATTTTACAACTTAGCTTCCAATCCTCCAATCTTCAAATTATCTAATCTTCAAAAAATATAAAATATTTTTTTGAAAAATAAGAGGAATAAAAATGAATAGTAATGTATTATTGGAAATAGGAACGGAAGAAATCCCTTCTTCATATATTGCACCTGCACTTGAACAGATGCAAAAGTTTGCAAATGATATGTTAACTGAAAAAATGGTAAATTTCGGCGAAATAAAAACTTTTGCTACACCGAGAAGACTTATTTTAACAATAGCTGATGTTGAAGAAAAAAGTAAAGACAGTGTTCAGGAATTTAACGGACCGTCTGCAAAAGCAGGTAAAGATTCTAACGGTAACTGGACACAAGCAATACTCGGCTTTTCAAACAAACATCAGGTAAAACCGGAACAACTCGTTATAAAAGATACACCTAAAGGACAATATTACACTTACTCAAAGAAAATTAAAGGGGAAAAAGTAACAAAAATTTTAGCTGAAATATTCCCGACAATTATTCAAAAAATATATTTTCCTAAAACTATGGTATGGGAAAGTTCATGCTTAAAGTTTGCAAGACCTATAAGAACAATAGTTGCTATGTACGGTGATAAAGTAATAAAGTTTTCACTTGCTAACGGAGCAATAAAATCTTCAAATAAAACTATAGGATTACATACACTAACAACAAAACCTATAATTATAAAATCCGCGGATGTTTATAAAGAGACATTACAAAATAATTGCGTTTTAATAGATCAACAAGAAAGAAGAGAAAGAATAATTTCTTCTATAAATGAAGTTGCAAATTCAATTTCAGCAAAAGCAATATTGGACGAAAACTTGGTTAATGAAGTTAATCAGCTTGTAGAATATCCTACCGCGGTATTATGTAAATTTAACGAAAAATATTTGAAACTTCCTCCTGAAGTTCTTATAACATGTCTTAAAAAACAGCAAAAATGTTTTGCAGTTAAAGATTCCATGGGTAAATTAACTAACTATTTCATTAATGTCAGAAACGGTAAATCCGATAATTTGGATATAGTTAGAGCAGGTTATGAAAAAGTTGTTGTTGCAAGACTTGAAGACTCAGTCTTCTTTTATGATAACGATATAAAGAAACCTTTTGAACAATCTATAGAAAGATTAAAAGGTCTTATATTCCAAAAAGAAATCGGAACAGTTTATGAAAAACTTACAAGAATAAAAGCTGTTGCAAATTTCATAAATGAAGAAAATAAATTAAATATCAATAAAGATACTTTAACAAGAGTTATAGATTTATCTAAGACGGATTTGGTTAGTGAAATGGTTTTTGAATATCCCGAACTTCAGGGAATAATGGGAAGAATTTATTCCAAAGTTGCAGGGGAAAGTGATGAAATATCAAAAGCTATAGAACAACATTATTGGCCGTTATCAGCTTCCGGAACTTTACCTGAAAATATTTTGTCCGTAGTTGTTTCTTTAGCAGATAAAATAGATACTGTTGCGGCGGATTTTGCTATAGGATTAGAACCTTCGGGTTCTGCAGATCCTTACGGCCTCAGAAGAATGGCTATAGGTATAGTCAGAATGATAAGAGAGTTTTTACCTGAAACGGATTTTGAAAAGATTTTAGATACAGCATTAAATTCTTTACCGGAAAAAATTAAAGAAAAAGATACTTTTGCTACGGCAAAACAAAGACTTGTAAAATTTTTCTGGAGCAGAATAGAAAATATTTATGAAAACGAAGGATATAAGTTTGATGAAGTTAAAGCTGTAATTATTCCTTCACAAAAGTTAGGCTTAAAAGTTTTGGGTGATATAAAGAAAAAACTTGATGCATTACAAAATTTGAGAAAAGAAAGTTCATTTGAGTCTATAACAACCATATTTAAAAGAGCAAGTAATATTTTAAATCAGGCAAAGAAACAAAAACTAAATATTTCCGATGTTGTTAAAACGGATTTGTTGAAAGAAGAGCCTGAACAAAATTTATATAACCAATATGTTGTTATAGATAAACAATTGGAAGAGTTGCTTTCCAAAAAAGATTATGCAAATGCAATAAATAAACTTAACGATATAAAACCGTATTTGGATAATTTCTTTGAAAAAGTTATGGTTATGTGTGAAGATGAAAATATAAAAATAAACAGAATTTCTTTAATAAATTATATTACCGAAAAGTTTAATTCTTTTGTTAATTTATCATCTTTACAATAAACATGCTGAGATTTTTTAAGTCAAATCTGTTTTTCTTTTTACTGTTAACAGCAATAATTTTTTTGTTGTATGGTAAAAGTATAAACTTTGATTTTACTTACAGAGATGATAATATTTTAATTTTAGAAAAAGCAGACTTTTTAACCGATATAAAGAACATTCCTAAGCTGTTTACAACATCATGTTTTTATTCAAATGATTTTCAATATTACAGACCAATTCTTAATTTGTTTTTCTTAACGGAAACAATATGTTTTGGAATAAATTCTAAAATATATCATTTTACGAATATAATACTTTTTATATTGGCATTATATTTGATGTATGTTTTTTTATGTAAATTAAATTTAAACAGAACGATATTAAAATTTATTGTTCTATTAATATCGGTACACCCGATACTAACATCGTGTGCAGTTTGGATACCTGCAAGAAACGATACATTGCTTGCAATATTTATATTTTTATCTTTTATATTTTTTATTAAATATTTGGAAGATAATTCGGTACAAAATTTACTTTTATATATTTTCTTTTTTACGATAGCATTATTTACAAAAGAAACGGCGATATTAAATTTGCTTTTATATCCTGTGTTTATATATTGTTTTGATTACAAGTTCAATAAAAAAGAAATATTGAAAAATATTGTTTTATTTGTACCTGTATTAATATTTTATTTTTATTTACGAAATATTTCTGTATCGGGAAATAGTATATCGACATACTTAACAAATTGTATTGTGTTCTTTAAAAACGCATTTGTTGGAATATGTGTATATTTGCATGAGCTTTTCGTTCCAAATAACTTTTCAATAATGTTATATGAAATAAAATTAAATATTTTTTATATGCTTGTTTTTGTTTTTTGTGTTGCTTTTATGATGATGTGTTTGTATAAGAAAATAATTGAAAAAAAAGCATTTCTTTTTTATATTTGTTGGTTTCTGTTCTTTTTATTACCGACATTTTTGTTATTGGGTGATTATGTCTTTTTTAATCACAGAATATTTATATCACTGGTAGCTTTTATATTTATACTTACAATTTTTGTAGAGTATATTATTGTGAAATATCCTATATTGAAAAAATATATGGCAGTTTTATTTGTGCTTTTATTTAGTGTTAATGCATATTATTGTTTTATTCAACAAAATAAATATGAAAATAAATATACATATTGGGTAAATACATATTTTGATGCGCCTACATATCATGGAGCTTGTTATTGGCTTGCGTATTTATATACAGAACAAAAAAATTATTCCAAAGCCAGAGAGTTCTTGAAAAAAGCAAATGAATACGGTGATAACAGATATGTTTCTGATTTAGCATTAATATATTATTACGAAGGTAACTATAATAAAGCCAAAGAATTGTACAACAAGTCTATAGAATTGGGAATAAACAAAGCACAATGTTATAGAAATTTAAGTGTAATTTATTTTAAAATAGATAACGAAACAAATAAAGCTGTGGAGTATGCAAAATTAGCCGTGAAAGAAGAACCTTATGATGATGGATATAAACAATATTTATTGAATTTACAGAAAATGATAGATGAAAAAAATAATATTTAATCGGCCTGTAATATCGCTTTTAATTATATATATTTTTGTACTTGTTATTTTAAATTATTTGGGAACTTTCTTACCTGAAAATAATAGCATTTTAATTAATAGTACAGATAAATTTGTAACGGAACTTACCGGTAGAGTTATAACACAACCTGTACAAAAAGATGAAAATCAACAATTTGTATTACAAGTTTATAATGCAGATGGTCAAAATATAAAAAAAGAAAAAACTCTTGTTTATGCATCTAAAGCATATAAAATAGAGTACGGAGATATTATTTTTGTTTCCGGAAAATTAAATGTACCGGAAAAGCCTACATTTCCTTATATTTTTGATTACAATTTGTATCTTCAAAGAGAAAAGATTTATACAACTTTTTATCAACAAAATTTTGAATTTATAGAACAAAAGCCCAATATAATAAAGAAAATATCATTAAAAATAAGAGATAACATAGAAAACAGAATAGATCAATTTTTTAAAGAGCCTGTATCTTCAATTTTAAAATCAATGGTGACAGGAAATAAATCATCTTTAGACAAAGATATTAAAGAGGATTTTATTAATACAGGTCTTATACATATTCTTGTTATAAGCGGTCTTCATATAGGTTTTTGCGCTGCAATCTTTATGTTTTGTTTTAAGCTGTTTGGTTTAAGATTAAATTATATTTATCTTTTAACGATACCTACGTTGTTTTTATATACATTGTTAACCGGTGCAAATCCTCCTGCAATAAGAGCGGCAATAATGTTTTCGTGTTTACTTATTGCGCTTATGCTTAACAGAGAACCTCTTATTTATAATGCTTTAGCTTTGTCGGCTTTAATAATATTGATATTTAATCCGCAAAGTTTGTTTACGGCAAGTTTTCAACTTTCGTTTCTTGCAACATTAGGTATATTGTATTTGTATCCTAAATTTAATATGTGTTTCGGTATAATAAAAAACAAATGTATAAATTTTATTTGGGATATAGTATGTGTTACATTATCGGCACAACTGGCACTTATACCTTTACTTATTTTTTATTTTGGCAAATTATCAATAATTTCTTTTATTTTGAATTTAATAATAGTTCCGATAATACCTGTAATTATAACTTTTTTCTTTATATTTTATATATCAACATTTATTTCTTATTATGTATCATTATCAATATCTTTATTGTTGTCTTATCTTGTAAAAATTATTTTAAATATTATAAATTATTCCGCATCACTAGATTATTCCGTAGCTTTTTTTGCTGTCCCGTGTGTTGTAATGATACTTTTTTACTATTTTTCAATTTATGTTATGTTTGAGTTTAAAAATAAAAAATTGTTAGCGATATTGTTTATTCTTATTTGTTTTCTGTTGATAAATCCTTTTAAACAAAAAACGTTTACAAAAACTTTTGAAGGTAAAAAAAATATAACTGTTCATATTAAGGAAACAGGTAATAAAAATACCATCGTTTTTAAAGAATTAAAAAAAGATAAATTCTATTTTAAAAATTTGGAACAATATTTGTTAGCACAAGGTATACATGAAATAGATAACTTTTATATGGATTTTCCAAATTATGATATACAAAAAGAATTTAAAGTGATTAATATAAAAAATATATTAAAAAATGATAGTGATTTTGTTTTTTAATATTAAGTTTTATATTGGTGAAAAAGTTTGACAATAAGAAAATATATTATATATAATACTATTCAATAAAATTATATTAAATTTTCAGTTATAGGAGTTGGGTAATGAAAAATTATTTAGTAGTTGCTTTGTTGTTTTTGTGTTTGGTTGTAAGTTCTTGTGCAAAAAAACAAACTGTTGCACCTGAAGATGAACTTGATCAAGATCAAACAGAACAAATTTCCGATTTGGATGCGGCTTTGTTGGAACCGGAAGAATTTTCTAAAGAGCCTTCAATAAGAGGAACTGAATTTGAAAAGAAAATTTCGTTGGGAACGGTGTATTTCTCTTTTGATAGTAGTGCAATTCCTACATCGGTATTAATGATATTAAAAGAAAATGTAAAATATTTAAAAGCAAATCCTTTATTGAATGTTGTTGTTGAAGGACATTGTGATGAGAGAGGTACAACTGAATATAATTTGGCTTTAGGTCAAAAAAGAGCTGTAAAAGTAAAAGAATATTATGTTCAGTTGGGAATTACTCCGGATAGAATTGCTACTATATCTTATGGAGAAGAAATGCCTCAAGATAACAGACACAATGAAGCAGGTTGGGCAAAGAACAGAAGAGCAGAAACAAAGGTTATAAAATAAATTAACAAATCAAATGAATAGAAAAATTGTCTTTTTACTTCCTTTATTTATGTTTTGCGGTTGTATGGCAACTACGTCGCAGTCGAATATTGATGATTTAAAAAAAGAAGTTTCTAAACTTCAATTAAAATGTGCAAGTTTAGAGTCAAAGCAGGCTGAAATGTATTCCAAATTTGAAGAAAATTTGGTTAATACCGACACTGCCAATGCTTCTATTCAGGAATTGTACAAAAAAATGGCACAGTTATCTCAAAGCCTTAAAGATATGGAGATAACTGTTAATAATCAAAAAAAAGATAGTTCGGGATCGAATGTTCAGCTTCCTTCTAAAGTTTATGAAAGTGCATATAACAGCTTTTTGTTAGGCAAATACGAAATGGCGATAGTAGAATTTAAATCTTTTTTGAAACAGTATAAAGATCATGATTTGGCAGCACAAGCACAATATTATATTGCAGAGGCAATGTATTTACAAAATAATTTTGCTGATGCTTACGAAGAGTATAAAAAGATTGAGGAAATATATCCCAATTCCGAGTTTATCTCTGCAGCAAGATTGAAAATGGCATTGTGTTTGGAACAATTGAACAGAAAAGAAGATTCTTTGGTTGTGTTACAATCGATAATAAAAGATTATCCAAAAAGTGCTGAAGCTTTTACGGCAAAAGAGAAAATAAAAATTTATACAAATGATAAGAATAAATAAGTTTGATTTAGTTCCTTGTATTATATTGTCGATAATTATTCATAGTTTGGTATTTTTTACTATCTTTTATAAAAACAAAAAACAAAATGTTTTTATACAGGTTCCGTTTGATGTTTCTTTCTATTCTCCGGTACAGTCTAAAGCTTCGGAAATAGTGGAACAACCGGTGGAAGAAGTTAAACCTGTTGAAGAAGTTAAGCCGGTGGAAGAAGTTAAACCTGTTGTTAAGAAAAAAGAAAAAAAGAAAGTAAAAAAAGATGATATTGTAATAAAGAAAAAAGAAGTAAAAAAAGAAGTAAAAAAACAAGAAGAAAAAGTGGAAACAAAAGCTGTTGAAGAAAAAAAAGAACCTTCTCAAAGCAGCAGTGAAAGCAGTGAAGCACCTTCTTTTTCTTCAAACAAAGGTATAATGTTAGAGAATAAAAATTTTAAATATTCTTATTATACCAGTACAATAGTAAAAAAAATAAGTAAATATTGGCAATGGTCAAATGTTACATCCGGATATAGAGCGGTAGTTTATTTTAAAATAGCAAAAGACGGAACTGCTTACGATATAAAAATAAAAGAATCTTCTTCGGATGCAAATTTTGATTTAAATGCTATGAAAGCAATAGAGTTAGCAAGTCCTTTTGCACCGTTGCCGGTAAGTTATGAAGATAATTATTTAGGGGTTTATTTTGAATTTAAATTTAAATACCATTAAAAAAGTTTTGGTTTTATTTTTGTTTGTTAGTTTGTCGTATGTGAATGTTTGCGCGGAAAACGATGTGTACTTATCTTTATCCGGGTCAGCCAGCAGAGCCAGTATCGGTCTTTCGGAGTTTGTTCCGAAAAATGGTTTCTTTGAAGAAATGAATATGTCGAGAGATTTCAAAGAAGCTCTTGAAAACGATTTGATTTTATCAAGACATTTTAATGTTGCTGTAGCCAACTCTTCTTATAAATTTGATATGGATTCGCAGTTTTCTTATTGGGCGGAAAAAGGTGTTTCTGTTTTGTTAACAGGTTCTATTTCCATAAAGGAACAAACAAAACTTACAGTGGATTACAAGTTATATGATATAGAAAGTCAACAACTTATATGGGAAGGTTCTTATAGCGGAAATGTTAATAATTACAGATATATAGCTCATAGAATAAATGATGAAGTTGTAAAAAGATTTACAGGGGAAGAAGGTGTTGCTTGTTCAAAAATAGCTTTTATAAATAACAGTACAAAGTTTAAAGAAATTTATCTTGTTGATTATGACGGATATAATTTGAGGAGACTTACTAAAGATAACAGATTAAATGTTTTACCCAAATGGGTTGCCAACACTCCGCAAATAATATATACATCATATTTATATAACAATCCTGACTTGTTTATTTTAGATATAGCAAAAAATAAAAGAAAAGCATTATCTACGATTCAAGGATTAAATTCTCCTACATCTTTTTCTCCGGATAATAAATCTATGGTTGCAACATTATCAAGAGGTGTTTATCCTAATTTATATTTGTTGGATGAAAACGGTGTAGTTAAAAGAAGATTGACAGAAGGCAGATACATTGATACAAGCCCTTCTTTTTCTCCAAGCGGGAGGGAAATTGTTTTTATTTCTGACAGATCAGGGTATCCGCAAATTTATATAATGGATATTGATGGTGTTAATTTAAGAAGATTGTCAACAAAAGGTAATTGTGATTCTCCAACCTGGTCTCCAAAAGGTGATAAAATTGCATTTACAATGAAACATGAAGGAAATTTTGATATATTTTTATACGATTTACCTAAACAAAAAATTATAAGACTTACAAGCGGTCAAGGAAATAATGAGAATCCTACATGGTCACAAGACGGTAGATTTATAGCTTTTTCTTCGACACGTTCCGGTAAGAGTGAAATATACATTATGGGTATGGACGGATCCGGTGTTAGAAAACTTATTGATATATCCGGTGAATCTTTTACACCTACATGGTCTCAGGGTTTATAGTTTATAAAAAGGATTACTAATTATGTTTGAAGGCAAAAGTTTTTTTGAGATTTTATCTATAGGCGGTTGGACATTATATCTTTTATTTGCAATATCAATATTATCAATATCTATAATATTATTGAAAATTATTGAATTTAAAAGTAAATCAAAAACAGATGTAGATAAATTATTATTGAAAGTTAAGAATTCCTTGATGAAAGGTTCCGTGACCGGAATATTGGATTATTGTAAATTGTTAAATACACCGGTTGCCAATACCATTACTGCAGGTCTTGTTAGATTTTCCGAAGTAGGTGATTCCAATGTTGAAGAAACGATGAAAAGAACAATTACAAAAGAGACCGTAAAATTGGAAAGATATACTACGATACTTGCTACAATAGGTGCGGTTTCGGTGTATATAGGTTTGTTTGGAACTGTTTTAGGTATTATTCGTTCATTTCATGATATTTCTTTAGCCGGTTCCGGAGGTATCTCGGTTGTTATCGGTGGTGTGTCTGAATCTTTGATTGCGACAGCTGCAGGGCTGTGTGTGGCTATTCCGGCGGTTGCTGCATATAATTTTTTTACAAAGGCTATAGACAATTTTGTTTTAAAAATGGAATATACGATTTCTGCTTTAAAAGAAATTTTGGATATAGTAATAAAGCTTGGAATATCAAAAAATGGCTAACAGAAAAAAAGTTGTTGCTGATATAAATATTACTCCTTTTACCGATGTTGTTCTTGTATTACTTATAATATTCATGATAACAACACCTATGTTATCTCAACATCAAATAAAAGTAAACTTACCTGAAGCAGAAGAAACTACAGAAAGAAGTGAAGATAAAATTATAGAAGTATCGATAGATAAAGATGGTTTTGTTTATATTGATGGTACGCAATTACATGAGGAATATTTGGAACAAACCATAAAAGATAAAATTAAAAAATACCCTGACAGACCTGTTGTTATAAAAGGTGACAAAGACATAAAATATGATTTAGTGGTAAAAGTTATGGATAAAGCTAAAAAAGCAGGGGTTTCTAAATTCGGTTTGGCTATAGATATACCAAATAGTAATGGAAAAAAAGTTTAATTTTTTAAAATGAAAAAGATATATTTTCTTGTATCTATAATAATAGTTTCCGTTATATTAAACATCTTTTTTTACACTTCGAACATAATTGACATTTCAACCGGAGAACAATTAAATAACGTTATACTTCAGTGGCCGATTTTCAGATTGTTTATAGAACCTTTTTATGCATTCGCATATTATATTTTAACTATGGAGCGATCCGGATATGTTTTTGCTTTTGTATCTTGGTTATCATGGTTGATTTTAATTACAGTTTTAATATGCAGATATAAGAGTTTTAAATTAAAAAATACCATTATATTTTGTTGTTTTTCATTCTTTTTGTTTATTTCTTTATGTTGTTGTGTTATAATTCTTCCGGTTATAGGACCGAAGATTACAAATATAGACGGCTATAAAGTAATAGATATTCATTCACATACAATTTCTTCAAGAGATAATATTTCAAGTGTATCATCAAGTATTAATTTTCATAAAAAACATGGTTTTACGGATTTTTTTATTACCGAACATGACAATACGAACGGATATAAAACAATTCCTGACAGTATTGGGACCGAACATATTTTCCCGGGGATACAAATAAGAACAAAGGAAGGTGTATCTGTACTTTTATTATCGCAGGAAGAGTTTGAATATGAAGATTTTCAAGACAAAAGTATAGAAGAACTGATAGATTTAGCTCATTTTAGAGATATGCTCGTTGTTATGCCTCATTGGTGGAAATGGTACAGACCGGATTTGCAACAACTTATTGATTGGGAAATAGATGGGTTTGAAATTTATAATTGCGGTTACAGATATATATCGGATCAAACAAGGCAGGAGTTAATAAATACTTGTAACGAAAATAATTTGCCGATGTTCGGAACTACAGATTGGCACGGTCTCGGGTATATGACGAATGTTTGGACGCTTGTTAAAGAAAAAGATAATAAAACTCTTTTTGAACTTTTGAAAGAAAAACCGAAAACAAAAATAGTTGTACATGATGTAAAAGGTAATCAATCTGTTTTACGATATGTTTTTGAACCGTTCTATTTTGTTTATATATATGTTACAACGACACAATTAAAATATGTAATCAGTTTTTATATGGTTATATTG
>JAEEGL010030299.1_pt1 | contig 11534 bp, 10 predicted proteins | sample 9134231 | NCBI WGS metagenome assembly JAEEGL01 (sample SAMN16246548, study PRJNA631951) | gut metagenome | biome: gut microbiome; feature: rumen; material: fiber-attached | host: Bos | place: Iran: Karaj | collected 2018-10 | reverse complement strand
AGCCCCGAAAGAACCTGCTCCGCCGTAAGCTCGGACATATTGAACGAACCAGGCGCGTCAGAATCTTTTTTCTGCACAGGAAGAGGTATGGAAGAATCAATGTGCATAGCATTCCGACTGAATTTAAAATCTTCCGGAATGCTTATATAGTACACGGTTTCAAGAGGAGAAACTGGATTCATGCAATGCTCGCTCAGACAGACTGCTCGTTCACGGAAAGCTGCGACTTTCTGACCTGAGAGAAGTAGTCGTTCAGATGCAGCTTGTATGAAAGAGGCATAAGATTCTCGTCAAACTTTATGCTGACAGTGGAAATATTCGGTTTTCCTTCAAGAGGATCTGCCGAAACTATTGTTCCGCGAATCTGCACTGTTTCCATTGGCTCGTCAAAATCAATATTAAGAAGAGCATCCTTGTTCAGAAGGAACTGCGGCAATCCTACCATGACAACTTTTGCCCCGCAAAACGAAACATCGCGCAAAATACAATGTCGCGGAACATCCTGCACGGAAAGGATAGTTTCTTCCTTCATTATCTTAAGCTTGCGCTTACTGTCCTCGTTAACGATTATGCGCTCCTCGCGACGGCGCACTGCGTTTGAATTAGCATCAAGAAGCCGTCCGAAAATCTCCAGATGGTCATCTGGCGGACGCTGCGTATACTGAATCGTAACGAGAGCCATATCCTGAGAGTTGGCATAAGGAGAAATTTTCTCAACTCTGGCAGAGACAAGGAAAGTTATATGCTCGCCAGAATAATGGTTGAAATAAAATTTCAACTGGCAGTTGGGATTCTCTTTATCAGCCAAAGCTTTAAAAGCTCCGCTCTGAGTACCGACAATAATCTTAGCCCCTATAAAAGAGGTTGAGTTTATTATACAAGGCCACTGCCCGTCCTTGCACTTGATAAAAACCTGCCGCGGGTCAAGATTCAAAGCCCGTATGATGTCTTTTGTAAAGGTGACTTCAGTATCACGATAAATATCATAATATCTATTTAGCTGTTGAATTGTTGCAATTGCCATATTAGTTAATATATCTCATAAAATACTAATCGTCAAATAAAAAACCCATATAAGAAGCATTTACTCGCAAAAAAGATTGAATTTTTATGTTTTTCTCTTTTGATTTCAGAAACAATGAGGTTGACGAACCTCCATCAAATTCAAGCGCATCAACGCAGCCAATGCTTTGGAAAATCGCCTGGCACTCCTGAAACGAAAGACCCGGGTTTTTCTTGCAAACAAGGATAAAAATCTCATCGCCGGAAGAAGTAAGACCTACCGCAGTGCGCGAGTCAAAATTCTCCGACAAAAATGTGATTTTCTTTCCGCCGCTCAGAATCTGGAAATATCCGCCGAAAACGAAATCCGCGTCAGTGAATTTTTCAGCTTCCTGATTCGGAACTATTTTTGCGCGGTAGCCAAGCAGCGTTTTGTACATGACGAACGCGGGGTACTTTTCCAGCGGCTTTGAGAACTGCATTTTCTCCGCCACATGGATTCCGAGAATCTTTAGCTTTTTTGACGGCTCATTAGAAGTAAAATCAGTGTTTATCCAGTACGGCGAAGTGTTTATGGCGATTTTTGCCCCGCTCTTCCACACAAACTGCGAGAGCATTACGCCGTCAAGAAAGCCTGCATCGGTCACGGCATCGCTGTCTGTTACGGAAGGGTACGCCACTACTTTCATTTTCGGAGATTTCAGGTCTATCCGAAGAATATGCACATTCTTGTCTTTGGAACAAAAATAATCTGCGTTGGAAAGTTTTGTCCATGAGATATTACTGAATTCGGCAAGGTCAATTTTTTTCCTTGCCGAAATCTCCGTGTGTGAAAAAAGGAGGAAAAAGAAAAATGCGCAGAAAAAGGATTTATTTTGCGACCGAATCATTTTTCTGCTTTTCAGTATTTCTGTCCATCACGAAATTGATGAAGTAATCCTCAATCGTCTTTTTAGGACCTGAAACTCCGAGCCGTTTTCTTGCCCTTGCGTTGTCCCGTCTTACCGAATACTGCTGGAAAAAATCACGGTAATCTTCGCTCAGGTTCGTCGGAACATCCTCGCCAAGATACTTTGAGACTTCCTCGCGCCCGATTGCGGAAATTCCCTGCTCGCGCAAGATTGTCTTCAGCCTTGTTACCTGCTCGAACGAAAGCCCGAACAAAAATTCTTCCATTGCCTGGCTCACATCCGAATCAGCCAGTTTTGTCTTTATGAACTCAGACCACTGCTCGTCAAGCTGGAACGAAATCATTATAAGCTCGCTTGTTCCCATCATCGTGCCGAATGCGGGCGCAAGACGGGCGCGGGCTTTCCACACGGACTGAAGGACAGGCGATATGTCAGAAATGTTCTGGTCAGCGCGGTGCTCCCACAGAAGAAGGAGCGAGTTTGCAAGCTGCCTTCTGGAATCAATCGGGAGGTTTGAGTCACGGATAAGATTCAGGTACACATCTTCGGCCAGAAGGAGGAACATCATGTAGACTGTTTCCGAGTGGAATTCGCCCACGACTTTGTCCTCCAGTTTTATCTCACGGGCAAGACGCTCGAATTTGGCGAATATATGAAGCTTTGTCACAAGGAATCCTTTTCCGAGCGTAGCTTTTGCAGGAAGCTGCAGCGTCATGTCTCCGTCGCGCTTTGTGTTTATGAGCGAGTCCATGAGGGACAAAGGCGTTCTTGTTCCGAAAGTCAGGTTCGCACGCTCAAGAAGCGACGGAAATGTTGCTATTGCGGAAGCAAGATCCCTGAGGTTCGCGATTTTTTCGTTGACAATTTCCAGCTGCTCCGGATTTTTCTCGGACAGATTTCTCCTGAGTAAATCAACAAGACGCTGCTGGTTCTCCGTGAACACAACGATGCCTGAGGGTGTTTTGTCTTCTATCGTAGTTTCGTCAAAAAATTCTTTTAGATCAACAACTTCAAATTCTCTTTCTTTCTTGGTCATAAAATCAGATTTCCGAACTTTTTTATATTGAGCTGTTAGGAAACTTTAGGTTTCCGAACAGGTCTATTAGAGATGTTAGGAAAAAGGATTTCTGTGAAAATCCTTTTTCACAAAAAATCAATTTTCAAAACGGCTTTATTATACCATACATTTTTCAAAAAACAAAATTCAATCGACATTTTGGAGTTTTTTCTTAAAGAAAATCAGAAGAATTCGGGCTGACCCACCGATTCTTATAGCATGAAAAAAGATTTTTTCCGGTCTGTTTTTTTAGTTATGATTTTTTTCGTCCCGCTCGCCGCATATTGCGCTGACGACGATATTCTCATCCGACTTGAGGATGTCAGGATTTCTTATGAGGACGGCGCAGGATTTGAGAATGCGAAAGGCTACCATTTGTATGTCAGGAAAAAGCCGAAAGTTGAGTCTATTCTTCTGACAGAATCTACGAAAGACCCAGAGAAAAAAGAGGCGAACTACGCCTACCGCTCGCTTGAATACAATTCCGTGAACGGCGACGAGAAGCGTATTCTGGACGGAAAATTCCTTGACTCGCCGGGCGCGCGCTATCCGCTTATTGACTCAACGCCAGAGAAAGACCCCGTTTTCGGTCAGGCGTTCCACATATACATTCCTTCCGAAATGGCATACGGCTACGCATGGAGCCGTAACGGAACGATAAAAATCGGGCGCGGCACTTTTATCAATATCCGCTCGTTCACAAAAAAATACGCAGATTACGACGGTCAGTTCCAAGATAATCCTTTTATGTTCGACTTTGACAAAGTTTCAGACCCACCCGAAGAAAAAATAATTCTGACAGATGACTACAATTCCGCCGCCGCAGACTCATTCAAAGACATGGCGTCAAAGAACAAAGGCAAGATGACGCTCTCAAAAGGCCCTGACGGTCTTACTGCCGACATAATTTCGGCGTTCGACTCAATCAAGGACAAGGAGATTGTGGATGTGGTCATTGCTTTGGACGCTACGGGGAGCATGAAGGACGATGTTGCAAAACTCAGGGAAGAGCTTATCGATGAGCTTACGATAGAGCTGAAAAAATTCGGCGATGTCCGGATGGGGCTTCTTCTCTACAGGGATTACGGAGACTCATACACATACAAGAACCTTCCTGTGAAAAAATTTGAGTTTACCGACAGTCTGCTTCTTTTTGAACGGAACTTGAACAATTTCACAATAAAAGGAAATGAAGGCGGCGATATTCCAGAGGCAGTCTACGAAGCAATCTACGCAGGCGCGGAGTTCTATACATGGAGAAGAGCCGCATCAAAGAAAATAATCCTGATTGGTGACGCAGAGCCGCACCCAGAGCCGCGCGGAACGAAAAAATACAGCCGCAGCTTCGTCATGGAAACATTGCAGAAAAACGGAATCTCCCTCGACACAATCATTCTGCCTGATAACAAATCTGCAAGGGGACGATAATGCTTTCAAATTTTCTTTTTACATGCAATGCAGTTCTTCCTATTATACTGACGATTCTTACAGGTTATGTCCTAAAAACGCTCGGAGTTTTCAGGGGCGATTTTTTTACCCTTCTGAATAAGCTCTCGTTCCGCTGCTGTCTGCCAACAATGCTTTTTCTGAATGTATACGGAATCTCCAATCTGGGCGAAATCAAGAACTACGGCGGAATCTGCCTGTTCGCGTTTGTCATTATTATGGTCACATTCATAATCGCTTCGGTTCTTGCGGCAATTTTCGTCAAGGACAAAAAGCAGAAAGGCGTAATGACACAGGCAGCCTACCGCTCAAACAACGCGATTATAGGACTTTCGCTCGTAATGTCGCTGGCAGGCGAGAACGCAAAGGCAATCGGCGTGGTTTCTGTTCTGACAGCAGTTTTCATTCCGCTTTTCAATATCCTTGCCGTAATTTCGCTGACTATGTTCATTGACGATGGAAAGAAAGTTTCTGCAAAGGAAAAAATTATATCAACGCTCAGAAAAACAGCCACGAACCCGCTCATAATCGGATGCGGTCTTGGATTCGTGTTCCTGCTTGTCCGCGCGCTCATTCCGACTCATGTTGTGGACGGCGCGGAAGTTCCGGTTTTTACGATGAAAGAGAACATTCCGTTCCTGTACAAAACGCTCCATACAATCGGCGGATGCGCCACGCCAATCGCGCTAATCGCCTTGGGCGGAAACTTTGCGTTCAGCGCGGTCGCAAGGCTCAAAACATTGATTACAATCGGAACGCTCACAAGAATCATCATCGTTCCCGCAGTCACACTTGTGGCGGCGCGGATTCTTGGCTTCGGTGAAAACGAGTTCCCCGCGCTCATCGCGCTTTTCGGAACTCCGGTAGCAGTTTCCTCAGTTCCCATGGCAACTGAGATGGGAAACGATGCGGAGCTTGCAGGTCAGATTGTGGTCTGGACTTCCGTTTTCTCCGCAGTAACACTTTTCGCCACGATTTTTGCTTGCACCCAGCTGGGAATTTTTTAAGAAAATCAGTTTCCGAAAAATTCCTCATTATTTTTAGCCTTTTTCAAAAGAATTATCGTATAAATAAATATATGATATTTTTATAATAGAGTTATTCGGAAAACTGAAGTTTCCGAACAGCTCTAATACAAGAGGATTAAAAATAATGAAAAAAGGATTATTGATTTTTTGTACATTCGCGCTTCTCTCAACAGCCATATTCGGAGAAAGCTACATCAAAGTTTCTTCTGACGAGCTTTCGTTCAAAGTTCCTGCGGGCTGGAACATAACTTACAATGACGATAACAGGGAGTTACTTTTCATAATAAACTCCCCCACTTACGATAACGATGAATTTGTAGAAACCATAAGCGTGGAGGCGGATTTTCTTGAGCCAAGCGAGCGATTCACATCAAAATCGTACCTTGACGCGCTACTGAAAGATTTAAAAAACAAGCACAAGGACTCTTACGAGCTTATTGACCGAAACAAGGACATGGCAGCGGCGCGGTATATCCACACGGAGATTAACGGCGGAACTGATGTCGTTCAGTTCATAAGAATCATAATCAAGTCAAATGTAGCATACATCATTTGTGCGACTGCCCTTCCCGAAACGATAAAATCATTTGAGGACGACTTCAACGAAATTATGCTCTCGTTCAAGTGATTTTGTCATACGCTCATTCCCCGGCTGGCTTGCCCCGCACAAACTGGCCGGGAAAATACAAAAATCTCTGATTTTTCTCTGCAAATCTTAGCCTTAAAATCATTGAACGAACCGCTAAATTAGTTTAAAATCTTCTATTTGATTGATAAAGAGGCTTTTTTAACATGGCACTGAGATTTTATAACACAATGGGACGCAAAATGCAGGATTTTAAACCGATACGAGAAGGATTCGTCGGTTTCTACGGCTGCGGTCCCACTGTCTACAACTATGCGCATATCGGAAACTTGCGCGCTTATGTTTTCCTTGATATTCTCGACAAAACGCTCACATACCTGGGCTACGACATAAAGCATGTTATGAACATAACCGATGTCGGACATCTTACAGGCGACGGGGACGACGGCGAAGATAAAATGAAAAAATCAGCCGAAGAGCGTCACCAGTCCGTCCTTGAAGTGGCAAAATTCTACACGGACGCTTTTATGAAAGACATCGACGCGCTCAACATACGCCATCCAGATGTCATTTGTAAGGCAACCGAGCATATTGGCGACATGATTGAGCTAATCAAGAAAATTGAGGCTAACGGACACACTTACATGGCGGGCGGTAACCTCTACTTCGATATAACGACTTACCCCGACTACACAAAGCTCGCGAACCTTGACCTTGAGAGCCTTGTTGCGGGAGCCGGAAGACGCAAGGTCTCAGTCATTGACGAGAACAAGAAAAATCCCGGGGACTTTGTCCTCTGGTTTACAAAGAGCAAGTTCGAGGACCAGGCTATGACATGGGACTCACCGTGGGGGCGCGGCTACCCGGGCTGGCACATAGAATGTTCGGCTATGAGCATGAAATATCTCGGAAAGCACATTGACATACACACAGGCGGCATAGACCATGTTCCCGTCCACCACACGAACGAAATCGCCCAGAGCGAAGGCAGTTTTACGCCGGAGGAGCGCGCGCAAGGACCGTGGGTCAATTACTGGCTCCACAACGAATTCCTTGTCATTGAGGGCGGGAACAAAATGTCAAAATCCTCTGGTAACTTTTTGCGTCTTCAGACACTTTTAGATAAAGGCTATGATGCTCTTGATTACCGCCTTTTCCTTTTGGGCGGTCATTACAGAAAGCAGATTAATTTTTCATGGGACGCAATGGATTCGGCAAAGTCCTCCCGCGCCGCCCTGAATCAGAAAGTCGCGAAACTGATTCAAAAGGCGAATTCGCAGGAGAACCTCGGTCTTACGCCCGGGAACTTTGCGCAGGTTCTCGGAAAAATCGTAACAAACTCCGAGCCGCTTGAAAAATTCAAGTCCGCCCTTGAGAATGACCTTGCGACTCCGGTCGCGCTCTCCGTCATGCTCAAGGAGGCGAACGGAAAAGGACGCAAAGCAGGCGACTGTCTTGCTGATATTTTCGTTATGGATAAAATCCTTTCGCTCAGCGTAATCGCAAATGCGTTCTCCGTCCTGACGGAGCTTGAGAAAGAAGCCGTATCGCTTTCCGACAACCACGCCGACGATCCCGAGGCAGAAGAAATAAATGCTCTTGTGGCGGAGCGGACGGAAGCAAAAAAATCGAAAGATTTTGAAAAAGCTGATAGAATAAGGAATGAGCTTTCAGCAAGAGGCATAACGATTCTTGACACTCCTAGCGGTGTAACATGGAAGCGTGGCTGATAAAGAAAATATTGTTTTTTTCAATATTTTTCAAAAAATTTTGTAACCTTTAGGAACGAGCGTGTTTAATATATTAAATAAAGCTCCTTTGCAGCAGGAAAACCAGATTAATGTCGCGGATCCTGCTGATTTTAAGAAGCTGTACAACGAGACATTTTCACTTCTCTTCAAGATTTCCTGGAAGGTCGTGAATGATGAGGAAGCTGCCGAAGACTTGGTGCATGATTCTTACATCAAAGCGAATGAAAAGGAACTTGTCTTTCCGTCTTTGGACGATGCAAAATTTTGGCTCATTCGTGTTGTAAAAAACGCAAGTCTGAATTATGCTAAAAGAAAGACGCGGGAAAAGAAGGCCTACCAAAAGGCTTATTTTGAGGACACACGAAAGCTTGAGGGCGGTGATGTCGGAATAATGAAGGAAGAAACCAAGAAGATTGCTGCAGAGGCTCTGCAGAAACTTCCTAAGAATCTTCGTGAGGTAGTGATTCTGCGAGAATACGGAAACCTGAATTACAGGGACATCGGAAAAGTACTTGGAATCACTGAGGGAAACGTAAAAGTCAGGATGTTCAGAGCAAGGGATCAGCTTGAGAAACTTCTTGGCGATACAGAAAAATTATTCATTGAATGAATGAAATTGAACAGATTGATATAGAGAGGAGAACTATGAAACTGGGAAGAGATTTACATTCGGTCTACATTGATGGCGAAATGCCGAAAGATTTTATTGCCGAATATGAGGATATTATCTCAAAAGACAAGAATGAAGCCGCAGAGCTTGAAAAGATGCAGAAAATCCACGGGCTTTTTCAGAAAGATGCCGCTGACATCGAAGTAAGCGACAAATTCGTTGAGGAAAGCTTTGCACGCCTTCAGATGAAGATGAAATTCAAAGAGAACACAAAGAAAGCAGAAAGCAAGTCTTTCGTAAAAGTTATGAAGATTCCTGCGTCATTCGCTGCCGCAGCGGCGGTCTTTGCGCTTATCTTCACTCCGGCTTTCTTAAAGTCATCATCTAAGGTAGAGAAGGAAGTCACGGCAATCGCTGTTGCAGTTGCTGACGAGATTCCTGCTATAGCTGAGAAAACAGTCGCAATCGACGGAAACATCAACAGCGAGAAACTTTCTGATTTTGCCGTATCGAACACGGTGGCTCAGGCAAAAGAAAAGGCTGACAACCAGCAGACAATTCTCTCGCCTGCCCTCGTTGAGCAGAAAGTCGTAAAGGCTTCGGCACTCGTCACGAACTCTGGCAATTTCAGGAACAACATGACATCTGTTGATGTGTTCAGACCTGAATTGAACACGATGAAAATGACGCTTCCTGAATTCGGGAATATTCAGGAAATCAAGGAAATCCAGAGCATTGATAAATAGTACGGAAAATCGCTGAAATCGCACATGGCGGGGCGTTGTGCAAAAGCGCAATAATCCGCCATAAAAAACATGATTTTTAGAGGTGTCCCGTGGGTCTTTCAAAGACTTTTTCATTGCTATTCAGAAAATACCCGCTTTTCAGGGTACTGTTTTATGCAGTCCTTGTAGGAGTGGGTATTGTCGTTTTAACATTCGTAACACAAAAAAACAAAAAGTACCCTGTAATCGAATCAATAGACCCGCCAGTCGGCTCTGCCGGCGACACAATGACAATCGAAGGAACGAATTTCGGAGACAGCAGGGGAACGAGCTTCGTTGAGATTGCGGGTAACAAAATAACGGCGAGCAATTACATCTCATGGAGCGACAAGACTATAAAGATTCTGCTTCCTTCAAACATTCAGGACGGGCTTTTGTTCGTACAAACACCAGCAGGCAGAACAAAGCCGCAGTTCTTCGCCAACGAGATGGGAATTCCGGTCTCTCTTCCTCCGGACACAAAAACATTCCTTCCTACGATAACATCCGTTTCAGAGCCAAGCACAACATACGGAAGCCTTGTCACAATCAACGGTTCAAATTTCGGCTCGGAGCGCGGAAAATCGATTGTGTACTTCACGGCAAACAGGGATGACATCACTTCCGAAGAGAATCAGTTTCTTCCTGCAAGCGAGCAGGACTACGACTACGAGTATTGGAGCGACACCGAAATCCGAGTGCGCATTCCTGACGGAGCTGTTTCAGGACAAAACCAGTTTTATGTTGAAACAGAAAAAGGCAAAAGCAATTTCTTCAACATGACTGTTTCATCAAACGCGGGGAAAAAATTCTACACTCAGAAAAAAACATACCTTATCTCGGTCAACGCAGACATAGACTCAATCGAAACAAAGAACGCGGCAACAATAACGCTCCGAGTTCCGCGCCCAATAAGGTCATCATCGCAACCAGAGGCAAACCTTTCTGAATGTAATCCGCCTCCTTCAATAGCAAATTACCGCAACACCATAATCCACCGCGTTGACTTGCCAAAAGCCGTGAACCAAAAGCAAAAGCTCATGTTCGAGCAGCATTTCGTAGTTTCCGTGTACACGGTTCAGACAGAGATAAACGAAAAGCAGGTAAAGCCTTTCTCAGAAAAAAAACGGATTATATATTCGCTTTTTACGGCTCAGGACAATATCATAAAAAGCAATGACGAAGCATTGAAAGAGCTTGCCCTCTCAATCGTGGCGAAAGAGACGAATCCTTTCGTTCAGGCCCGGCTTATCTACAATTTTATGATTGACAATTACAAACTGAACGAAAAGCCCCGAAAGTCCGAGAATTCGGTAAAAGAGCTGGCAAAAAGAAAGTCCGGTGACGCTTATGATTTTGCAATTCTTTACACAACCCTACTCCGCTCGCTCGGAATTCCGAGCGTTCCTGTGAGCGGAATCCTCGTTGACTCAGAATTAAAGGTTCAGAATCACTGGTGGACTGAATTCTACATAGAGAATCTTGGCTGGATTCCTGTAGATGTGGTGCTCGGAAAAGGTACAGGGTACAAGCCGTTCAAGAAAATTGAGGACACGCGCAATTTCTATTTCGGAAACCTTGACTGCCAGCACATTGCGTTCTCAAGGGGCTGGAACGAAGTCAAGCCTACTATCGTGAACAGCAAAATCGTTCAGCGTCCAAAATCTTACGCATTGCAGTCAATCTGGGAAGAAAGCAGTTCTGGAACAGTAAATTACAGTTCTTTATGGAATGATCCGATAATCAAAGGTGTTTATTAGACTTGTTCGGAAACCTATTGTTTCCTCACTGGTCTTGCGTAATTTTGCAAGGCTTTAGCCTTGCAAAAATATTGAACTCTGAGGAATCATTGATTAAAAAGAACTAGGTGAAATGAAAAAAAAGCAGTATGTTTTAGAAAAAAATAGAAGATTCAAAATTTTCGCCGCGGTGCAGATTTTCATACTTGCCGCAATTGTGCTTGTAATAGCGCACTCATTCCATTCATTTCTTCTTTTGTCGGAACGGCACGGCATAGACCCTGCCGATTTTTCGATACGATTCATAACTTTGATTGTGCTTCTTGTTGCAATGATTTTAATCTGCCTTATGATGTTCCAGCAGAACTACAAGACAAGCAAGTACACGAAAAATCTTGAGGAAAACACGGAAGGTCTTGAGCAGCAAGTAATAGACCAGTGGAATCTCCTTGACAAGAACACGCGCTACACGGAAAACCTGGAGCGAAGCAGAAACGAGCTTGAGCAGCAGATAGTTGACCAGTGGAATCAGCTCGACAAGAACACGCGCTACACGGAAGATTTGGAAAAAAGCAAGAGCGAGCTTGAGCGGCAGGTAATAGAACAGTGGAATCAGCTTGATAAAAAGAACCGCGCTCTT
>JAEEGL014936897.1_pt1 | contig 11535 bp, 9 predicted proteins | sample 9134231 | NCBI WGS metagenome assembly JAEEGL01 (sample SAMN16246548, study PRJNA631951) | gut metagenome | biome: gut microbiome; feature: rumen; material: fiber-attached | host: Bos | place: Iran: Karaj | collected 2018-10 | reverse complement strand
GAAAACCAAGACTGGAAATTGGGGCTTAGAAAAGAAACGATACCAGTTTTTGAGGCCGTTTCGAAAATGAAAATCGTCAAAGGATTGTACCTTTGTGGTGATACTGCCCAGTCTTTGCAAATGCAGCACAGAAAGAGCGAAAACCTTGATTTTGAGTTGTTAGGAACGCGGAAAGAACGACCCATGCTTGACTTTTCGGCCATTTCCAATGAAATGTCAAGCGTTTTCCCCGATTGCAGAAAGGAATTCCTATCGAAAAACCAACTCCAAATTTTCGTGAACGGGAATGTCAAGTTGTCATTCTTCAGACCAGAAAACTCTGTTCCAGAATTAGGCAAAGGATTTGTATACAACAACATAGTAACACCGTCACTGCAAGAACTCCTTGGCATGAAACTGTTCACTATTGCGGTACGCAGTGCCTTCCGCGATTATTACGACATTTATGCCTTGCTGAAGGATGGATATGACTTGGCCAAGGGCGTTGACTATGCAGGCAGGTTCTCACGTCACACCATTCATTCCAAGTTCATTTACAGCATCTTACTGAATGAAAACTATTTCCATAAACCCGCTGAATTCTCTTTACTTGAACCAAAATACGAGGTTTCGACAGAGAACATTGCAGTCTTTATTAGACAATATATTGAAGAACATGAAATAAAAATAAAAAAGTAACTCATATATCACCATGAAATTCAAACCCTACAACCATAGTGAAGCTGCTCTAAACGAGCGCATCACGTTAATTCTCAACGAAGAGAAGAAAAAAGGCCACGAAAAGGAAGCCTTGAAAACCATCTTCCAAAGCATCGATTTCACCACCTTGGAAGCCTTCGACAACGAAGCTAAGATCAAGGACTTCTGCGAGAAAGCCTTGGCTTTCCCGAAACAGAAACCGCACCTCAGCGTGCCCGCCATCTGCATCTACAGTCCCTTCATCCGACAGGCCAAGCAACAGCTCGCTGGCAGTGGCATCCGTGTGGCCACGGTAGCCTGCGCCTTCCCCTCGGGTATGATGCCTTTCGACCTGAAAGTCAAAGAGGTGGAATATTGCGTCAACGAAGGTGCCGATGAGGTGGACATGGTTATCTCACGTGGCACGTTCCTCGCGGGAAAATATGACGAGGTCTTCAATGAAATCAAGACCATCAAGGAAACCTGCGGCAACAAGGCCAGACTGAAAGTCATCCTTGAGACGGGCGAACTGAAAACGGTTGAAAACATCCGCAAAGCCAGCGAATTGGCCATCCTCGCCGGTGCCGACTTCATCAAGACCTCTACAGGCAAGGTGCCAGTGGCCGCCACACCCTTGGCCGCCATTGTCATGATTGACACCATTAAGGAATACTACGAGGCCACAGGCAAGAAGGTCGGCTTCAAGCCTGCTGGCGGCATGAAGGTGCCGGAAGACGCCCTCACCTATTATTATTTAGTAAAAAACATCCTCGGCGAACAATGGCTCAACCCAAATCTCTTCCGCGTAGGCACGAGCCGCCTCGCTGGATTGATTCTTGAACAGATAAATGAAAAATGATGAATGCAATATTTTAAATGCAGAACTGGAGCGAAGCCCAGCAGCGCATTGCGACATTCTGCATTCTACATTCTTAATTCTTAATTAAAAACATATATGGCAACTATAAAAGGAACTTATAAAGGCAATCTCCGTAACGAGATGACCCATGTGCAGTCGGGTAACACTATTTTGACCGACGCACCTACCGACAACCACGGCAAAGGCGAAGCCTTCTCGCCCACCGACCTCGCCTGCGCAGCCCTCGCCGGCTGCATGATGACCATTATGGGCATCAGCGCGCAAGGTCACAAGTTCGACATCGACGGCACTACCTATACCGTGAAGAAGACCATGAACGCCGACCCGCGCCGCATCGGGCAGATCGACATCGTGTTCAACTTCCCCGCCAAGGAATACACCGAGAAACAGAAAGCCCTGCTGTGGGCCGCCGCCGAGAGCTGTCCCGTGGGTCGCTCGCTGCATCCCGACGTCATCGTCAACATCACCATGAACTTCCAAGGCTAATGAGATACACTTACAGGACCCAAGGCACCTGCAGCCAGGCCATCGAATTTGAGATTGAGGACGGCATCGTGAAAAATGTACAGTTTTACGGTGGCTGCAATGGCAACACGCAGGGCGTCAGCGCCTTGGTGGAAGGCATGAAAGTGGAAGATGTCTTGCAAAGGCTGGAAGGCATTCGCTGCGGCTTTAAGAACACCTCTTGTCCCGACCAACTGGCAAAAGCCATACGGGAGGCGATTGAGAAGAGGACATAAGACTGGGGACTGAGGACTAAGGACGGTTGAATTGAGAATTGATAATTGATAATTGAGAATTGTTCGACAGTTGACAGCTGTTTTTTCGGCATACAATTTTAAAGACTTTATTGCGTTATAGAACAAATAAAACTAACGAATATGAAGAAACACATTTTATCGGTGGCTTTGTTGGCGCTCGTCGTCACCCTCACCACCTTCACGAGTTGCAGGAAGCCCAAGACCGACGACAACACCCCAGCCAAAGAAGGCCTTTATCTGGGCATCGTCGGCTTCAACCAAGAGCTTTACGCCATGCCTTTGGGCCTGCTCAACCAAGAGACCAAACACGACTTCGAGAGCTTCGTCGACGGCCTCGCCATGCAAGACGGCACCATCCTCTATCATGCCGTCAACACGAGCCTCAACAGCCTGGCCAAATCCAAGGTGCCGGAGAACCTCATCAACGTCTCGGTGGTGACCTTCACCGACGGCCTCGACCAAGGCTCCATCGCGCTTTCCGACTACAATTCGAGCAGCGAATACCTCTCGGCGGTCAATTCGAGGATTATGAATGAACTCGTCGGCGGAAACAACATTTCGGCCTATTCCATCGGCGTGCGTGGCTCTGACGTGGTCAATGTGGACGACTTCCGCAATAACCTCAACAAGCTTTCGAGCGACCCTGCACATAACGTCTTCGAAGTCAACAACATGAACGAAGCCTCCGAAAAGTTCGCGCAAATCGCACAGAAGCTTTACAACCAAAGAACCATCTACAACGTCACGCTGAAGATTCCCGTACAAGATCCCAACACCATCATCCGCTTCACTTTCGATAACGTGAACGACCCACAAGCATCCACTTGTTATATCGAAGGCACTTACATCCGTAGCAATGGAAGAGACATGTTGACCGACCTCCAATACGTCGGGATGGAAAGCATGACGGGCATCGCCATCACAGCAAATACTGAAGGCATCTTCGACCTGTTCTCCTTCCAAAACCTGATCGACCTCAACGGCAACCAGGTCACCACCGACTATGTGAAATTCTGGAGCAAGACCACCGAAGTCGGCGCATGGGAGCCTCACAGCGAGTTTACCTCCTCTGGCAATTCGGAAGTCATCAACGAATACAAGAGCGCGATGATCATGCTCGTGCTCGACTGCTCCAGTTCGCTCGGCGCCGACTTCATCAACATGAAGACCGCCGCCAATGGCTTTATCGAGACCCTGAGCGGAAACTATAACGGCCGTTAACCTATACTAATCACACAACAAATGGCCACGATCGCCTATAGGGAGGTCGTGGCCTTTGTCATTCAATATGTGAATCTTGGAAGCGTACACGATGAACAGACACCTTCTCCATGAAATTTGCCAATCGCGTACCCGCCGTCGACAATGCCGCAGGCAGTGCGTCTTCGACGGCACCCTCTCCAGCACCACCGCCTCGCCAGTAGCGTTCGGCAAATGCCATCACAGCATCCCAGTCTTTCTCCCCTAAGCCTTTCAAGTAAAGCAATCCGCCCTTGCCTGAAGCCGTATGAAGGAAAATGCGACTCGAAGCGGGAAACTGAACGCTCCCCTCGGTCTCAAGACATTCCTTATCGGGAATACCGGCAGCGACATCAAAAATTTCAATGCCTAGGGTGGCGGCACGATTTCTGATTTCCTCTTTTTCGGCATCGCTCAAACTGCCTTCCCCGTTCCATTGCAGACCGTTCAGTTTATACAATGCCATTCGATCCAGCACAAGATTCATCTCATCGAAAGTCAAGTTCCTCCCAATTCTGTCAAGGCTGATGCCTCGTTTGGGACATGCCGCCCAGTCATGTACTTCCAAATTCGCGATGCGGCCGTACTCGTCCACCAGCTGCGCCAAGGTGCTCTCTGCCCATTGCCTGTTGCCCGCGATGGTGACCTTGCCGCATTTCACCACGATGCGATATTCATCGGGGTTGTCGAAATGGGTCTTCTTGTCGTAAACCACCTTTCTCAGCTTTTTCTTTTTCTCTTTAAGCATCTGAAACTCTTTGGGTTCTGGCACAACATCCGTCTTGGTATCGACCTCATAATAGCGCACATAGTCGATGCGCAGCTCCACCGGCAACTTGGCGGTGTCGATGTAAGGCGCAGGTGCGCCGCCAAGCTGAGCGTCAAGAATCAGGTAATAGTCGTGCTGGCTAAAAGGAAACTGTCCGTCGTTTCCCTTGCGATAGCGCGGATAGTTGAACGTGCGCTTTCCGTTGACGAAAAAGACGAGGCTATCCTGAAAGCGTTCCACCCCATAAGTATTGTATTCACCTTCGTTATAACTCGGATAGGCCACATGCGGAGGGCGGTTGCCTCGGCGCTGGTAGTAGGTGTAATCGCTATGCACCGTCTGATCCACGTGAGCATGCTCACCAAAATGTTCCATGATGTCGATCTCGCCGCCGTAGGGCCAGCTCAAGTCCTTATTGACCTGTGGCATCATCCAGATGGCCGGCCAAAAACCTTGTGCCACGTCGAACTTCGCCCGTATTTCTATCCTTCCGAAGCCAAAGGCTTTCTTGTGTCTACCCCAAATGCCGCCAGTAAGAAAGTCGGCATTGTCATTAGTCAAGAAGTCGTTTGCCATGCCTCGCAACACGAGGTCGCCTTTGTCAAATGCATACAACGTGTCGGCGGGCGACATGTGAACGGCCCAAGTCGACTTGCTGCGCTTAATCTTCGACCATGCCTGTTGATCCAAACTTTGCGTGTTGAATTCATCATGCCATATCAAGGCATAGCGACGATGCTCTTGGGCGTATGAACTCACCCTAATCCCAGCGAGCAGAAAAAAGAAAACAAGCAATCGTTTCAGCATATCCTTTTAATTTCGCTGTAAAAATACACAATTATCATTTTGATTTCGTCCATCTCGCTTTTGTTTGCTATTTTTGCACTTCTTTTGTCCAAGTTACCCATGCGACGCTACATCATCACGATAGTCCTTTTCCTGTGGTTGGCCCTCCTTTTTGGCGGCAACCACTCACAAGACACCTGCTTGATTTTTAGGGAAGCCTATCTACCTGCCGTGAAGCCCCCTGCATGTTTAAGGAGCACTATTGGCGGCAAGGACTATCTGGTTTTCGTCGAACACAGCGACAGCCTCAGCATCAAAGGGCATTACATGAGCTTGGAGGAAAACATGACCGACACCCTTCCTTTCCGGTTGGAGGCACAGGACCGCAACGCCGTGCTATACCATCATAGAGGACAGGAGGCTTTCCACCTACATATCGTAGCCTTGGACAGCCTACATGCCGAAGGGTACGCGCAATCGGATGCATTCGATTCGACCTCTTTTTGGCTTGAAAGGCACAAGACTCCTGCTTTTCATGACTATGGAAACAGCCGCTACCGCGAAACACGGTTTGCCGTGGAAAAAACCAGCGACATCCCGTACGCCCACGCCAAAGGGTTTTGGACAGAGATGCGCCAAGAGGTCCCTGCCATCGATAAGATCTCCCAAGTCGGCAATGCCATCATCCCCACCCCTTTGGACCTCCATCTCGACGTTTTCCGCCCAAAGGACGACACCTTACAAAAGCGTCCGATGATTATGTTCATCCAAGGAGGAGCGTTCTATTTCGGGGCAAAAGACGACAAAGCCCCCGAACGATGGTGCCAGCACTTTGCATCCCAAGGTTATGTGGCTGTTTCCATAGACTATAGGATTGGCTACATTCCCACCAAGGCCAGCATTGGCCGGGCGGCTTATCGTGCCTTGCAGGATGCCCATGCCGCTATGCGTTTCTTGGTAGCGCACCAAGAAGAATATGGCATCGACACCACCATGATGTTCGTAGGCGGTACCAGCTCAGGGGCCGTCACGGCGCTCAACCTCGCCTTCATGACCAACGAAATGCGGCCAAAATACACCCGCAAAGGCTTCATGAGATCCGAACTCGGCGACATCGACACTTGCGGCAACGCCATCAAGAACAACTTCCGCATCCGTGGCCTCGTCGAAATGTGGGGCGCCCTGCCCGACACCGCCATGATGAGAGGCCACAACATTCCCATCCTTGCCATCCATGGCGACGCCGACAAAATCATGCCTTACGATTACGGCTACCCCTTTGCCGTCGCCGACCCTTTAAACACCTTGATCGTCGATAAAATGTATGGTGCTATGAGCATCGTCGACCAAGCCAACAGATTAGGATACCAAACTCGTCTGTTCACGTTTCACGGCTGCAAGCATGCGCTTCATATGGACCCAAAAACAAAAGAATTGAACGACAACTTCTTCGTCATCCAAGACATGATGTCGGACTTTTTCTATTCCATCGTCATGCCCGAAGAACTTGTAATCGTAGAAGAAGGCTCATCCTATTCCCTTCGGCCGCAACCCATCGCAACAAGTTGGAAAATAGAAGGCGGCATCATCCTCAACGAGAGTGACAACCATATAGAGGTGCAATGGATCAAGAACGCACCAAGGCGGAGCATCACCGTTTCGGCCGCCCTACCCTACGGGCTTGGTTTAAATACGACAAAAACCATCAATTAACAACACCCATCATGGACAAAAAAGAACTACGTGCCCACATCAAGGCCTTGAAGAAACAACATACCAAGGAACAACTGCTTGAGCAATCGGAACAAATCATGGCCAAACTGGAATGTCATCCCGACTTCGTCAAAGCCGAGCGGGTGATGCTCTACAGTGCCCTGCCCGACGAGGTGCAAACACAAGCCTTCCTTGAGAAATGGCACCTGAAAAAGCAAATCATCCTGCCCACCGTCGTCGGCGACGACATCGTCCCCGTGGAATACGGCAAGGACACTGGCTTTGCTGTGGGCGACTTCAACATCCTGGAGCCGCAAAACGAGCCTTACACGGGTGACTTCGACCTCATCATCGTCCCCGGCGTGGCCTTCGACCGCCACGGCAACCGCATCGGGCGCGGACGGGGTTACTACGACCGTTTCCTGTGCCAGCACCTCGACGTGAAACGCATCGGCATCTGCTTCGACTTCCAGCTGGTCGACGCTGTCCCCACGGAGCCATTGGATATCATTATGGATGAGGTGATTACACTTTAACCACCTTTTATTGAAATCTTTTCCAAATATCCACTTCCATGTCGGGAAAAATGCTTATCTTTGAAGCCTCTTTTTAGAAACATCATAGAAACACACTCATTATGCAAAAACATCTCTTTTTATTCCTCGTTATGCTGCTCGGCATAACCACACTAAACGCCCGTCCCGTCGACGTGGAAAGAGCAAAAGCTATTGGACAAAAATATGTCAACGCGCATTTCAGCAACGAACAGAAAGGCAATGAATTGCAACTGGTCTATACTGGCGTTTCAAGCCGTGGCGAGGCTTGCTTCTATGCCTTCAACAGTGGTGAAAGCAGTTTCGTCATCGTTTCGGCTGACGACCGCTTCCGTCCCATTGTGGGTTATTCTGAACAAGGCCCATTCGAGACCGAGAACATGTCGCCCGAACTCGCCTTCTATCTGGACAAGATCATCGAAGCGCGTACCAGCCGTGCCGCTGTTTTAGACGACCGCACCGAGGAGGAATGGCAAAGCGTGGCCACCACGGGCATGTTGCTTTCGCGCAACGGCGGCCGTAGCGTCGACTACATCTGCCAAACCCAGTGGAACCAAGACTCGCCCTACAACCTCTACGCTCCTGAAGCCAGCAACGGCCCTGGTGGCAGATGCTATGCCGGCTGCGTTGCCACAGCCATGAGCCAGGTGATGAAGCGTTGGGACTATCCCGAACATGGCACAGGTTCCCACACCTACAACTCCGGTGGATGGTGGGGCCCCTACTACCCTAACCTCACCGCCAACTTCGGCGCCACCTATTACGACTGGGACAACATGCCTAACAGGATTTCCTCGACATCACCGCAAGAACAAATCGAGGCCGTTGCCACGCTGATGTACCACTGTGGCGTGTCGGTCGAGATGGGTTTCGCCTACGACGGCAGCGGCGCCAATTCCGAAGACGTGCCCGATGCCATCAAAACCTATTTCTCCTATTCGAACGAAGCCAGACTCAGATACAGGGACAACTTTTCGCTCAACAACTGGAAGAACATGCTCAAGGAACAATTCAACATCGGCTGGCCCGTCTACTATGCCGGCCATAGCGATAGCGGAGGCCACGCCTTCGTGTGCGATGGCTACGACGATGACGACCTCTTCCACTACAACTGGGGCTGGGGCGGCTCCAACGACGGCTATTTTGTCATCGACGAAATCGACTATGCCGGCTGGGCAAGCGCCGTCATCAACTTCGTCCCTTCTAACGTGTACAACTACATGGCCATGGCACCCACCAACCTCACCGTGGTGCCCAGCGGCGACTTCGACTATGCCGCCACCTTGCATTGGACCAACCCTTCCAAGAACGTCCACAACAACAACCTGTCGTCCATCGACGAAATCGTGATTACCCGTAACGGCGAAATCATCCACACCATCAACAACGTGACGCCTGGCGCCAGCATGACCTATACCGACTACTACATGCCTGCCATCGTCGACTATGGCGTGTATGCCGTATCCCACGACGCCAAAGGCCTGGAAGCTATTGAAACCAACGTATTCCTTGGCCCTTCGTGCGACTGGACCGTTGAAATGACTTCCAATAATGCCTCTGGCTGGAACGGCGGCGTCCTCACCTTCGTCAACACGGAAGGCAGCGAACTTTCACAAGTCACCCTCACCTCGGCCAGCGACGCCAAGAGCGTACGCATGCCTTACGGCCATGTTAAAATCTGTTGGACCAAGCCCACACAGGCTGTCGAGCAGATGAGTTTCGTCATCAAAAACGCGTCGAACCATGTCAAAGTCGCCTTTGAAGGCCGCTCCAATGACGTCACACAAGGTTTGTTCTATATCGCCAACAACACCTGCGAAAAAGCCGAAGTCGACCTCGTCGGCCCCGAAAACCTGACCGCCAGCCAAACGGGCGACAACGTCCACCTCTCTTGGGAAGGATACAGCATCGGCGATGTCATGCATTATCAAATCTACCGTGACAACTTGTTGCTGGCCATCACCAACAACACGAGTTTTAACTACACGGAAACCGAAGAGACTTTACACACCTACTATGTGGTTGCCTTCACCGAAGACGGCGAGAGCCATCCTTCCAACATCTGCAACCTACAACCCGAATCCAGTTATCTCCCCCCCACCAACCTCCGCTATGAAATGACCACGCCCACCAAGGCTTTGATTTCATGGGACGCCCCACAAGCCGAAGGTTTGTCGGGATATATGGTCTTCCGTCGTGCCCAAGGTGAAAGCTTCAAACGCATCAAGATGCTCAGCGGGACCTCGTTCACCGACAACCTCACCAGCAAAACCGATGAACGCTACGAATACATCGTCTGCGCTTCCTATTCGGGCACACAATATCAGTCGGGCTTTGCCGCATCGCAAGCCAATCCTGAACTGTGTTTCATCGAGGTCAACAAGTCCATCATCCCCAAGAACCTCTCGTTCTACATCCACGAAGGCAACGTCGTCCTGCAATGGAAAGAAGCCACCATGGCACAGTCCTATAAAATCTATCGCAACAGTGAACTCATCGCACAAGGCGTGACGGGAGACAGCTTCGTTGATTATGATGCCAACGCAAGCCAATCCTACCATTACACCGTCACTGGCTGCACCGACTTCATCGAGTCAAGCCCCTCTAACGAGGTTTACATCGATTGGACCACCGGCATCAATGAACAGACCCAAAACGTCAGCCTCTACCCCAACCCAACCGACGGCAAGGTGTATATCGAGGCCGAAGGCCTTCGCTTGGTGCGTGTCTTCAACCTGATGGGACAAGAAGTGATGAACCAAGCCGTTGACGGCAACTTCACGCTCGACCTCTCCTCACAGCCCCAAGGCTGCTATTTCATTGAGACCACGACCGAGCAAGGCAGCACGATTACGAAAATCATGAAATACTAACCACAACCCTATGAATAAATTTTTGAGCATGGCAGCTATTGCGCTGCTGTTAGGTTTGGGCACGAGCCTCTTCGCCCAGGAAGCCGAAGAGAAAGAGCCCGTCTATAAGATCACCGAAACCGTCAACGTGAAACACACGCCCGTCGACAACCAAGGCAGTTCGGGCACCTGTTGGTGCTTCGCTGGCGTCGGCTTCGTAGAGGCGGAGATCCTGCGCATCTATGGCAAAGAGTTCAACCTCTCGGAGATGTTCGTCGTCCGCAACGCCTGGACCGAGAAGGTGGCGAAGTTCGTCCGCATGCACGGCAACAATACCCTCAGCCAAGGTGGCGAGGTGTGCGACGTGCTCTATATGATCGATAAATACGGCATGATGCCTGAAGCCGACTACAGCGGCAAGGTCATCGGAGAGGAACGCCACATGCACGCCGAGATGAATGAAGTCATTACATCGATGGCCCGCGCCATCATCAAAAACGGCAACAAGAGAATCTCCCCCGCCGGCCCCAAGGCGCTGCAAGGCGTACTGGATGCCTACCTCGGCGACGTGCCGGAAGAGTTTACTTTGGACGGCAAAAAATACACACCCAAGTCATTTGCCGAGGCCTATCGCATCGATCCTGCCAATTACGTTGAGATTTGCTCCTTCACTGACGAGGAATACGACAAGCCTTGCTTGGTAGAAATCCCCGACAATTGGACTTGGACCCCTGCCTACAACATACCGCTCGACAAGCTGATGGAAGCCGTCGACTATGCCCTGGAGCATGGCTACACCATCGGTTGGGCACAAGATGTCACCAACAAGGGCTTCTCTGGAAAGACTGGCATTGGCATCGTCCCCGAAGACCCCGATAGTGAGAAGCTTTGGGAAGAAATCGTCACTGAGAAGCAGGTGACCGACGAAGACCACCAGAAAGCCTTCGACAACTGGGATGCAGGCGATGACCACAGTATGCTCGTCGTGGGTATCGCCAAGGACCAAAACGGTACCAAATACTACAAAATCAAGAACTCGTGGGGCGACAGAGGGCCATACAAAGGCTATTGGTACTGCTCGGAGCAATACCTGCGCCAATACACCATCTTCTTCACGCTCCACAAGGACGCCCTCTCGAAGGCCATGCGCAAAGACCTCGGACTCTAAACCAGTTTTGAATCTTTGAATCTTTAAATTTCAAATCTTTAAATAACAACATCATTATGAAATTCAAACACTTATTAACCGCCACCGCTTTGATGCTCAGCATCAGCGTCGTTGCCCAGCCTCAGGCTAAAGAAG
>JAEEGL013228592.1_pt1 | contig 11535 bp, 14 predicted proteins | sample 9134231 | NCBI WGS metagenome assembly JAEEGL01 (sample SAMN16246548, study PRJNA631951) | gut metagenome | biome: gut microbiome; feature: rumen; material: fiber-attached | host: Bos | place: Iran: Karaj | collected 2018-10 | reverse complement strand
CTGGCCAATAGATCATGATATTGCTGAAATTGAGAAAAGAAAGAATATAATGAATAAGAGATATTCAGATGAATATTTAGAAAAAATCATTTCTGATACATATAGTTTTATATATGATGTTTTAGAATCTGAAACAGTTAAAGATGGTTATTTTGTAAAAGCTGTTGATGATGATACAACTTCATATATAGATTTGAATTTGTCTGGTGGTGCTAAATCGGACACTTTATTTGTTGATGATAACACAGGAAGAATAATAAGTAATTATTTGATACATCAAGTTTTGGGAAGAGATTTGATTATTTATATTAAATGTGATGAAATTGAAGATGATAGTGATGAAGATATTTTGAGTTTTTATTTTAGATATTATATTTATATACAAGGATTTCCTGAAAATATTGATAAAGTAAAAGAAAGTATTTTTGGAAAAGGTAAACAGTTAATAAAAAGGATTTGATCCAAATGAAGAAAAAGCAAAAAAGTACATTTTTAGATTTATTAGGTTTATCAGATGATGTCATTGAAAAACGTTGCATTTGTCTATATCATGGTATAAGATTTGATGCTATTAATAGATTAGAATCTATTTTTCAAACTGGCTATATATTACCAAGTAATAAAGTTAAAAGGGAATTTGTATCATATGATGGAACAGTTAAATATTTATATATAAGCAATAGTAATGAAAATTGTAATATGGGAAAATATGTAAGTGTAATGCCATATGTTGACCATTTAGAATTTGAAGTATTTGTTAGAGAAAATTTATTATTTGCCATTAAAGGTACAATAAAAGCCTTTAAAACTACACACGTTTCTTATGATGATTATTGTGATATAAAAAACAAAAAAGAATGCGATGATTATTATAGTTATGCTTTTAATGAATATTTTGTTGAAAATAGCATATCCTTAGATGACGTTATTTATATTGGTATAGATCCTAGATACTTCAATGGTAATTATGATAAAACAGTTGAAGATGTTATTAATTTAATAAATGTCTATGAAATAGATATACCTTTCATTGATGTAAGAACAAATAGTGAAATTTATAGATTAAATAGTAAACAATTAATTAAAAATAAAAGAAGTTTATCTAAATGAATGAGAATAAAACTAATATAAATTGGTTGATTTCGATTTAATTAAGAATACTCCTAAAACCTTATACAATAAGAAAAAACGTAAAAATACATCTTGCATGTTTATACTAAAATATATTACTAATTGATAAAAAAATTACAAAAACACCTAAAATAGCTGCTTTTTGCTAAGAAGTTGCAAGGTAATTACAGAAATTAAGAACATGGTTAAAATGAGGTGATTAAATGAAAAAAGATTTAATGAAAACTAATTGTTATGATGTTGAAGATACATTAATTATCGTAGGTAGTTGCCTTGATAAAATGCAACCTGATGCATATAAAGAGTTAGAAAATATTTCTAGTAATATTTATGATGTATGTTTAGAAGAAACACATATAAATATGGTTATAACTAAGCTAATTGGTATGATATCAAGAGTTAAAATTAAGAAAATAATATTTTCATCAGTAGACAAATCGCCACATTGTGTTCAATTACACTATATAGAAAATGAAATAAGAAAAGCTATGGATATAGATGATATAGAAATGATACATTATGTTGCAGTAGATAATAAATTAATAGAAATATCAAAAGAAACAATTCAAAAATCAAAATCGTTAAGTGAATTAGAACAAAATAAATAAAATTCACTAAAATAAATACAGGGCTAAACCCTGTTTTTTGTATATGTAAGAGTAAACTCATAATATCTTTATTTTACATATTTAGTGATATTAATGATTATATATAGTAAAATTATAATAAGGGTATGGTGATAACATGAAAAACATCAAAAGGCTTTTAAATAATAAAAATGTACAATGGATATTATCTACCATTATATTTTTAGCTTCTTTATTTATATTTACTTTTGTATTATGTAATATTTATAAAAGTAGAAATAACGAATTAAATCCTAAGACTGATGGTGAAACAACTTCAATTAATATAAGCGGAACAACTATTACTAATGAATCAGGAAATACAATTGCTACAATCATAGATGAAGAAACTGGTGAAGAAATAACTGTAGTTATAGATTCAGATACAGGAGAAGTACTTAGAACTATTACAAATCTTGAAACAGGTGAAGTTATAACTAAAGTAATTACTACTAAACCAACAGTACCAAAAACAGAACCTACAACTAAATTAAGAATGAATGTAGATAAGATAGTTAATAATATAGATGAGTTAAAAGAATCTAATTCAAGTGTTGGTAAAACAATACATACTAATGGTTATTATAGTGCTAATGATGGTGGTGAAGGCTACTATAGAGTTGAAGCTAAATCTAAACAAGTTATTGATAATGGTAAATATATATTACTTAATAATGATTTAGTAGCTTCTTTAATACCAATAGATAATACTTATAATGTTAAACAATTTGGAGCCAAGGGCGACTCAAAAACAGATGATACTGAATCTTTAAAAAGAGCACTTAAGGCAGTAAGTGGATATACAATATACTTTCCAAAAGGAACATATATGTTATCTAACTATATTTCCATTTATAGTAATACTAAAATCATTGGTGATGGAGAAGAGTCACTTATTATGGCAGTTGATGAAATTGGCGTTGAAAAAACACTTCTTTCAATTTCAGAAATGGAAAATATTGAAATAAGTGATATAGCTGTAAGTGGTAATATTGAACATAATACAAGAGAGATGGGACATAGTGATCAACGTGGAATACATTTGCTAGATATAGGAAATAGCACAAATATAACAATAACAAACTGTATCTTTAAAGATAATGTTTATGCTGCAGTTAGAATGATAAAAAATGCATCTAATATGACATTTAAAAATAATAAATTTTTAAATGTAGACTGTGGAGTAGCATCAATGGGTAAAGGAGAAGTTAATGATATACTAGTTGATAGTAACTATTTTGATGGTCATTATGCAAGTGAACCTATAACAATGTTTGGAACTGGAACATATAAAAATTTAATCTTTAACAACAATATAATGAAAAATAAAACAATTGGCAGTGGTGTTTATATAGGATTTGCAGGTGCTAGAACTTACGGTGCAAAGATAACTAACAACAAAATATATGATTGTGCTGGTGGAATAAATATAAAATATGCTGATGATGTTTTAGTGGAAAACAATTATTTGAATTTTAGCGATTTGGATTTACAAGTAGGAGGTGGCTTAGGTATTAGATTGATTGAATCATCGAATGCTAAAGTCTTAAATAATAAAATTGTTAATGCTGGTCAATTTGCAATTCGTAATGAAAGTGGCACAAATATTTTATATAAAGGCAATGTGGTTGAAAATGGAGCACGTTCAAATAAAGATTTTACATTTGTAGATTTCTTTGGCACAAATAATAATGTTGTTTTTGAAGAAAACAAAATAAGTAGATTAGATTCTACACTAACCCCTAATTTATTATCTGTTTCAGGTGATGGAGGAGTAACTATAAAGAATAATCAATTTGAAAATGGAAAAATCTGGCTTCGTAGTACTTCTGCTAATATCATTGTAAGTGGTAATAACGTAGAAGTTAGAGATCAAGGAACAAATAATATAATTAATTAAACGTGAGTGAGGTTTATATGAATTCAATTAATGAAACAATAAAAGCCTTTAAAACTACAGACGTTTCTTATGATGATTATTGTGATATAAAAAATAAATGTGATGATTATTATAGTTATGCTTTTAATGAATATTTTGTTGAAAATAGCATATCCTTAGATGATATTATTTATATTGGTATAGATTCTAGATACTTTAATGGTAATTATGATGAAATAGTTGAAGATGTTATTAATTTAATAAATGTCTATGAAATAGAAATACCTTTCATTGATGTAAGAACAAATAGTGAAATTTATAAATTAAATAATAAACAATTAATTAAAAATAAAAGAAGTTTATCTAAATGAATGAAAATAAAACCTATAATATAGATAAACTATTTGTTGATGTAAATACTGTGCTATAATATATTCTATATAAATCAAAAGGTTAAAACCAAAATGTAAATAAGAAAGGAAGATGTTTAGTGAAAAAAAATATTAGAAAATGGATTTGTGGTTTTGTAGTTACTGGTTTAGCACTTGTGCCTACTGTTGTAATGGTTACAGCTTTTGCTCCATATTCATTAGTTTTAGCTTATTCCATTGGGGCATTAACTTTATCTGTTGCTGGTGTAAGTTATTACCTAGCAAATAAGATAGTTGAGGATGATAAAAATATAATAAATAATAATTCTTCAAATGACAAAGAAAGCATTTTAACTAAAGAAAAAGTAATTAATGATTACTCAAATAAAAAACAAAAGTCAAAATATAAATCGTTATATGTGAATAATGATGAGTTAAAAAAAGTAAAACAAAGAGTACTGGTTAAAAAAAAGAAATAGTTTTATAAAAAACTATTTTTTTATGCTATAATTAACCATAGATTAAACTAGATTATAATTGGGTGATATATAATGAGAAAAATAATTATAGCAGGAAGTGCTACTTTTTATAAAGAAGCATTGGAAATAAAGAAAGAATTAGAAAACAAAAATTATTGTGTTATTGATTATCCTAAAAAGATAAATGATAACATTGAACTTGAATATAAGGAAGCTTATGAAACATTTTATGATAATTTAAGTAAAACAGATGATTTACTATTACTTAATCTTGATAAAAAAGGAATTGAAGGATACATTGGATATGAATCATTTGCTGAATTAAGTAATTTAGTAGTAAAGAAAATTCAAATTAATAATGATCATAAAATATATATTTATAAGATGCCAAGTAAAGAAGTTGGATGCTATGATGAAATAAAGCATTTTATAGAACTTGGTTATATCGAATTATATAAATAAAACTAATATTAACTGGTTGAGAATAATTAAGTTAAGAACACTCCTAAGTTCTTATAATATAAGAAAAAAGTAAAAAATAAATCTTGCATGATTATGTTAAAATATATTAAGAATAAATGAAAATTAATGAAAATAGAGTAATTTTAAGTAAAAATTGCTTAGGAATTGACATGGTAGAAACAGCTAGTCAAGACTAAGAAAAATGGAGGTGTCTATATGTTAGATACTATTAAAAATTTATCAGTTGATAAATGTAATGATGCAAGAATGTTATATTTGTATTTATATTTTAATAATGGAAAAAATTTAGAATATGTTAGCAATAAAATATTAGCAACTGGTAATTTAAGATATATACATTTTTTGTTAAGAACGTTTGAAATTGATAACTATAATAAATTTATAACTTATATTCTAAAAGTAACTGATTCAGCTAGCTATTTATTTAATATTTTGTATGATATTGATTACTTAAGTGATGAAACAAGAGTAAAGATACTAAATAGAATTATAGAATTAAATGATAATCGTTATATTATAAAAGGTGCTTATTATTATTTAAATATCTTAAAAGAGTATAATGAAGATATCTATAATAAAATTAAAATATTAATTAAAAATAATTTAAATATAGAAATTAATAAAGAAAATTATTTAAATATACTGGAAAAATTAATTCATAAAGAAGATTATGAAGTTGATTTTCATGGTTTTTCAAACAATTGTTATAAAGGAAGAAATAATTATATTCCAAATATAATTGTATGTCATATTAATAATACTTATGGATCTGCAATTAAAAGATTTTATGATGAAAAAGCTGAAGTATCTGCTCATTTTGTAATAAGAAGAGATGGTTTTGTTAAACAAGTTATATCTCTTGATGATTCAGCATGGGGTAATGGAACATCAATTAGAGAAGAAAGTGATATATATTATAAATTTGCAAAATCTTCTATAATAAGAAGTATTGAAGATAATGCTAATTATTATACATTTTCTATTGAACATGAAAGTTTTGATGGTAGTTTAACAGAGGAACAGTTAAAATCTTCAATTAAAGTAATAAAAAATATTATTAAATATTTAAAAGATAAATATAATTATGATTTTATAATTGATAGAGAACATATAATTGGGCATAATGAAGTGAATCCAATTGTAAGGACTAAATGTCCTGGTAAAAATTTTCCGTATGATAAAATAATAAGTGAATTAAGAAGATGATTCTCATGAACGAAAATAAAACTAATGTAAACTACCTGATTTGTAGTACTCTGACACATTTTAAATTAATAGAAAGGATGGTGTAATATGAATGAATCAAATAACCTATTAATATATAAAAATAGTGATGGGAATATTATTGTAGATGCAATATATAAAGATGAAACTTTATGGCTTACACAAAAAGGAATGTCCAAAGTTTTTGATTGTACTACTGATAACATTTCATTGCATTTAAAAAATATCTTTAAGGATAATGAACTAGATGAAAAATCAGTTGTCGAGGATTCCTCGGTAACTGCTTCTGATGGTAAAAAATATAAAACAAAAATGTATAATTTGGATGCTATTATTGCGGTTGGATATAGAGTTAATTCAAAAAAAGCAACGGAATTTAGAATTTGGGCAACTAAAGTATTAAAAGAGTATATTCAAAAAGGATTTGCTTTAAATGATGAAAGATTCATTAGAGGAAATAAATATGATGTGAAATACTTCGATGAATTACTTGAAAGAATAAAGACAATTCGTGTAAGTGAAAGGATGTCTTATCAAAAAATTACCGACTTATTTATTGCAACAGCAACGGACTACAATCCGAAGTCAGAAGAAGCATACGCATTCTTTAAAATAGTTCAAAACAAACTTCATTATGCAATTAGTGGACATACAGCAGCAGAACTTATTTATAGTAGAGCTAATTCAAATAAAGATCATATGGGGCTTACTAATTGGAAAAATTCACCTGATGGCTTAATTTATAAATATGATGTAAGCGTAGCTAAAAATTACTTAAATGAAGAAGAATTATCTAAATTAAATGATTTAACAAATATTTTTTTAGTATTTGCAGAAGATGAAGCGAAAGAAAGACATGTTATGACAATGAAAGATTGGATAAATGCTACAGATGATTTATTAAAATTTAGAAGAAAGAAAGTATTAGATAATTCTGATAATATTTCTCGTAAAGATGCTATTGAAAAAGCAGAAAGTGAATATGAAAAATACAGGATAATTCAAGATCAAAAATATGTATCTACTATGGATGAATTTTATAATGAATATTTAAAAGAAAATAATAAGAATTAATGAAAATTAGTTAATATAGAATGTTTTTAAGTAAAATTTGCTTAGGAATTGACATGGTGAGATCAGTTAGTCAAGACCAAAAAAATGAGGTGATAAATATGGAAAATTCATCTAAAGAAATAATAGCTAATACCTGTGAAAAATTATATATGTATTGTATAAGTGTAATACCACAAGTTGAAAATAATAAATTGATTTGGTTTTTAAATGGTTCAACTTTATGTAATGTATTATATAATGTTAGATTCATTGATGGTGTAGAGGTATCAGATGAATTTAATAATTTTTGCAAAGACTTTGTTAGACTACCAAAAGGCGATATAGATATAACATATACACCTGATAGAAGATATAAGTTTGATTTAAATAATCCAAATATTGTAGCTTTTCAAGAAATATCAGAAGAACAAAGAACTTATAATTTTGTTGATTCTAATTCAGAATTAAATGAAACTGATTTAGAACAAATTTGTAAGATGACCACAAAAAATGGTTTTGTTTTTTATGCTAAAAAACCTCAATATTTATTTTTATATAAATTAAAGGAATTTATTGCAATATTCAATAAAGAAATATTAGAAAATAACATTGATGAAATAAATAGAAAGAAAAAGAATATGTTAAATGATGTTAAAAATTTATATAATATTTCTGTTTCATATTGTGGATATGAACAAACTTTAAGTGTTATTAATAACTTAACAAATATATCAGGTTATTTACATAATTTATATGAAGAAAATAAAAATGATTATGATTTATTATTAAATACTGCAATGAATTTAATAACAAATGTAGAACAAAAAATAAGGAGATGACTCTCCTGAATGAAAATAAAACTAATATAAATTGGTTGATTACGACACTGTAACTAATATGTTCAGGAGGGAAAATGATGGAAAAATATTACCAAGTTACAATTTATAGCAAAGATATAGATTTAGAAAGATTTAATACAAAAGTTATAGTAAAAAAAGGATTATTATATGCTAAAGAAATAGTAACAAATGAAAAGATAATGATTTGTGACAATGATACTCAAGGAAGTATGTATTATTATTATGTTTTGAGTTCTGATTTTAAAATGGAAAATATTGTGCGATATGATGAAATAAATAGGTATCTAGAAAATTTTCAAATATCTGATTTTCCTATGTATTCTAATTTAGAATCAAAACATGTGAAAAAGTTAAAAATGAATAAGTTAACTAAAAATAGTCAAAAATAGCATAGTGTTTGATACTTGGTATATACTGTCTAAGACAAATTATTGTTATTTGATAAATTATTATGGTATATTAATTTAATAGTGGAGGAGAAAAAATATGCAAAAAGAAATTAAATGTGATGTAATGCTTACATTACCAGCCGGAAATGCACTTCCAAAACCACCAGTTAGTACTGTAATAGGACCTAGTGGCATAAATATTACAAAATTTTGTGATGATTTTAATGAGTGGTCTAAAAACTATGAAGGAAATATTGAAATTGGTGTTATTATCTATGATGATTTTAGTTACAATATTTTAACTAAAGAACAATATACAGAATATAAGCAAGGACAACTTGATGAAATAATCTCTTCTAGTAATTTTTATAAAGAATTTAAAGAAGATGAAGATAGAAGATTTCATAGATAATAAAAGATGGATAGATATAATCCATCTTTTTATGTTATAATTCTTTATATATTTAAAGGAGTTGATCCAAATGAATGAAAATAAAACTAATATAAACTGGTTGATATTGATTTAGTCTAGCCATTCATGAAACTCCAATAAAATAAGGGAAAGCTAAATGTTTAGTAATTACATAATTTAATAAATAAATACTAAAAAGTAATAAAAATATATAAAAAAAACGCCAAAAATAGCATAGTATTTGATACTTGATATTGACGGTTAACCATTTATAAAAAGAGGTGATTTGCATGAAACACATTTCTTTATATATACCTAAAATTGAAGATTATTGGTATGAAGAAAAAGTTCAATCAGATCCATTGTCAATGAATTATAATGCAGGATATGATGTATCTTATTATGGCTATCATTATGATAACGGTTGTATAGATTTTCCAAAAGAAAAGTGGAAGGAAACATATAATAAGAGAATTAGTGATAATAAGTATTTTGCATATATAAAAGATAATGATTTAAATGAGTTTGTTGGATATGTTAATTATCATTATAATAAAAATGATAAAAGGTATGAATGTGGTATATTAATTGACTCACAACATAGAGGTAAAGGATATTCAAAGGATGCATTAAAACTATTATGTAATGAAGCTAAAGCTAATGGTATAATTGAACTATATGATAATTTTGAAATTGATAGGTATAATACACTAAGTGTTTTTGAGCAAGTCGGATTTGAAGTTGTTGAAGAACAAACATGGAAAAAATTTGGTAAAGATGTAAAAGGTGTATTGGTAAAAATAAAATTATAAAGGAGTTGATCCAAATGAATGAAAATAAAACTAATATAAACTGGTTGATATTGTTTTATTCAACCCCTTTAGAAATTCCGTATAAAATAAGGGATAACTAAGAATCCAATCCCACATATTTTTATTAAAAATAGTAAAAATTAATAAAAAATTATGAAAATTAGCTAAAAATAATGATTTTTAGTTTAGGAATTAGGGGCTTGATATTTCCAGTTAACCCCCTAACAAAAATGAGGTGAAATTAATGGACTATATTATTGAAAAATTAAGCATAGATAATGTTGAATATTATGCAAGAGTTAATGCACTTGCATGGAAACAATCATATAAAGGAATAGTAAATGATGATTTTTTAGAGTTAATAAATACAGAACCAGAAATACAAAAAGCTATTTCTAATTTAAAAGAAGGTTTAAATGATAGTAGTAGAAGGTATTTGCTAAAATATAATGATGAGTATGTTGGGGTATTACGAGTTCGTAAAACTAAATATGATAATTATAGTGAATGTGGAGAATTAGGTGCATTATATTTATTGGATAGTGTTAAAGGAAAAGGATTTGGTAAAATACTATTTAATAAAGCAATAAATGAATTAAAAGAAATGAACTATGATAAAATGATTATTGGATGTTTATCTAAAAATCCATCAAATGAATTTTATAAACATATGGGTGGTAAATTTGTAGATACTAATCCATTAACTTTACCAAACGGGCAAGAATTAATTGAAAACTTATACTATTATGAAATATAATGATAATTAAATTAAAGGAGATGATCTCTAATGAATGAAAATAAAACTAATATTAACTGTCTGATAACGCTTTTTGCAACACTTTCTAAAAACACTTATAAAATAAGGAATTGCAGGATTTAACATCTTGCATTTTTTAATCAATAAAAATAGAAAAAATAGCAAAAATGAGTAAAAATAGGTAAAAAGAGTAATTTTTGGTGTTAGCATTTGGGGGTTGATATTCCTCTGCAACACTTATAAATATATAATCGTAAAATAGTAATATTACGCTCAATTAAAATTAAAAAAATGTGGTATAATTAGAAAGACAAATAGTAATTTTTAGAGGAGAAGTAAGAATGAGTTTAGAAGAATTAAAAAAAGATTGTAGTAAAAAGCAAAAGAAAGGCATTCACTTTATTATTGCGTCAATAATAATATGGTCTATGGTTTTAATAGTACAAATAACCAATTTACCTATATTAACAAAAAATCTATTAACATTTTGTTGTACTGCACCATTATTACCAATATCATTTTTAATATCTAAAATATTAAAGATACAATTTCAAGATAAAAGTAATCCATTAAATAAGTTAGGAATATTATTCTCTGTAAATCAAATGATATATCTTTTAATAGCAATGTGGATTTATCCTACAATGCCAGATAAAATGCTAATGGTTATTGCTATGATATTTGGAGCACATTTATTACCATATAGTTGGTTATATAATTCAAAAACATATATGGTATTGTCAATAATTATTCCAATATTATCTCTAATAGTTGGTTTAAACTTTGCAAATTATATTCTTGCAACAATGATGATAGTAATAGAAATAATATTTAGTATACTGTTAGCATTTGAAAATAAGAAAATAAAAAATGATTAGAGCGATAACTTACAATTTATCGTTTAGTTCGCAAGATTAAGATATTACGATTTATAGACAGGACTAAAATCCTGTTTTTCTATGGTATAATATAGATAGGAGTGATTCATATGTCTAAATATAAAGTTGGTGGTTATGTTAGATTATCACGAGATGATGATTATAGTGAATCAGATAGTAT
>JAEEGL012268294.1_pt1 | contig 11535 bp, 10 predicted proteins | sample 9134231 | NCBI WGS metagenome assembly JAEEGL01 (sample SAMN16246548, study PRJNA631951) | gut metagenome | biome: gut microbiome; feature: rumen; material: fiber-attached | host: Bos | place: Iran: Karaj | collected 2018-10 | reverse complement strand
TTACGAGCGGGTGTTCGCCTCGCCGGACATCGACATGATCTCCTCCCCGTCCTCCTACGCCTATCGCGGTCAGCGGGACCCGAGCGCGTTCATGGTGCCCGAAAAGACGCTCGACTGCCGGGACAAGCTCTACTTCCTCGAATTCGACCACCGCACGCACACCGCGCCGAAGTTCATCACCGAGCCTTTTTATCCCGAGAGCGGGAACCAGATCTACGATTCCCGGATCTTCCCCGGGGCGGAGAGCGCCTGCAAAGACGAGACGGAGTCCCTCAATCTGCTGTACCGCGACTTCGTGTTCTGCGAGGCGAACGGCGCGGCACTCTGGTGGTTCGACATGCTCGGCGGCTGGTTCGATTCGGAGGGGATGATGGAGGCGATCCGGCACATGGTCGGGATCGACCGGAGCCTCATGGGAATCGAACGTCGGAGCGCGGCCAGAGTCGCGGTGATCGCGGAGGGAGAATCCATGTACAGAGTGCGCAAAAGCTCCCCGCTCGCGACGGTCACGCTGAACCTCATGCGGCCGGTCTTCGCGCAGATGGGCGCGCCGTACGATCTGTATTCTGTCGGAGACCTGTCCGAGCCCTGTCTCGCGGACTATGATTTCTATATCTTTCTGAACGCATACGCCATGACCGCCGAGACCCGCCGCCGGATCGACAAAGTCTGCCGCCGTCCCGGAAAGACGATCCTCTGGCTCTACGCCCCGGATTACGCAGGGGAAGGGGAGAACAGCGCGGACCGGATCTCAGCCGTCACGGGCATCGGCGTGAAGGAACGGGAAGCGGATCCGGGCAATCTGATGTGGAACGGACAGCCCGTCACAAAGGCAGACGCCCCTCACTTCGTGATCGACGATCCGGACTGCACGGTCGCCGCGCGGTTCGAGGACGGCTCCCCGGCGGTTGCGGAGAAGATCGTCGACGGTGTGCGGAGTATTTACGCTGCTGTGTACTGGCTGCCGTCCGTCCTGCTCCGGAAGGTCCTCGAAGAAAGCGGCGTCTTTCTGTACAGCCGGGAACCGCTCGTCTATACCTACGCGAACCGGGCATTTCTCGGCGTGTACAACGCCACGGATGCCGACGCCGCGGTTTCGGTCCCGGAGGACGGGATTTGGCGCGATCTGATCGGCGGGGAAACTTATCGATCCGAAAGCGGAACGCTGACCCTGCCGCGGAAAGACATCCGTGCAGCTCTGCTCATAAAGACATCATAAGACAGACGGTTCATCTGAAACGTCCTGCTGTCGAAAAAGGAGAATGATCATGGCAGTTCAACCGATCCGGAAACCTTGGGCCGGGACGATGACAGCCCGCGAACGGTTCAACCGGCAGATGCACTATCAGTCCGTCGACCGGAGCTTCAATATGGAGTTCGGCTATTGGAAGGAGAACTTTACGACATGGCCCCTCTTCTATGAGAACGGGATCACGAACAACTGGGAAGCGGACCGGTTCTTCAGCTTCGATCCCATCGCCGTCACGGGAGGCGCGACATGGATGTGTCCGGCTTTTGAGGCAAAAGAAGTGGGACGGCGGGACAACAAGATCATCCTCATGAACGCGGACGGTCTCACGGCGGAGGTCCTCGCTTCCGGGAAGGATACCATCCCCCACTACCTGAAATCTTCCGTGACGACCCCCGACGACTGGAAGAGGGTCAAGGAGGAGCACTTCGACCGGAACCATCCCGGACGGAAGATCGACGTGGAGAACCTGAAAAAGGCGTTCCCGGACGACCGGGATTTTCCGCTCGGGATCTCCTGCGGATCCATGATCGGGAAGATCCGGGATATGCTGACCTTTGAGGGGCTGGCTTACGCATGCTACGATTATCCGGAGATGGTGGAGGACATGGTGGAGACCTGCTGCCTGCTCGTAGAGGATTCCCTCGATCAGCTGCTCCCCGCACTCACCTTCGATTATGCCTCCGGATGGGAGGATATCTGCTTCAAAAACGGCCCCATTGTCTCCGTTCCTTTCTTCCGGGATGTGGTGATGCCGCGCTACAAGCGGATCCGGAAGAAGCTCGATCAATACGGGATCGATATCTGGTATACGGACTGCGACGGCGACGTGCGGCCGATCCTTCCGTATCTGCTCGAAGGCGGGATCAACTGCCTCTTCCCCTACGAGGTGAACAGCTGCGCACATCCCGGAGAGCTTCTCGATCAGTATGACGGGCAGCTGCGCATCATGGGCGGCGTCGACAAGATGGCGCTCGGGGCGGGCAGAGAGGCGATCGAGGCGTATCTGAAAACTCTTGAGAAGTATGTAGCCCGGGGAGGATACATCCCCTTCTGCGATCACAGGTGCCCGCCCAATGTCGATCCCGACGATTATCTCTACTACCTGGATCTGAAGGAGAAGATGTTCGGAATGAAGTGAAAGCGGTCATGGCTTTCCGGCCATGCTTCCCGCACAATGTGTCCCGATCGATGCGGGAGATTTTCAAAGAAAGGCCGATATGTCCATACTTGACGGAATCAAAAGTTCCCGGCTGATCCCAGGGGATGAAACCCATGCCTTCCGCGATCCGGCGGTCATATACAGGGACGGCATCTTCCGGCTGTACTGCACATATGTGGAGACGGAAGCGGAAGGAGGCGTCTGTATGTATACCGTTCTCATGCGCTCGACCGATCTTGTCCGCTGGAGCGATCCGATCAGGCTGACACCCCGCGACCGTTCGCTCAATTTCTCGAGCCCCGGCAATATCGTGGAATGGGAAGGGAAGTATATCCTCTGCCTCCAGACCTACTGCCGGGAGAACGGAGAAAAATACGGGAACGAACGGAACCGGATCTACACCATGACGAGCGCCGATCTGGAACACTGGGATGAACCGCGTCCCCTCATGGTAAAAGGGGATGTGCCCCTTAAGGATATGGGACGGATGATCGATCCGTATCTGATCTATGACCGCCGACGCGGCCTCTGGAACTGTTTTTACAAGCAGAACGGCGTGAGCCGTTCCACCTCGTCCGATCTGATCCGCTGGGAATACCGCGGGTCTTTCCCCGGTGGCGAAAACGTCAGCGTGATCGAAAAGGACGGCGTCTATTTCATGTTCCACTCTCCGTCGAACGGTATCGGCGTGAAGCGGTCACGGGATCTGGAGCATTGGGAGGACGTCGGGGAACTTCTGACCTTCGGACAGAAAGACTGGATCTGGGCGCGCGGACGGCTGACGGCGGGATTCGTTCTGCCGTACGAGGAGAACGGGGAGACCGTTTACCTCATGTTCTTCCACGGGACCGGGCCGCAGGATGAGCACGTGTGCTTCGACAACAACGCCTCCGTCGGACTTGCGTGGAGTCATGATCTGGTCCGATGGAACTGGAAATAAGCGAGCGAACAGGTTCGCGCCGGCGTTTCGGGTTCTTTATCCTGTTTCCATTGACCGGACCGCAATTTGTTATGCTTTTCATTTCGAATCTGAAAGGAGAAATCGCATGAAAAACCAACTGAAAAACCGGATCCTTCCCGCAGCTCTCGCGGTTCTGTTCCTGTTGCCCGGGTGCTCCGCCGTGAACGGCGAGACACAGGAAACCGAGAAGGATCAGCCTGCTGCGGAGGTTCAGACTGTACCGGAAACCGAACCGCCGAAAGAGACCCTGCCCAAGCCCGAACTGCCCGGGAAAGATTATGACGGATACAGCTTTCTGATCATAGCGGGGGAAGGCTATCTGGCGCGGATGCTCTCCTCCGAAATGAACGGCGAAGTCGTCAACGACGCCATCTATCAGGCAAATCAGGAGGTCTCGGATCAGTTCAACATCAAGCTGGATCAGAATGCGATCAACGACCGCGACATGAATCTGATCAAAGGGTACATCATGTCCGGACAGGACGACTACGACCTCGCCTGTTTCCACGACTGCGACACCGCGAGCATGTCCCTGAACGGGTGGTTCCACAACATCCATGAAATGCCTTATATCGATACCGGCGCCGCCTGGTGGCCTCAGTTCACCGTGGAATCGCTGACGGTCAACCACAAGATGTACTATTTCTCCAACTACATCTCCTACAACTCGTCTTCCGCGACGCAGGTGGCGTTTTTCAACAAAGGGCTGATGACCGATTACAACCTCGCCAACCCCTACGATCTCGTGCGGGAAGGGACGTGGACCGTCGATACGATGATGGGCATCACTTCCTCCCTGTATACGGACGCGAACGGAGACGGAGTGAGGAATGCGGAAGACGTTTTCGGCCTTGTCGCGTTCAGCTATCCGTACCGCTGGGCGGAGACCTTCGGGATCGAAGCCTACAAAAAGGTCAGCCCCGATTCGCCGGAGCTGGTTCTGGACATCAACAACGAGTGGATAATCGCCCTCGTCGAAAAGCTGCACAACTGGTTCTACGAGGGGGACAACGGCATCTGGGTCGATTTCGACAAAGATACGGCCGACGCCAGGGCGATCTTTACCGCGGGGAACTCCGTATTCACCTTCGACACCGTGGGAGGCCTGACTCCTCTGCTGATCGATACCGACATCGATTTCGGGATCGTCCCCTATCCGAAGAGGGACGAGGCGCAGGAGAGCTATCTTGCCGGGTGCAACGACAGGCTTTTCTCCGTGCCGATCACGGCCTCCGATCTGGAACGGACGGGCATCATCATCGAAGCGATGAGCTACGCCGGGTGGAAGAACATCCTGCCGGCTTATACCGAAAGAACGCTGCAGGCCCGGTACGCCACGGACAAGGACTGCACGGAAATGCTCGAACTGATTTTCCGCAACCAGGTCCTCAGCCTGTCCTACCTGTTCGCCAACGCTGTCCCGAACGGAATGCAGTTCAGGATTTTCGGCGACACGGTGAAGGGCAATACCTTCGCCTCATGGTATAAGTCCAACGAGAAAAAGGAACTGAAATTCATCGAGAAAAAGCTGCTTCCGTTCTACGGGGATTGATCCTTATGAAAAGAGCATACAAAACCCAACAGCGGAAAAAGTTGAATTGCGACTGATACTAATTCCCGTCTAAATTGTTGCATAGGAGGGCTGCTTTTCTGCCATGGCATTCATTTCGCCGCCGTCGAGCACCGCCAGTGTTGGCGCGGCGTCGGCATTCGCCATGAAAAAAAATCAGCTCCCCCTATTGCAACGATTTAGACGCTCATTAGTATGAAACAGCGGAGACAGAGAATTATGGAAAGAGGTAACGATATGGCCGAGTTCTGCACAACGGATACGTATCCGGCTGCCCCGCCCGCTGACACGGGGCTGAATGCGAATTTGACAGATGCGATCGATCGGATGGCAAAAGCCGATTTGGAGGACGGACTTGTGTCCTGCGCCGCCATTCAGGTGATCTGCAGGGACAGAACGGTTTATAAAGCCAATCACGGGTTTGCCGACGCGGAAAAAAAGGTGCCGCTGAACGAGGGGCACATCTTCCGTATGGCCTCCATGACAAAGCCCGTGACCGCGGTCTGCGTGATGATGCAGATCGAGGCAGGAAAGCTCTCGCTCGAAGATCCGGTGTACCGCTATCTTCCCGCGTTCGAACACATGGAGGTGGCGGAAATCGATGAAAAAGGCGATCTGACCGGTACCCACCCCGCGCCGACGCACTTCACCGTGAAAGATCTCTTGACCCATTCGTCCGGTCTCGGTTCGGGACAGGTTTTCACGAAAACGGATTGCAATCCCGGTTTTGCGGACGGCGACACCCTCGGCAGTAAAATCGGCGACTGGGCGAAGACATATCTGGAGTTTGATCCGTCCACGCGCTTTTCATACAGCGGGATCATCGGATTCGACGTGCTTGCCCATCTGGTGGAGGTGACCTCCGGCATGTCATACGCGGAATTTGCGAAGGAAAGACTGTTTTCTCCCCTCGGAATGAACTCGAGCTGCTTTCTGCCGGATGAGGATCAGTGGGGAAGGATGGTGCAGATGCACGCGACCGTCGGAAAAGGCGTGATCCGTCCTGTGGATATGAAAAGGCACGTATTCGAGCAGTTCCCCGTGACCTATCATTCCGGCGGCGCGGGTCTCGCGTCTGCTTTGCAGGACTACACCCGTTTTGCGCATATGCTTCTCTGCGACGGCATTTCCGGGGGCGTCCGGATCCTGAAGGAAGAAACGGTCCGGCAGATGCGGCGGGCGCAGCTTCCTTCGATGCTCCCCGGTACCGACGCGACCTATTCCTGGGGATTGTCGATGCGTGTGGTTTTACAGGACAACGGTTCCCAGGCTCCTCTCCGCACCGGCGCTTACGGATGGTCCGGCGCTTACGGGACCCACTTCTGGTGCGACCCCGTCCGTCAGCTCTGCGCGGTATACTGTTCCAACATGACAACGGCAAACGGGGCAGGCGCGCTGACCGCCAGACATATCGAAAAGGCCGTGATGGACAACCTGGGCGAACTGAACTGACCGGACGGCGGTCTTCCCGTCCCCTCGTTCGTCATTCCCGTGACCGCCTCCCCTTACGCCGGATGATCCGGCAGACAAAAAACACATTCACAGAAAAGGAAGGGAGATCTCCATGAACGGCATCCGCTCCGTCAGAACCCGAAACACCGTCCTCCGGATCGAAGAGGATACCGGAAGCATCCGTATTCGAGATATCCTGCTCGACGGGAAAAGCCGCGGGCTGCACTCCCCGCTTTCCCTGCCGCAGGCGTATGAGCGGGACGGAGCGCAGGTCCCGTTCCGGTGGGAACTCATCCGTTCGGAAGACAGGGAGGACGGCTTCTCCCTGATGTTCTCGGATGAAGGGGCCTGCTGCGCCGTCCGGATGGATCTCTTCGGAACCGCTGCGCTCGACGGACCGGTCGAATTGTCCGGTGCGCTGTATAACCTGGGACCGAAAGAGATCCGCGTCATCCCGGGAGAGCTGTACGGCTTCCGCTTTGCCTTTTCCCGTCCTCCCGTCTGTTGGCGTTTCCCCAAGGAGAGCGGCGTGGCGGAGGGCGTGCGGTGGCATCAGAACCCGAAGATCTTCTTCCCCGGCCCCGGGATCCGCAAGACCGAACTTCCGGAAGGGGCGGAGTGTGTGTGCGCCGCGAACACCAATCAGGATTTCAATCAGGGCGGCTTCATCCCCATGGTCTATCTGGACGGGGGCACGGCGGGGGCGTATCTGGCGATGGAATGGCCCTCCTGCCGCATCGTCTGCCGCGGGGAAAAAGAGGGAGTCCGGGTATCGGCGGATCTGGGCGGGGAATTCTCCACGCGCATCCCGCCGGGAGGGGATCTCTTCCTTCCCCCGGTCTATGTCGGCGTATACGACGGGGACGTGGACGACGGCTCCAACCTGTTCAAGCGCTGGTTCTTCTCCGTGAAATCCCCTCGGTATCTCAGGGACGATCCGGCGGAGCCGTTCATCCAGATCGACGCGCAGCTTTCCCCCGCGCGGGCGAAGGAACTCGGGATCGAATCCGTTAAATGGGATTACGGATGGTGGAGCAGGGAAAAGGTCGACGGAAATCCGGACACCTTCTGGAAATCCTATGAGGGATCGTGGAAATACCGTCTCGATCCGAACCTCGACGAAGCGGCCTCCGACGCCCTCATGAAGAGAGTCGGGGCAGAGATGCGGGAAGCCGGCGTGAACTGGACGGTCTACGTTCTGCTCCACGATTCGCTCCGCCCGCTGAGCGGCGACGACGAGCTGACCTCGGTCGGGCCCGGCGGCCATCCGGAATGGTTCACGGACCGCAGGATCGCAGGCATCTGTCCCACGGCCGATCTCGGGAACGAAGACTGCGTCGCCTATCTCAAAAGAAAAATGCCGCAGTTCTTTCTCCGGTACGGCATCGGGACCTGGCGCTCGGATTTCGAGCCCATCGCCTGCCGTTCGGACAAGAAGAACCGGCACGACGCGAACGGGAGCGACGTACAGTACTGGTGTTCCCGCGGGTTCTTCGAGGTGACGGACCACCTGCTGCGGACCGTTCCCGGTTTCCGGTACGAGTCCTGCTCCTCCGGAGGGTCGATGAAGGACTTTGCCGTCTTCCGCCGCGCGACCGTTTTCAACAACGACGACTCCGCGGACTGGATGAGCCTGCGCACGACGTTCTACGATTCCTCGTACTGCTTCCCGCCGGCACAGCTGCAGGCCCCTTGCAATCCCGACACCTTCTGCCCGGACTGCGAAAAACATTACGCAGGGCTCGGCGGCAAGGACGACGGCATGCGCGCCATGCTCATGGGAGCGGTCATGTTCGGGAGCTGGTGCGGTCCCTCCGGCGGGCATCTCCCGCACGGTCTGGAATCATATTACGAAACGTATCTTTCCTTGTACAAAGAAAAGATCCGGCCCCTCGTGCGGGACGCGAACCTTTATCACGTCCTGCCGAGGCCGGATCATATCCACTGGGACGGGGTGCAGTACGGAAGAAGCGACCGCCCGGAAAACGGGATCGCGGGCGTTTTGTTTCTGTTCAAGCCCACCGCGGACAATCCTCCCGCGATCCGGGTGCCCGTGCGCGGACTCGATCCCTCGTCCGAATACCGCGCCGCTTTCCATGAGCGCACGGAACAGTCTTTTACCGCCTGCGGAGAAGATCTCATGCGGGACGGGATCGTCTGCCGCATCGACGAGAACTCCGGCAGCGAGCTGGTTTTCTTCGAACTGATCTGACAGGTCTCCTCTCAGAACCATCGCAGCCGCCCGTTTTCCCCTCCGAGGGAGACGGGCGGTTTATACTGATCCGTTTCTAAGGAACCGCCGAATTATACTATTCTCAAACTAAATCGCCCAAACCACTTGTCAAAGCCAACGGATTGTGGTATAATGAAAGAAAAGAAAAAGGCAAAGAGGCAAGCATGGCACGGGTAAAGATAAGCGAGGAAGAGTACAAAGCGATCAAAGCGAAGTGGGAAGCAGAGGTGGACAAAAAGGCAGCAAACCGTCTTCATATTCTGATGCTGCGGTATGAGGGAGTATCGAACAATAAGATAGCAGAGATGTTCAATATGTCTCCTACCACAACCTCGAAGATGTATAAAAGATACCGGGAGCAGGGGCTGGAAGAATTTTGCCGGAAAAAATATACGTCTCACCATCAAAAGCTGAGTTACGAAGAGGAAGAAGCGATTCTGGAGAAGTTCAGGAACGAAGCAGATGCCGGAAAGGTCGTCAAAGCGGCAGATATTAAGAGAGCATTCGACGAGATACGAGGGAAAGATACCGGCCGAGGATACATCTATATGTTATTGAAGCGGCACGGATGGCGAAAGGTCATGCCAAGGCCGAGGCATCCGAAAGCGGCGGACGAGGAGGCGTGCGAGGCCTCAAAAAAATTAAGCAATCTGTAAAGGATGCTCGTTCTACCCACATGGATCAAACAATCCGTCTGATGTTTCAGGATGAAGCAGGATTCGGACGGATCAACAAGCCGAAGATGTGCTGGGGTCCGAAAGGAGTACGTCCATCTGTTCCGTGTCACCATATACGGGAATACGAGTACTTGTACGGTGCGGTAGAACCGATGACAGGAGAGAACTTCTTTCTGATTATGCCATACTGCAACACGGACCACATGAACGCGTTCCTGCGGGAACTGTCTGCTGCGTATCCGAAGGACTATATCCTTCTTGTAACAGACGGAGCGGCATGGCATTCGGCGAAAACCCTGATTGTACCGGAGAACATAGCCTTGCTTCGCATTCCTCCCTATACACCGGAAATGAACCCCATTGAACAAATCTGGAAGTACCTTCGTTCAGTGGGGTTCCGGAATGAGATCTTTCGTTCTCTTGCTGATGTTGTTGATCGATTGTGCGCTGTCGTAAAGACTCTGGCAAACGAAATCGTTTCGAGCGTCACTTGCAGAGAGTGGATTGAACTTTGCTTTTTAGATTGAGATTAGTATTAATCAGCGTTTCCCTAGACATTTACTCCTTTTCGGTGAAAAGTTTCCACTCATAAACGAGTGCTGGATCTGCTTCGTCTTCCGCCAGGATCCGGATCAGTATTCTTTTTTTGCGAGTTGTTCCGCACGCAGAAAAGCTGATTGACACCAGGCGAACAGAGCAGAAAACGCCTGATCGAAATCAAATCCGTCCGGCAGTTCGGCCAGTTCCAGCACCCGCCGGTCTTCCTCCGAAACAGCCTTCTTGAGTTCCTTTTTGGTGAGGACAAAGCGACCGCTTTCCATATAGTGCAGATTCTGCATCAGGAAAAACACACCCTTGCAGATGCCGCGAAACGCCGCGATATTCCTCTCCCTGTCCGTATGGATATAGCGATGGCAGAGTTCATGATACAGGTTCCCCAAACTGAGCTTTACATAGTTGACTTCGTCCTCCCGTGTCGCAGAAGGGAGGTAATCTGCCAATGTACCGTACAAATCTTTTGTCGTATGGCGCAGCTGGCAGACCTCCAGGGGATTCCAGCGAAACAGCTCGTCTCTGCCGCAGATAAACCCGCAGGATCTCTCATAGAAACCGATCCTTTTCAAGATCTCCCGATACCGGTCCATGTCCTGAACAGAAAACTGATCCAGAATCACCATGACGTCAATATCGCTGTTCTCGTGAGCTTCTCCGCGCAGGTAGCTGCCCTGAAGGCCAACGTAAAGCAGCCGATCACCGAAAGCTGCCTGGCAGCTCGAAATCAGATCATTCAAATAACTGTCCAGATCAAACATCGTTTTGATACTCCTCTAATGTTCTGACCTCACAGCCCTTGTCCGCATAATACGCGAGCATTTCCGGCAGCTTCTTCAGGTCATAGCTGGTCACGCAGTCGGAAATGACATGAACGGCATATCCGGCCTTTGCCATGTTGAAGCAGGTGGATTTCACACAGGCGGTCGCGTCCGCGCCGGTGATGTAAAACTCATCGATTCCGCTTTCCCGGATATAGTCAGAAAACGCTTCGCTTGTCAGCGCATTGGCTTTCGACTTGATGAAAACGTTGTCCGACACAACCCGTAATTCGGGCACAAGCTCCGCGCCCTTTGTATCGGGCTTGAAGGTGCGGGTACCCGGAGAGAGGTTGTTGTGCTTGATGTAAACAACCTCCATCTTCTGCTCCACAGCCCAGCCAATGGCGGCGTTGAGCCTGTCGATGATGTCCTGATAGTGCTTTGTGATGTCGTTTTGTATGTCGATCACGACCAACGCTTTATTGCTCATTGCTCTTGCCTCCGTATACCTTGATAAAATGCCGGCTGAACGCCTCGACCTGCGCCATCGCTTCCTCCGCCTTCTCCGGCTCGCGGTCGCAGAGGTGGATGAGCGCGGAGATCGGCGTGATGTAGGCGAAGGCGAGCATCGCAGGGTCGTCCCGGCGCAGAAGCCCCTTGTCCATCATGCCTGCGAAAAGCCGCGTGAACATCTCCGTGAGGCCGGTCAGGAAGTGCTTTGTCGCAAGGCTGCGCGCACGGTCGTCGCGAAACTGCTCGATAGAGAGCAGCTTGCGGGTCTTTACGATTGTTTCGTCGCGGGCTGTAAGATTGACCATCCGCATCGTCATAACCACCAGATCTTCCAGAGAATCCGGCACGGGAGGCAAATGCTCCGGTGAGCCGAACCGTGCCTCATAGTAGGCGATCAGCTCGTCA
>JAEEGL011527690.1_pt1 | contig 11535 bp, 7 predicted proteins | sample 9134231 | NCBI WGS metagenome assembly JAEEGL01 (sample SAMN16246548, study PRJNA631951) | gut metagenome | biome: gut microbiome; feature: rumen; material: fiber-attached | host: Bos | place: Iran: Karaj | collected 2018-10 | reverse complement strand
TTTGGTAAGCTCGCTTTTGTGAAGCTTCGTGATTATTCTGGCGAGGTACAGATTTTCATGCGAACTGTTCCAGAAGATACTCCAGAATCTATGTTTGGCGTAAAAGATATCAAGTTGCTTGATATCGGTGATTTCATTGAAGCTACTGGCACAGTAGACAAAACACAGACCGGTGAGGTTTCAGTCTTTTCGAACTTCGTCAGGCTTCTTACTAAGACGCTTCGTCCTCTTCCAGAAAAATTTACCAACAAGGAAGAGCGTTATCGTCGCCGCTATGTTGATATGAATGTAAACCCAGAGGTGCGCGAAAGATTAGTACGCAGGTCTAAATTCTGGCAAGCAACACGCGATTTTATGAATTCGCATGGGTTTATCGAAATTAATATCCCAGTTCTAGAGCACACGACTGGCGGAGCAGATGCAGAGCCGTTTGTGACTCATATGAATGCGCTAGATGAAGATTTTTATCTTAGAATTTCACACGAGCTACCTTTGAAGCGTCTTCTTGGCGGTGGGTTCGAGAAAGTGTATGACATTGGGCCGAGGTTTCGTAATGAAGGTGTAGATGATGAACATTTGCCAGAGCATATTGCATTTGAGGCATACGCTGCATATGAGAATTACGAAGACGGTATGAAGTTTTACGAAGAAATGATTAAGTATGTTTGTCGTGAGACGTGGGGTACTTTGCAGTTTAATGTGGGTGGATTTGAAATTGACCTTGACTGCGAATGGCCACGCTACAAATATGCAGATCTTTTGAAAGAAAAATACGACGTAGATGTATTTAACCCAGACCGGGAACAGATTATTCGCGTTTTGAAAGAAAACGGTGTAGAAACGAATTTTGATGCTACGACGCCACATTTAATTGATCACGTATGGAAACTCATCCGCAAGACTTCGGCTGGGCCGTACTGGGTGGTTGAAGAACCTTTGTCTTTGTCGCCTCTTGCCAAGAAGTCGTCCGACAATCCTTTGGTAACTGAAAGATTCCACCCGGTGATTGCTGGTACCGAAATGGGTAATGGGTTTTCTGAGCTAAACGATCCAATCGACCAATTGGGGCGTTTCGAAGAACAGCAAGCCGCGCGCGATGCTGGCGACGAGGAAGCACAGATGCTCGATATGGACTTTGTCGAAATGCTTGAATATGGGATGCCTCCTGCTTGTGGATGGGGAAATAGCGAGAGGAACTTCTGGCTACTTGAAGGTGTACCTGGAAGGGAGGCAGTACCGTTCCCAACCATGCGATCACTTGATTAATTGTTTTGCTTTAGCGGACCGTGACATTGTAGGTAACGACGTAGGTTTTGCCGGTGGCTTGATCATAATAAGATACTGCAACCGGCACTCCTTCTTGAGTTAGGCTGTCTAGGCCTATGCCGGCAGGGTTGGCGGTTGATTCAGGGATAGTATCAAAATATACTGTCCCATAATTAGCACCACTATCGGGATCATGTACGACTGTGGTATTAAAAGTATTCGTCGTACTACCAGTCGCGCTCGCTTTAGTCCAAGACCAATTCTTCGAGTATGAATTCCAGTTGGAATAGATAATAACAATTGATCCAGCAGTTTCTCCGTCTCGTAATGCATAAACTCTTCCATTGTATTTTGTAAAATAATAGTCGCCACCCTTATTGTTTTGTACCCCCAAATAACAACTCCCATGATTACCGTAAGGATCTGTCTTGCTAGCTTCCCACCCCTCCCCAGATGCCACGCCCGTCCACGTCTTTCCGTCGGGCGCAGTAAGTGTTTGTTCGTAGAATGGGATCTTTTTGGCTTTTACACCGTTGTCGTTTGTATAAACAATAGATTCATAGGTGACGGCTGATGGAGCGATAATTAATTCGTTCATAGGGATAGTCCTTTGCGGGCTACCGTCAGGATTGTAAAGAGTGATTTCTAAGCCGCTTGGGTCAATAGTATCTCCTTCTTCGTATTCGGTTTTAGCTGGCATAGAAGTAATTCTAATGCATGGTTCGTTGTCTGGGCAAGGTTCTGGGGTCGCATCATTTGGATGTAGTAGAATGTATTTCACCTGCCCAGCATAAGTGTCAGCGGGCTGAGACCTGGAGATGTAAGCGGCATATGTTGTGGTAAGAGAGGCACCAGTTGCACCAGTACCAGCATCTGTACCAGTGAGCCTGGTAGCTACCTTTGTGTATTCGTTTGGTACTTCACTATAATAATCATAGCCATCTACGATAGTAATAGGATAAGTAGCATAATAATCAGTTTCAAGTTTCATTGCCCAATTTGATACATCTTCATCACTCGCTGAGGCGGCGGTGCCCGTTACTATAGTAGAGCCAGTATTTGCGCCCACTAGTTTATTGCTGTTTTCTTGGCCCATTTCACCGCCAGTGAGGCCGGCTGCGTAGATTGAGAAACCTGAAGGGTCATTACAAATTACATTAACGGTGGTCGTACCAATATCTGGAGTGTAAGTGCCGCTTGGGGTATTGGCGCTATGCGAGCTGGTACCTTGGCCGGACATAGTACAAGATGATGGGACAACAGCGCTAGCCGTGATGGTGGTTGATCCAGAATGATTCGCGTAAGCAATTGAAGAAGTGAGGGAGGCAGCGGCAAAAAAAGTGGAGGCCATCAAAAGGCAAGGCAATATATATGAATGAGAGTTTTTGTCTTTAACAAATATCATATTTATGGATGGCCTTTATATATAATATCTTACCATAAACTGTTTGAGATTCCTAGGTTTTACATGTTGTATTTTTTACAACAGTTATTAGAATTCGATAGTTTTGATACGGGATTTGTGGCCGCGTGTGATGGTGATGGATGTTTTGGGGACATCGAAATGTTTGGAAAGAAGTTTGACGAGGGAAGTATTAGCCTCGCCATCGTGAGGTTTGGCGCGAAGAAAAACAGTAAGATCACCTGGAGCGGTTTCGACAATTTTTTCTTGCGAGGAGCCTGGTTTTACGGTGACGTTGTATTTCATAGACATATTATATAATATTCTCGCGTGATATAATAATAGATATGGCTAAATTTAAATTGGTGTCAAAATTCCAGCCGACCGGCGACCAGCCCGCCGCGATTTCAAAGCTCGTGGACGGGGTTAATCGTGGTGTTCACGAACAGACACTGCTTGGCGTGACTGGGTCCGGTAAGACTTTCACGATGGCAAACATTATTGAGCAAACTCAAAAGCCAACTTTGATTCTCGCGCACAACAAAACACTCGCCGCGCAGCTTTTTTCTGAGTTTCGTGAATTTTTCCCAGACAATGAGGTACATTATTTTGTTTCATATTTTGACTACTACCAGCCAGAGGCGTATATTGCGTCTACTGATACTTACATCGAAAAAGATTCCGCGATTAATGACGAAATTGATCGGTTGCGCCATGGAGCAACTGAATCATTGCTTACTAGGCGAGACGTAATCGTAATCGCATCAGTGTCATGCATCTATGGCATCGGCTCGCCAGATCATTACACTGAGATGTCACTACCAATGTGGCGAACTGAGGATGGATGGAGTTTAAGTCAGGGGGGTTTCGGGGACGGGTCGCTCGCGCCCGTCGTTACGGGGCTCGCGCCCTCATCCTCGGTCGTAACCTCCGGGAGCCCCTCAACCCCCCTAACATTAAACTCTCAACCATCGCAGCTCGAGTTTATCCGCCGCTTGGTGGGGATGCAGTATCATAGAAATGATTTGGCCTTCGAACGCGGTAATTTCCGAGTGATGGGCGACACAATTGATTTGTACCCAGCAAATGGGGAATATGCATATAGATTTGAGTTCGGTTTTGATACGCTAGAAGAAGTCAAAATAGTAGATCCGCTTACTTTTGAACTTCGCGAAAAACCAGATCACGTACACATTTTCCCAAACACACATTACGCTACGCCGATGGACCAGCTAGAAAAGGCGCTTGTGACTATCCGTGCGGAATACGAGGAGCGTCTGGCCTATTTTGAAAAGCACCAAAAGTATCTCGAAGCACAGAGGTTGTCGCAGCGCACCAAATATGATCTTGAAATGCTGAAAGAGACTGGGTTTGTGAAGGGAATTGAAAACTATTCTAGGCACTTAGATGGCCGAAAACCCGGAGAGCCACCTGCAACTTTACTCGACTTTTTTCCGAAAGATTATCTCTTGATTGTGGACGAGTCTCACATGACTTTGCCGCAAGTCCGAGGAATGTACAACGGCGATCACGCACGCAAACTCAGTCTAGTAGAGCATGGTTTTAGACTACCGTCAGCTCTTGATAACCGACCCTTAACTTATGGTGAATTCCAAAAGCACATCAATCAAGCAATTTACGTTTCAGCAACTCCTGGCGATTATGAGCTCGAAGTGTCGCCAAAACCAGCCGAACAAGTCATTCGCCCAACGGGATTACTCGATCCTGAGATTGAAGTCCGTGGGTCTGATGGTCAGATTGATAATTTGATGGAAGAAATCGATCAAAGGATCGCAAAGGGCCAAAGGACCCTGATTACCACCTTAACTAAGCGTATGGCGGAGGATTTGACGGATCATTTGAAGGAACGCGGAGTGAAAACTGCTTACATCCATTCCGATATTGATACCTTGGAGCGCGGTGATATTTTGCGAGATCTAAGAGCTGGCGTATATGATGTGCTGGTCGGGATTAATCTTCTTCGCGAAGGACTGGATCTGCCAGAAGTTTCACTGGTGGCAATTCTTGATGCTGACAAGGAAGGGTTCCTGCGCTCTGAGTCTGCCTTGATTACAACTATTGGTAGAGCGGCGCGCCATGAAGAAGGCAAAGTAATAATGTATGCAAACTTCATTACTGAAAGTATGGAAAAGGCGATTAGTGAGACCAATCGTCGTCGTGATATCCAAAAAGAATACAACGAAAAACATCATATTACTCCGCATTCCGTAAAGAAAGGTATATCGAAAGGGCTTCGTGCGATTATCCCAGAGAAAGAAAAAGAAAACAAGCTGGACATTCGTCGCATACCAAAGGATGAGCTTCCTGCACTAGTAAAGCAACTTACGTCCGAAATGCAATTGGCTGCCGCAAATCTTGATTTTGAGAAAGCGGCGATGATTCGCGATGAAGTAAAGAGAATTAAGGACTTTATTGAAGGTAATGAATAATAATTATGCTATAATGTTATTATGAGTACGGTGGGCATTGCTAAAATTGAAGAGGTCCAAGAGCGGATTCGGCTATGCGATTATTTATGCGTGGCACAGTTGTTCCTCCGCGATAATTTCTTTCTTGAAAGAGAACTGACATTTGATGACATAAAAGCAAGACTACTAGGTCACTGGGGGACTTGCCATGGTATCAATGTGGCAATGGCAAATCTTAAAGCCAAATATAAGAATGACGAGAATTATAGTTTTATCCTGGGGCCAGGTCACGGTTTCCCGGCGCTCAACGCCAATCTTTGGCTGGACGGCGAGCTTGCCAAGATCGACAAAAAAGCAGAAGTAAGTTTAGCGGGCCTAGAATACTTATGCAGGAATTTTTCCTGGCCAGACGGTTTCCCGAGCCACGCTAGCCCGATTACGCCAGGCGTGATAACTGAAGGCGGGGAGCTCGGCTACGCACTCGCCAACGCATATGGAGCTGCTCTCGGGCACCCCGAAAAGACCATCGCGGTCTTAATTGGCGACGGCGAACTAGAAACTGCTACCGCTATTGATTCATTGAATCTTAGAAACGTTCTAGCCGGAAGCAAAAACGGAACGATACTGCCGATTTTGCATCTTAATGGTTATAAAATTTCCGCCCCTTCAATTTATGCTAGAAAATCTGAAAGAGAATTAAATGAAATGATTCGTGGGTTTGGATTTACACCGGTTGAGCTCAATGGTGATGATACGGATTCTTTCCAGAAGGCTTTGAATGACGAGATTGAGTCGCCGTTTTATATCATGAAAACAGAGAAGGGCTATGGTGGGCCGAACCGTTACCATATGTCGCATCAAATTCCACTTAAAAATCCAAAGACCGACGAGAAGGAATTAAAACAACTTGAAGAGTGGTTGAAGAGTTATAGGCCAAACGAATTACTCAATAATTTGTTTGGTAACAACAAACCGATAACCCCCATTAACGAGAATCAAGCCGACCCGAGCGTGATCCTGGATGAAACTACTACCGATTTGTTTACGGCTCTTGATGAGGCTCTCGCTAATATGCAGCCAGCCGATGAAGAAGTTGATTCCGAAGCATGGTTGATAGAAGAATTGTTTAATGAGGAGAATGAACGATGATCGAAAAAGTAGACAAACCGGGTACAGAGAAATTCTCTCCTGCCATCAGAATTGGCGAGCTATTAACCAAAGAGTTCAAGAACAATCCGCATTTTTATTTCTTCTCGCCAGACGAAACGACCTCTAATAAGTTTGATCGAGTATTCGAAGTAGAAAAGAGAGCTTGGGGTGATTTAAGACAGGAGTCGTGGGATTTGCCAGAGTCTGCGGGCGGCAGGATCGTTGAAATGCTTTCTGAGAATGTATTGTTCTCGGTGATGTGCGGGCATCTGTCGAACGGCGAAAAGGCAATGATGGGAAGCTACGAAGCTTTTTATCCCGTAATTACCGCACAGCTCTTGCAGCAGATTAAATTCATCAAGCAATCCAAGAGAGTGAATTGGCGAAAACCAATGCCGGCAGTAAACCTGCTTTCGACATCAACCTGCTGGAGGCAGGACCACAATGGTTTCACTCATCAATCTCCCGCTCTGATTTCGCAACTTCTATCCGTCCCCTCAAACCTCACAAACTGTATTTTCCCGATCGATGATGTCGCCGCAGAAGAAGCATTTCATTTCATGATCAATTCGACTGATGTTGTAAATCTTACAACATTTGACAAGAATGACCGGCCTAGATACGTTGACTCTCACCATGCAAGTTTTGAGTTCAAAAATGGCGGCGCGAGTATTTATGACTTTATCTCAGACCCGGATCCGGATATCGTATTTACAGCCTGTGGTGACATCGTAGCTCATGAAACGATCGAGGCGATTAAAATCTTGAAGGAGGATCTACCGAAGGTTAGCTTTCGTTTCGTTTACATCAATGCTTTGTCGTATCGCGCGATTGGTACCACTGAACGTAAACTCTCTCGCGAAAAGTTCATGGAGCTATTCACTAAGGATAGACCAATTATCGGAAATTTCCATGGTTACCCCGAAACATTGGAGAATATTCTAGAAAACTATACTTTGCGTGGTAGGTTAAGGGTACATGGATTCAACGAAGAGGGTTCTACTACGACCCCATTCGAAATGCTTAGAAAAAACGCCGCATCGCGTTATGACCTTGCTATTGACGTAGCAAAGTTAGCGTGCCGCGATGATTTAGTAGAAAAATATGAAAAGATCTTAGCCGATAATCATTCGCACGCTATACAATCTGGTGAAGATCTGGTAAAATAACTTTTGATATGGAAATTGCAATATTTATTATAGTTTTAATAATTTTGGCGGAGACAACATTTTTGACGTTAAGAAAACGCCTCACGATGCGCTCCGGCCAAAGAAAGATATATGTAGATACTTCCGTCCTGATCGATGGAAGGATTTTAAACGTTGCCCGGACTGGGTTTATAGACGGTGATTTGATTGTATTAAAAAGCGTCCTAAGGGAACTTCAATTAATTGCCGATAGTAAGGATAGTGAAAAAAGAACCCGGGCTAGGGCTGGTCTTGATAACGTCTCGGAATTGGAGCGCATTATTGAGGTTAATACCGAAGTCGTAGATGACGGCGACGAGAATGTAAAAGTTGATGAGCAACTTTTGAAATACGCAAAAGAGAATCGTGGCGTCGTACTTACTATCGATTATAATCTTATTAAAGTGGCCGAAGCGGAAAAAATCGAGACTCTCAACATTAATGATTTAGCTCTCGCCGTGAGGACCGAGTTCTTACCCGGAGAAAAAATGCGCGTCAAAATCACCGAGAAAGGTTCTGGCCGCGGGCAGGGCGTAGGGCATCTATCTAATGGTGCCATGGTGGTCGTAGATGGAGCTGGAAATAGAATCGGTAAAGAAGTTGAAGTGGAATTCCTAAGATTCCATGAGACCTCTTCTGGTAGAATGGTTTTCGCAAAGCTTGTCCGTAGAACTAGGAAATAAAAAATAACCCCTTGTGGGGTTATTTTTTTATCGCGCTAGCTATTAATTCTTCTTCTTGGTGCTATCGTCAACATTTGGCTTCGGCGTGAGGTTCATCTGAGTGGAAGCAACATAGCCTGCCGAGTCAGAGACCATGAGCTTGATGGCGGACTCAGTCCCATTCAGCGTATAACCGTTGATCTTGCCGTCACTAGTGACAGAGATATTGTTATATTCGGTTGTATTGCCGTTCGCGGTAACTTGAAGAGTGTATCCAGCGATATCGTTGGTACCCTTCTTGACGGATGCAATTATATAGTCACCACTAGTTGATAGGGACACTTGCGGCGGTGTATATGAACACGTATCACTATTGTCGCGATCATATGGTTCTGGAACATTGTAGACGTCTTTGCCGGTCATAGGATCAGTAATCTTAGTGACTTCGACTTGGATTTTATAATCCTCAGGTGTACATTCTGCTGCAAGTAAATGATTGTATTTGTTGAAGGTGAGGGTCTCTTTGGCGACGCCAGAGTTCTTTGATGCGTTGAACCAGCTTGGCCAGATATCCGTCTTACCATTCACGGTAAGGGTTTGGATGCCGGCTGGGCGTGCTGGCTGATCGCCAGGATGCCAACGACCATCCGGTTCATAAACTTCTTTGTGGACGCGCTCCATGTAAGTACCGACGGTGTTTCTGACTACGTCATTCTTGTTGGAGGAAAGACCAGCACCGTCATGGTTACCATTCCAAACAAATGTTGAAAGGGCAGTGGAGTAGCTTTCGATCAAAGAGTCCTTAGTAACTGCTGAGTTTGAAGTTGTAGTAGTACCAGTCTTGGTGGCCGTCCAAACACCCGGAACCACATAGCCATAAGCCTGAGAACCGCCAGGAGCATAAATACTAAAGCGTGCGCTAGGATCTGCCAAGATGTTTGAAACCATGTAGGCAACCTGGTCATCTACTACGCGAGCAGCCTCAGAATCGGTCCATGCGTCGATCGTTTCGCCAGACGAATTCTTGACCTCAAGAACATAGGCGAGATCTTTATAAGAACCGCCGCGAGCGAGGGATGCGTAAGCATTGGCGTGCTCAACCATTTTGACACCACAACCAGAGCCGATTGCGATAGAGAGGCCGTAGCCTTCGCGCCCTTCACAGTATGACGTATCACCAAGGGCGTGGGCGACTTCGAGGGAATTATCAATACCGTTAATGTATAGAGCCTTCACTGCGGCGATGTTTAGAGAGTGACCGAGCGAGAAGCGAATAGTAACTGGGCCATAGAATTGACCAGTAGCGTTTGTAAGGGAACAGCTACCTGAGTATCCTGCACAATAGAGGCTATTGATATTCTCGTCTCTCAAAACACTTCCCGGACCATAGTTAATCCCTTCGCGTTGCATAAATAGCGGTGAGTAATCTAGGATCGGCTTGATGGATGAACCCGGCTCAATCAATGAATCTGTAGTAACATTTAGCTCACCATATGTTGGGTTAAAGAAATCAGACGAACCAACCATAGCTACAACTTGTGACGTCTCCACATCAACCGAGACTAGGGCGATATTGTCACTATTGTTCTTGTAGGTGTGGCCCATACCGACCTGGACTGCGTCTTCAGCGATTTTTTGTGCGCGAAGATCGAGAGTCGTCTTGATGGTCCAACCACCAGCGCGCATAGTTGAGATGCCGTATTTGTCTTCGAGTTGTTTCTTGACTTCTAGCACAAAGTGGGGGGCCAACATCCCGGCATATTGGTTAGATTCAGGCTGAATCGTGTCGAGAATGGCAACTTCTTTGGCTGAGTCGGCTTCTTCCTGAGTGATATACCCCATAGATACCATGTCGTCCAAAACTTTGTGCTGACGCTCGATCAGCATTTCGTTGCCATATACATTATATGGGTTCAAAACGGCTGGGTTATTTGGGATAGCAGCTAGCAAAGCAGATTCTGCGAGTGTTAGGTCTTTGGCAGATTTACCAAAGTAAGTCTGAGCGGCAGATTCTACACCGTTACGACGGCCACCGTAAGGAGATTGGTTGAGATACATAGTAAGAATCTCTTCCTTGGAATACATCTTCTCAAGCTCAATTGATAAGATTAACTCTTTAATTTTACGCTGAAGACCACCACGGTTCGCGCTAGCGGCTTCATCCGAGAAATAAACCTGTTTGATGAGCTGCTGAGTCAAAGTAGAACCACCCTGCACACCGTGACCACCAACAGTAGACAATGTAGCACGGATCAAAGCAAAGAAATCTACGCCGTGGTGATTATAGAAGTTTCTATCCTCGATAGCGACAGTGGCTTTATACATATAATCTGAAATATCGTCACCACTCACCACCAAACGATAGTCTTCGTTGCCGGTATCTTTCCAGAGCAATTCGCCGTTGCGGTCGAGATAGGTGTTTACGGTCTCAGAAATAGACATCTCATCAAGACGGATCTCTTCGAGGTCTTTCTTGTAATAAAGGAAAAGACCACCAATAAAGATAATGCCGATTAGAAAACAAGCAGCCAAGAACTTCAAAATTTGTTTTTGACCACGCCAAGAAAACCACCATTTAGCAACACGCTTTGGATGGAGTCTTGCAAAGAAACGCTTGACTGGCTCCTTCGGGAGCTTGGCAAGATCTTCGGCACGACGACGCGCGCTGGCCTCCTGTTTGGCCCGATGCTTGTAGCTCAAGCTCGAGTAAAGATTCATATTCTTATTCGCAGTTTTTTTGGATGATTTCGTCTTGTTGGACTTCTTAGTATCCTTCGGCAAAATCACCTCAGATTTCTTTTTAGTCATATATTATATTATACACTATGTTTTAAAAAACATAAATATTTAATGTGTGATATTATTATATACATAAATGAGAAAATTTAAGTTTAAGTCCGTGGTGGCACTGGCCAATATGAAGTTGTCTGTAAAATCAGCAGCTATTGTTTTGGCTTCATCGACGCTTATTTCCGCACTCTTGGGGCTATTCCGCGATCGACTTTTGAACTCTTATTACCTCGGGACTTATCCAACCGGGATTGATGCCTATACGGCGGCTTTTACGATCCCCGATTTTATGTTTTTCATTTTAACTTCTGGGGCTCTTGCCGTATCTTTTATCCCAGTTTTTAATCAAAGACTTGCCACTGGTAATAAAAAATCCGCCTGGGAAATGTCTTCTAGCCTAATTAATTTATTGGCGCTCCTGACCTTGGTAGCAAGTATTCTGATCATGATTTTTGCAGATCCTTTGATTCGCTACGTAGTGAGCCCAGGGCTAGATGAATCTGGCATGGTGCTTGCTATTAATATGACTAGGGTGATCGCGATTAACCCGTTCCTATTTAGTATAGCTACGGTTCTTACTTCTATGCAGCAGGCGGTGGGGCGCTTTATTTTCTACGCATTTGCGCCTGCTATATATAATATAGGCATTA
>JAEEGL011216160.1_pt1 | contig 11535 bp, 9 predicted proteins | sample 9134231 | NCBI WGS metagenome assembly JAEEGL01 (sample SAMN16246548, study PRJNA631951) | gut metagenome | biome: gut microbiome; feature: rumen; material: fiber-attached | host: Bos | place: Iran: Karaj | collected 2018-10 | reverse complement strand
TTATGAGTTCGTTGTAAGCCCCGCTACCGGCCTGAGCGAGATGAACGCCGACAAGGCTGTTGCTGGCGTACGCTACTTCAACATGGCTGGTCAGGAGATGACCGAGGCTAACGGCATGACCATCGTCGTTACCACCTACACGGACGGCACCACCAGCACCGCTAAGGTTGTGAAGTAAGACTTTAAACCATGAGCTTCAGCCATTAGGCTCAAGCTGATTGATAATTACGGCAGGGACGCAAAAATTTGCGCCCCTGCTTGTATATATCAGGCTTATTTTGTAATTTTGTGGTATGGACAAGAACAAAACTTACGAACTGCTCTTGAAGCAAGTCGAGAGCCTCATCGAGGGCGAGGATAATCCCGTGGGACAGCTTGCCAATGCCGCTGCCCAGCTCCAGGAGACGATGGGATGGTGGTGGACCGGATTCTATATCGTCAAGGGCGACACGCTGCAGCTGGGACCGTTCCAGGGCCCCATCGCGTGCTACAACATCAAGCGCGGGCGCGGTGTGTGCGGCACGGCTTGGCAGGAGAACCGCACTATCGTCGTCCCCGACGTGGAGCAGTTCCCCGGTCACATCGCGTGCAGCAGCCTCTCGCGCAGCGAGATTGTGGTTCCCCTGCGCGACAAGCAAGGCCAAGTCACCGCCGTGCTCGATATCGACAGCAAGGACCTGGCCACATTTGACGACACCGACGCGCAGTGGCTCGAGCAGATCTGCCGCGTCATTGAGCGCCACGTCAACCTCCCTTAATACAAGTTTGCAACGTTAATCCCGAGAACACAGTATGAGCTACGAACCATTAGCCGAGCGCCTGCGGCCACGGTCGCTCGATGACTACATCGGCCAACGACACCTCGTGGGCGAGGGTGCAGTAATCCGCCGCATGATCGAGAGCGGCAGCATCTCGTCGTTCATCCTGTGGGGACCTCCTGGCGTGGGAAAGACCACGCTGGCCCGCATCATTGCCGAGCAGACCCAGGTGCCGTTCTACACCCTCAGTGCCGTGACATCGGGGGTAAAGGACGTGCGCGAGGTGCTGGACCGTTGCCTGGCCGATGCCCGTAGCGTCTTTTCCAAGGGACGCCCCATCCTGTTCATCGACGAGATTCACCGCTTCAACAAGTCCCAGCAGGACTCGTTGCTCGGTGCCGTCGAGCGGGGCACGGTGACGCTCATCGGCGCCACGACCGAGAACCCCTCGTTTGAGGTCATCCGCCCCCTACTCTCGCGCGCCCAGGTCTATGTGCTCAATCCGCTGGACCGCGACGACCTGCTGCAGCTGCTCGACCACGCCATCAAGACCGACAAGGTGCTCTGCCAGCACGAGATCAAGGTCGAGCAGACCGAGGCCCTGCTGCGCTTTGCCGGCGGTGACGCGCGCAAACTGCTCAACATCCTCGACCTCATCCTGCAGTCGCTGCAACCCGACGAACCGATGGTCATCAACGACGAGATCGTCACCAGTCACCTGCAGCAGAACCCCCTCGCCTTTGACAAGGGCGGCGAGATGCACTACGACATCATCTCGGCCTTCATCAAATGCATACGCGGCAGCGATCCCGATGCGACAGTTTACTGGCTGGCTAGGCTCATCGCTGGCGGTGAAGACCCCAAGTTTATCGCACGGCGGTTGTGTATCCTTGCCGCCGAGGATATTGGTCTGGCTAACCCCAACGCGCTGCTGCTGGCCAATGCCACATTTGACATCATCAATAAAATCGGCTGGCCCGAGGGACGCATCCCCCTGAGCGAATGTGCCATCTACCTCGCCACCAGTGCCAAGAGCAACAGTGCCTACCTGGCCATTGACAGTGCGCTGGCTCTGGTCAATGAGACGGGCAACGCGCCCGTGCCATTGCACCTGCGCAATGCCCCCACGGGACTCATGGAGCAACTGGGATACGGCAAGGATTACATGTATGCCCACGACTATCCAGGGCATTTCGTCAAGCAGGAATATATGCCCGCCGAACTGAATCACCCGCAGTTGTGGCATCCGCAGGACAACCCTAGCGAGAACCAAATGGCCGCACGCCAGCAAAGCCGATGGGGCAAGCCCAACGACAAGAATTCTTAATCTCTAATCACTGCTGTCAGTAAATCCGATAGGCCCTATACTCTTTCCTATTCTCCGTTGCGCGCCTGAGTGGGCGTCATCTTGTAGTAATTACGGAACACCCTCGAGAAATAGGCGACATCGACAAAGCCACACTTCTCAGCCACGTCGCCGATGAGCATATCGGGATTCTTCTTGAGCAAGCGCATGGCTTTCTCCATACGCAACTGGGATATGAACGCTGTTACATTCTTGCCGGTAAGGGTTTGGATGCGTTGTTTGAGCTGACTCTCACCGATCTTGAACGCTAACGCGATTTTATCCAAATCGGGCTTTGTCTCACCGCTGGCAAACTGTTCATCAACCAGTTGAGCAAAACGGTACAAGAATGACCTGTCATCAAGACTCACATCAGCGCTCAAGGCTGGAGCAATGGTGACATTAGCGCTTTCGGGGGCCCGCTTCAACTGGCCTCGCACTACCAGATGGTCAACCCATGCCAGCAATTCCAAGCCCACAAACGGTTTAACCAAGTAAACATCGGCGCCGGCTTTGATGCCTTTAATGCGGTCGGCGCTGCCAGTACGGGCGCTGAGCATGAGAATAGGAATATCACATAACTGGCTGTTCGCCCTGATCTTGCGGCACATCTCACAACCGTCCATCTGGGGCATCTTCACGTCGGTGATCAGCACAGCGGGATTCAACTCCAACGCCCTGGCCAGGCCTTGCTCGCCATCATAGGCATATTGCACATCATAATTGTCCTTAAGGACACTTCCCACCAGATGGGCCACATCATTATGATCCTCGACAACAAGCACCACAGGTTTACCCTTGCTGCAACCCTCTTCCAGCACATCGGGAGCCTCATTTCGGCGAGCGCCTTGCACAAACTTGACCGCGGTATCTACGACACTGTCAAAACGTTCTTTCACGTCCTGCTCTTGCTTGCACGGCAATTTAACGGTAAACACGGCACCTTGATCCTTCATGCTGTCCACAGCTACCGTGCCGCCCATCGCCATTACCATGTCACGTACAACCGTCAGGCCGATGCCCATACCCTCGACCAGTCGCTCGGCCTCGGTCGAACGGTAGAACGGCTCAAACACATGGAGCAGATCTTCCTTTCTGATGCCCATACCGTTATCGGCTACCCTGATGATAAACATACCCCCATCGACCCGAGAGGTCACCGTTATCTTACAGAACTCGCGGCAATAGTTCAGGGAATTGTCCACAAGACTGCCCACAATAGTACTCAGGTAACTGGGCACCATGTCAATCTCAACACTATCCTCAAGAGGGGCATAGATGAGCTCGATATGGCGTTCCACACACTGCTCACGGTATTTCTCCAATGTCATGCGCATGAATGCCACCACGTCGCCTCGGCGCCACTCGAGATCATTAATCCTACTGCGCACGCTACCCACTTCCAGAATGCGGTCCACGAGCAGCAGCAGGTTATGAACCTGACGATCAATTATCTCGACATTCTTTCGTTGCTCAGGGGGAACATCGGCAGTATCTGCGTGGGTCACGATATTGTCGGCCGCACCCATGATAGCGGCCAAGGGTGTACGCAACAAGTGAACCACATTAGTGAAGAACAACGAGCGTGTCTCCTCCACCTGGCTCATGAGACGCTGCGTGCGGTTCCTTACCCTCATGGCATAGACCAGAGCGGCAATGATACCGCCGGCCATGAGCAACAACGCGAGGATAAACAGGAATTGCATGTTGCGCATGCGTTTCAAGTGGGTAATATCCTTGTTGAGCAGGTCAACCTGTCCCGAAGCGCGAGTGCGTTCATAGTCCACAAACTGCGAGCGCATTTCATCATTTTTCTTCAGGCCATAAACGCTGTCGAGTAGCTCTGTTCCTTTCACATAGTGATCCAATGCCTCCTGTGGGTTACCCTCAAGCCGCGCAAGCTCGTAATGCGTCAAGTGGCCACGTGCCTGGTGTTCACGGCTACCTATAAGTAACGCCTCGGCCTCGGCCTGTTGCAGGTACTCCTGTGCTTCTTCCTTCTCTCCCATCTTGATGCTCACGCGGGCCAATGCCAAACATGACTCAAGCCAGTACCACCGCTCATTCAGGTCTTTCAACTGATCATAGGCTTTGTGGTACTCGTCGATGGCGTGAGAGAAGCGGCGTTCATCCTCGTGCAACTCGCCAAAGTGCAAGTGACACAAAGCGATACCTATCTTATTGTCAGCCATTTGATTGCACTCTAAAGACTTGCGATAATAGTACCAAGCGGAATCCAACTGACCAAAAGCCTGCTTGACTGCTCCCAACCGGGAATAGTTCACTGCTTTCCCCACATCGCGGCCAAGCTTGATTTCTCCTTGAAGCGCCTCGTGAAACACACTGTCGGCTATCGGATAATTGCACATATCAATCTCAATCATACCGATGCCGTTGAGCGTCTTCACACGCATCGACAAAGCCTCCTCGCTCTCATGTTTACTGTAGGCGTCGGTCAGTTTGAGTGCCCTGATCAGATGGTCATTGGCGATGGTCAAATCGCCTTGACGGCGACAGTCGGTGCCCAGGTCGTTAAGTGCCTCTACCATCTCGATAGTGTCCTCGGCCACAATGGCTAAAGCCAGACAGCGGTTATGGGCCGCTATAGCATCATCAAAACGAGACTGTTTACGCATCTCCCGGCCATAGTACTTACTCGCGAGCATCTCACCCATGACATCCTGCTCGGCATGATAGCTTCTCATCATCATGGCAAGGCTGTCGGCCGACGTCACATGGCCAATCATGCTGTCCAGCTGGGCATAACGCACCTCATCACCATGACCAACTGAGCTACCGCGATGGCACGATTGCAGCGACAGCAATCCTCCCATAACCATCATCACGATGAGCACGGTTGGAAATAGGATTCTTTTTGACCTTGCAATGCAAGGACTGAGGTGTTTCATAACACGAGCAATATCACAAACAAGAAGTGAATAAGACGCGCAAAAATAACACTTATTTTGAAACAATCGGCTTGTTTTCACAAAATTTTTCACTATTTCATGGTAATCCCTCAGATAAACCCGTTTTTCACTCATTTTTCACCATTTTAGGCCACATTTTTCACTCACAAAAAAACTACTGAAAAACAACAAAACCCAAAAACATCATTTTTTTAACGACCAGTAGCCCCATTATCGATTAATTTGCCTAATTTTGCAGGTTATCTCATGGAAAAGAAAAAAAGCATATATCAACGCGCAGCTGAATGGGGTGTTCCATTCGGTCTTTACCTTGCTTGCGCGGCAATGCCATATATCTTCAGCGACTATTTTCCGCCGCTCAGTTTCTTGTTCATCATAATGGTACTTGGCATACCTTTCATCGTCGGCTATTTTCAGCGACGCAAATTCATTGAGGATGACGGCTTTACCGAGTATGCGGGCCTGTGGATGCTAGGCATCATGCTGTTCTTGTTGGGAACGTTGGTGGCCAGCCTAATTGTCTATCTCGTGCTTCAATATTTCAGGCCCACCTTCATGTATGACCAAGCTCAAGTGATTATCAACGCTTACAAGGACATGCCCGAGATGAAGAACAGTGACATGTTGCGAGTAATCAAGCGCATGGTGGATGAGAAACTCATGCCGTCACCCATCGAGGTCGTGATGAACATGTACTGGTTAATCACTTTCTCCGGGTCATTATTGAGCGCCATCACAGCGTGGCCCGCCCAACGTGCAATCAAAAAAAGCCGCCGAAACAATTAATGCATATCACTATAAAACGATAATTTCTAGACAATTATATGGATATTTCAGTTGTCATTCCACTGTATAACGAAGCCGAGTCGCTGCCCGAACTGGCACAATGGATCGAGCGCGTCATGGACGAGAACAAGTTCTCTTATGAAGTGCTATTCATCAACGACGGCTCCACCGATGACTCTTGGGAAGTAATCAAGGGACTTCACGACAAGAATCCCCGCATGAAAGGTATCTCTTTCAGGCGCAATTACGGTAAATCACCCGCACTGAACACTGGTTTTGAACAGGCTCAGGGTGATGTGATCATCACAATGGATGCCGACCTCCAGGATAGTCCTGACGAGATTCCTGAGCTCTACCGCATGATCACACAAGATGGTTATGATCTCGTGAGTGGCTGGAAAAAGAAACGTTATGACCCGCTCAGCAAGACCATACCCACCAAACTATTCAACGCTACCGCGCGACGCGTGAGCGGCATCCACAACCTGCACGACTTCAACTGCGGCTTGAAAGCCTACCGCAAGAAGGTCGTGAAGCACATCGAGGTGTATGGCGACATGCACCGCTATGTGCCCTACCTGGCCAAGATCGCTGGATTCACACGCATTGGCGAGAAAGAGGTTAAGCACCGCGCACGCAAGTACGGCTCGACCAAATTCGGACTGGACCGCTTCGTCAACGGCTATCTGGACTTGATTACCCTGTGGTTCCAAGCCAAGTTCGGGGTCAAGCCTATGCACTTCTTCGGTTTGCTGGGCAGCCTCATGTTCCTGCTGGGTTTTGTCGCCGTCATCGTCGTGGGAGCCCTCAAGCTCTACAACATGTATAGCGGCCACAGCTACAGGTTGGTTACCGAATCTCCTTACTTCTACCTCTCACTCACGATGATGATTTTGGGCACTCAACTATTCCTCACGGGATTTTTGGGAGAGCTCATCATCCGCCACAGCTACGACCGTAACCATTACGAGATCAACGAGCGTATCACCGACGAGGTCGACTCAAAAGCCCTGCCTTCACGCCAAGTCGATGAGTTGCCCGAGCAGATAAAAGAAACCGTCAAGGCCACCGAGAACATAGACGCGCAATGAACCGACTGTCCTTCATAGCACTCCTATCACTGCTCGCTCTGACCATTGGTTTGGGGGCGTGCAGCGACGACAGTTGCTATGACAACGGCAGCAGTCTGCCTCTGGCCACCCTCCATATTGGCGAGAATCAGCAAACCGTCACGGGTTTATCCATCATGGGCATCGGGGTTCCCGGTGACAGCCTCCTGGTGGACTCCAGTTCAATCAACGAGGTTTACCTCCCGCTGCGCGCTAGCGTGAGCAGCACCAGTTACGCCCTGTGGAGGTGGGTCACTACCGATAATGTCAGAACGATGTTGCGAGACACCATCACATTTGATTATGAGCCCGTTGAGTATTTCCACTCGATAGAATGTGGCGCCATGTTCAACTTTGACATCAATAACGTGAGCACCACTCATCATGGCATTGACTCGGTTGTCTTGCTCACCCCCCATGTCACTAACTCGCGCACGCCCGCCCTGCGCATCCATTTCTCCCAATCCGCCCTATGAGAACCAGCCCACATAAAGCCATTGACATCAAGGGGACGATTCTCTTGATAGCATTGATTCTCATGACTGCATTGGGCGCTGGAGCGCAAGAGCCTGACAAGCGGCACGTCACACCCGTCAAGCCCGAGACCAACCGCGTGCAACCGCCTCCCAAGGGCACCGACGAGAAGATCATCCAACAATACATCAGCGGTGACAGCACCGCCGCTATCCAAGAGGCGCTAAAGGACTCTCTCAGGCGTGTTTACAAGCGCTATCCCCGCTTGACCGACCTGTCAATTGGCATCAATCTGGCCGAACCGTTATTCATGGCATTCGGGCAAAGTTATGCCAGCGCCGACGTGAACGCGACGCTCAACATGTGGAACCGCATCCAGCCTACGGTTGAGCTGGGTCTAGGTTGGGCCAACAAATCGCCCGATGACATGAACTTCACTTACAAGGGTAAACCATCTCCTTATTTCAAGGTAGGTGCCAACTACAATTTCTTATTCAAAAACACCCCTGATTATCAGGTGTTTTTGGGCGTAAGATTAGGTTACAGCACATTCTCTTATGATGTGACCAACGTCCGTTATGTGAACAGCTACTGGAACGAGGATATCCCCTATGCTATCAAGGGTGAACGCTCCCATGCCCTGTGGGGCGAGGCGGGAGTGGGCCTAAAAGTCAAACTGTTTGGTCAACTGGCCATGGGGTGGATGATTCGTTACCACGGCATCTTTGACTATGGCAAAAACGCCAATTCAAAGCCCTGGTTCATACCTGGTTATGGGCCTCGCGGCAGTTCCTTGGGCTTGTCGCTTGGCATCTTCTACACGCTTCCCCTCCACCGTGAAACAACGGTTAGCGGGAGCGACAATAACCAACAACCTTAACTTTGCACTAAAGAATGAGAAAATCCTTTGGCATTCAACATCCTAGCGAGAAAATACCCAAGATAAGGCCTGCGGCAAAACCCGGCTGGTATAAGCGTTTCAGGCAATTGGCTGCGCTAGCCGACAAATCGTTCAAGATCAAGTTATGACAAGATTGACTAAGTTCCTGCCACTCTTGATGTTATTGGCCGCTATCTGGTGTGTGTCAGCGTGCGACCACGATGAGCCGCGCAACAGGCATACGGGCAATGGCAATACGATTGTGACCAATGACACCACAGGAAGAGTCAATCCGTCAGACACCACCCGCGACACGACCGGCAATGTCACGCCGAAAGACACAATCGGAACAGACACCACTAATTATCCCCCACCACCTGCGGCTTTCACCATCACGCTAAATGCTGATAGGGATTATTCCTATATGGGACAGAGCCTCCAAGTCAATGCCATCACTAGTGAGACAGCTACCGTGAGATGGAGATCCACTAACACCCTGGTGGCAACAGTCAACAACGAGGGACTGGTGATGATGGCCAATGTGCGAGACGACTGCGAGACACACATCATCGCCACTGCTAACAACGTATCAGACTCCCTATTGCTACATAACCGTGTGTGGCACGTCGCCATGAAGGAAAACAACGCATGGATAACTGAGGGAACCCGCAAGGTTCATCCTGGAGACACCATCCTGATGACCATTGTCAACAGTTCGTCACAACTCATTAACGATGAAGGTTTCAATGCGGGCACCTGCCAGTGGACAGTTACCTGCCGTGAGGCCGATGTGGACAGCCTCTTCTCGGCCATCGAGGCACCTTCCCAAGCCAATGGCTGGCAAGCGAAATATGTGGTTGCACCTGGGTCGCCCCTCAATGTCACTTTCTCGATCCAAGTGCGTTACAATGAAGCAGCCACAGCGCTATCCTGCATGATCCTTCCTTAAAAAACAACCGCAAAAAATGTTTAGAGATGGGAAGTAAGGAAACCAGACGGCTCATCTCGGTACCCAAAAACGATTGTTAATTTTTTCGGTTGTCAATAAAAAAATTTGGTCAGTCCAAAAAAAGTTTGTAATATTGTACTCTGAAAAGGGGGAAAAATAGCCACTTTTGTGTGCAATTTTCTCATTTTCAGGTTAGTACAAGTGCCCGTTGCCAGCATGTTGGTAATGTGCTTTATTGGAATTAATTAGCAACAAAACTAAAAAAAATATTAATTGACATTATTACTAACAATTTAATTCATTTAACTATGAAGATTAAAAGTTTACTTCTTTTTGCTGCCGCAGCATCGCTGAGCGTTTCCGCTTTCGCTGATGATCTGTCAACTGGTGAATTGGCATGGCTGTCCAGTGGCGAACCCGCCATGACTGGTCAAGCAACCCAGGACCACTTCTTTGTTCGTGGTGACTATGACGACATGGGCGATATGCAGACCTATGACAACACCTTGAGCTTCAAGAGTGGCGCCGTGCAGACCATTTGGTTCTATCTGAACGACGATGAGATCTATCAGAACGAGGCTGTTCAGGCACTCACTCCCATCGCTTACAACTCAGCAGGCGACCTCTATAACGAGATCACTTATAACTCATTCCAGTTGGACATTTATCTGCCCGAGGGTCTTGAGTTCACCGTTAACGACGATGATGAGCAGTTTGCACAGGGTGACCGCATGCCCAACACCAGCAACCTCACATTGGGTCTGAAAGAAGGAACCAAGGTGATTGACGGCAAGAACTACGCTGCCTATACCGTTGTAGTTTACAACTCAAACGCTTATGGCTCACACCTGTCAGCCCAGACCGCTGGTAAGTACAGAGCAAATGGTGCCCTCAAGAAAGACTATACCGTGTTTGGTCTGTTCATTAAGAACAACAACCAGGATGCTATCGAAGGTCAGATTGACGACATCGTTCTTGGTAACATGATTCTGAACTTCCGTGAGAGCGCTATCGCTGAGTGGAGCTCAAACGAGGGTACTTTCTTCTATGGCACCGGTGGTAACGCCGAGACCCAGCGCTTCATGCTGTACAACCGCGTGAGCACCTTCGGTAGCGCCAACGTGGTTGAGAACCTGGCCCAGAAGACCATCAACAACGTGAAGTACTACAACATCGCTGGTATGGAGAACAACGAGCCCTTTGATGGCGTGAACATCAAGGTCGTTACCTACAACGATGGTACCACCAGCACCTGCAAGGTGATCAAGTAAGAAACTACATTTTTCATAATGCTTTAAAGTCCGCAAGCCAAATTGGCTGCGGACTTTTTTATTGTCACATCTTGTGTTGACCAACGAGCCAGTGGTCCTTTGCCAGTGACTTGTCAGGAGGTGGAGTGCTGGGGTTGATACGCTTGTCCTGGATAAGCAACAGACCGATGGCGCGGGTCATGAGGATGTCATCATGTTTGCCCGAGCGCGCACCATAGCGCCCCTTACGTTCCTCATAGTCACGCATCTCGTTCACCGCCTCGATGTCACGCTCCACATAGGAGTTTTTCCTCAAAGCGGCAATTAGGGCAACAATGGCCTCGCCCTTGGTCTTCACGTTAGTGTGGAAACCCAATTTGTGTGGCCCGCGTTGATACACATTGCTATAAACCGCATGAACCTTTTGCAGGATATAGTCGCTCTCCCCTGCCCTTGCCGCCTCGTTAGTGAGGGTATTGCTCTCCACAGCGAGCAGGGCATTGTTATAATACTTCGACAACTGCATCGCCTTCCACGCCAACAAGTCATGGTCAATGTGACCTCGCCACTGGGCGACAATGGCATGTTTACAGCCCTGGCCTCCCAGGCGCCACACGGCGATCACCGAGTAGTCACTGCTGTCAGCCCTGCCTCCCACATCAACCACGGTTAAATACTTCACCACGACAGGAGAATCCCGTTCAGGGTATTCCCACACCTTGAGATGCCCGCCCAGTTCCTTGACCAAATGAATGCCGCTCTTGGCCTCATTGCCGCTCAAGCCCTCGCCTTGGATATCACCCACAAGCAATGGTTCCGTCGAGCAACCTTCTTCCAATCGGTCAAGATAATCGGTAGGGAAAGGATTGAAACCGGTCGCCGTGAAAGCCTCGCTGGCAGTGCTCGGATATTCGGCCATCATTAGTTCATGGCTGCGATACTCACGCCGCTTTTGATGATACCAGTTGATCTGCTCCAGCGTGCAACCGTCTTCATATAATTTGTGTTCATATTCGTCCATCTGCTCCCACAACGCTTGAGCGTCATCCACCGC
>JAEEGL011005805.1_pt1 | contig 11535 bp, 8 predicted proteins | sample 9134231 | NCBI WGS metagenome assembly JAEEGL01 (sample SAMN16246548, study PRJNA631951) | gut metagenome | biome: gut microbiome; feature: rumen; material: fiber-attached | host: Bos | place: Iran: Karaj | collected 2018-10 | reverse complement strand
TCTTTTGCTGTCTCAGGCTGCGGCGTCAGAGGCTTCTTCTTCGGCGCCGTAGATGAATTCGCAGAGCATTTTTGCTCCGTCAGCCAGGCGCGGACCGGGCCGTGAGAGCTCGTTGTTCTGCAGGTTGAGGATTCTGCCGTAGCCCTCCGCTTCTGTTCATCCTGCTGGATGTGATAGCAGAACTGAGAGTACATCAAAGGCTGTTCTCCACATTGCCTGCACTCTTCAAGATATTCCGTCCAGAGCAGCTTTCTGTTAACTCCGTTTTTCAGCAGTTCCTTTCGGATGTACTCATAGTTCGGCATACGCCTGCACGATTGCAGAGTCTTGTTCTCCTGGCCGAAGAGGAGCTTGCTTAACTCCAGCTCATCCATTTTATCCGGTAGTGGCCAACTCAGATTAAGTTCTTTAGCGCGTTCGAGAACCTTAGCCACAGTGTTCCTTGAGCATGGAACACTCAAGGCAATGTTTCGGCGACTGAATCCCTTGCTTGCCAGACGCAGGATTTCGCCATACTTTACGGTCATATTATGACCACCTTATAATGAATTTGCATCTTGATTGATGCATGAATCCATTATAAAGATAATAATTTCTGGCTCAATCGAAACCGGAATGGCGGCTCACTTTATTCCGGAACGATGGCTCACCCTGCTCCGGACTACTGGCTCAGGGGACTGCGGAATATTCATGATGATATTTTATCCATTGTGATTGCAGCTCTGGATTAGATTCCAGAGCTGCAATATTTGACTGAAATATTAATATATCATGATTTAGGATAGTATGCAATGATAATTTGAATGTTACGGGGGAATGTGAATTTGAATGTTACGGGGGAATGTGATGGTTTCTATTACAAGTATTACAACTTACTAATTGAAAGAATTATTAATCTTTGACATCTTCTCGATTGGTATTTTAGGCACCCGCTGTTCATCTAACAAACCATTCTTTTCTTGCATCACATCTGTAAATTGCGTATAGCAATAGCCTTTGATTTCGTGAATAGATTTGACTGAAAGGATTAGCGAAGATAGGTAAGAGACATAGTCTTCAGAGTTTAATACATTTTCGTAGTACCCCCACCCTTCGGTGTCTTTCCCAATAGATTTCCCACCAAACTCTGATATAATAATTGGCTGCCCTTTCCATTTATGACCATTAGCATACAGCATTTTCCCTTGAGCGTCTGTTTTTAGCAAGGAGATAAGATTATGGTATTTTTCTTCGAAAGTCTCTCCTGTAACCATATAGTCATGTATAGAACAGATATCACTTTGTTCAAGTTGTTCCCATCCATCGTTTATACTGACAAGTCTTGTGGGATCTAATGCTTTTGTCAAATAATAAACTGAAATAGCGTAGTTTTGCTGTTGTATGGAATCGTATATATCTCTGATACCCCAAGATTCATTGAAAGGAACCCAAACAAAGATACTTGGATGATTAATGTCTCTTTGGATGATTTCTTCCCATTCATGGATTGTTTTATCAATCGAATTATAAGTGAAATCATAATTGCTTGGCATTTCTTCCCATACAATAAGTCCCAAAACATCTGCCCAGTATAAGAATTTTGGGTTTTCTATTTTTTGATGCATACGGGTACCATTAAATCCCATTTTTTTAATGGTCAGTATGTCATTGTAGAAACAACGAGGAGAAGGAGGTGTCATCAATCCATCAATCCAATATCCTTGATTAAGTACCAATTTTTGATAAAGAGGAGTGTCGTTTAGCAAAAATAAACCATCTCTTGTGGCTATTTTTCTAAAACCAAAATAGCTATACATCAAATCTTCCTGATTTCCATCTGCGAAAAGGACTAATTCAACATTGAAAAGAACTGGATGATCTGGACTCCATGAAATGTGGTCTTCTACGGGATCTATGTGGTTGAGTGTAATAATGAACTCTAGAGAATTCTTGTCAACACACTTTATCGTTTGCTGAGATACCAAAATATCCGAAAGCCATATTGAGCACTTTAAGTGGTCTGAATGTATACCGCGCCATCGGGTAGATACAATGACACTTTTCATATCATAATTTGGTATAAAATGTACGTTTTCAAAATACGTTTTTCCTGTGAATTCCAGCCAAACTTCTTGCCAAATACCACTGGTCGCTGTATACCAGCATCGTTCAGGGGAGCTTTTCCAAATTTGTTTTCCTCTTGGCTGCTCACAAGAATTGGTATCTTCTACGCGTATTGTGATATTGTTTATACCGGCTGAAACTACATCAGTAATATCTAGAACAAAAGAAGAATGACCTCCACAGTGAGTACCAACAAATGATTGATTTATCCAAATGGTTGAGAAATAATCAACTGCACCAAAATGAAGTAATATACTTCGGCGATCATTCACTACTGCGTTGAAACTTCTGCTGTACCAAATGACAGGATGATAACTGATATCCTGTATACCGCTCTGCTTAGATTGATAACAAAAAGGGACACATATTTTTTTCGAGTAGCGATGTACGCTATACCATTTGTTTTTAATGCCAACATTATTATCATCAAAATCAAAATCCCATTCGCCAGTGAGATCTTGCCAATTTGGTCGTCTAAAATCAGGCCGTGGATAACTGCCAATAACATTTCTGTCGAAAATATCCATCTTATTACCCTGTTAAACTTGAAAAATTGATATTATACTAAAATAATACGCCAAAGTTGTGGGTCGAGACCGTTATATTCCCATTGCTGTACATTAGCTCCATTCAATGTAATTCCAGCGTCAACATCAAGCGATTTACCTGAATGCCTAGCTAAGAAAGTAAAAAATCCTCTTTTGGTATTTATTATTGTCCATTTTTGGGGATTCAATCCATTCAAAGTCCATTGTTGAACATTTGCACCGTTGATTATTGATCCTGAATCGACATCAAGTGCTAACTGGCTGTTGACATTGATCACAGAGTAAAAGCTGTCAATATCACCTGATAAAATCCATTGTTGCCAAGAATTGCCATTACTCTCCCATTGCTGTACATTAGCTCCAGCCATAGATAATCCATTTTCAACATCTAGGACTTTATTACTATGTTTTGCCATAATAATATATGGTATATTTTCGCGAATTCCAGAGACAATTTCCAGCTGCCACTTTTCTGAATCTAATCCATTAGCAGTCCAGACTTGGACATTACTGCCAGCTTCAATACGGCCAGCATCAACGTCTAAATATAGGTTATTTGTTTTTGATATGATATTATAAAAACCATTACCTGCAGCTGCGATTCTCCATTTTTGGGTTTCAGAATTAATCCATGATGCCTGAACGACATTGCTTCCAGCAGTGTTTCCGATGACTGTAAGTGCTTTCCCACTGTTCGAAGAAAGTATTTTATAGTAATTGTTATCAATAGAAATGAATTGCCATTCTTCTGGTAGTGCATAGTTTTCATCCCAAATCTGTACATTAGCATTCTCCTGCATGGAACCAGCGGAAACATCTAGATACTTACCGCTATGTTTGGAACGAATTTTGACATGTGCCCTATTGAGAACAGCATTACTTGATATATTAATATATCCTATTTTATATTGGATATTGTGCCCTGAGTTAAAATATCCTGCGGCTGCCCTCCCAAAAGAAGTAACAAAGAGAATAATATCTGTATCAATTTCATAGAGCGCTGGCCAAAGGTTATCGTCAACATCAAATAGAGAACCGTATGGTGATTTTGATAATGTACTCCACGATACTGCATAATCCTCACTGACAGAAATATTATGGCTATTTGAAGTCACCAAGAGCACTCCATTTTCTAGCGACAATACATAAGGAGCACCTTTTTGATTAGGAATCCATGTGCCCATTCCTTCAGGCCAGTCAGTAACATTCTCTGTAATCTTGTAAAACACTTCAACATCTGTAGTACCGACAATTTCATAAACCATAATATATTTATTGTTATTCATTTTTGACCATACTGGCATTCCCGGTCTTGCGTTACTATGTATAGTGTCGTAAACAGTTAAGATTTCATTCCCCCATGTTAAGCCATTATCAGTAGAGATTTTCATTGCGATTACTTGGGAATAACAGGGAGTAGAAGCAGCGTATTTTTCGCTTGCATACATTACCCCAATTCTTTGGCTATCAATTTGTAGCATATATGGTTCATAGACACCTCTATCTGGATTCGTTAACTCTCCGCTAGCACCGTCAATTGCATCAATTGTACTCAAATAGCTCCAGTTGATACCTCCATCTTGGCTACGATAAACATGTAGATGGTAGGACTGATACCAAATAACCGATCTGCAAGCAAGTAATATATCCCCAGAGGCTAATTGTAAGAATTGAGCATTATCCAAATCTCGCCCTGGATCGGTAATAATCGAAATAACTGACCATGTTTTCCCTTTGTTTACACTTCTTGAGATTTGAATCTCATTGCCTCCGCTTGAATCAATCAGGTATCCATTATTTCTATAAATTGTATAAGCAACCAGCCAACTTCCATCATTACAGATAAGCATTCTTGGAAACTGTGATCCGAATATACCTGGATGTTCTCCGCGTGCATCAGGTCCACCATCAACAAATTCAGGAATATTGTTGATCAGAATTGATTCATTCCATGTTATATTTGTCATGATCCGATCCTTCCTCAAAACAATCATTGATAAGTAAGTTCTTTTAAGAATGCCAGAGAGGCCTCTGGCATTCTTAAAAAATGAATACATGAATTAATGAGATTACTTTAAGCCAATATCACTAATGATCTCTGAAAATTGATTATCTGCCCACTCTAGGGAATCTTTTATCTCCTTTTCCCCTGTTAATGCATAGTGGCACATTAATTCGAGAACACTGTTCAATTCACTTGTTACTATGGGAACATCAACGTCAGCTAGAGAGGAACCTTTTGAAAGGCAATCAATCATAACAGGATAGAGAGGGTTAAATGATTTGACTTCTTCTTTCTCATAATTTGAAACTCTACACGGATCCATTGTGTTTTCAAGCTTTAAAATTTCACCATCTTCGGAGGTACAGAACTCACAGAATTTAAAAGACAGTTCGCTGTCTGTCGACTTTGAAGCTATCGCTAGTGCCCAACCTCCCAATACTGGTGTTCCGCCAGCAGTAACGGATGCTGCAACTTTTCCACGTACATTTGACCCTTCGGCCTGTGTTGTGTTATACAGTCCGGGCCACTGTTCCATCATGGCAACTTCTCCGGAACAGAACATGGCATTTGCAGATTCCCAAGCAAATTCTTCCCAGTTTTCAGGAGCACATTCAGCAAGCGCTTTCAAATATTCCATTGCAGAAATACCAGCGTCATTATTGAATAAACTGTTAAACTCTGTATCAACAACATTTCCACCGTATGCAGGGAGACGGTTTTGCCAGATCCACCGGAGATTCCCGGTTCCTGCATTAGCACAATACCCATATTCAGTAGGAGAATCGGGATTAATCTTTTTGGTGAAGAAACGGCAAATATCAAGATATTGCTCCAATGTAGTCTCTCCGTCTGGAGCTTTCAGTTCATATCCATACATTTCTTTAAATTTTGCCTGTGATTCTTCGCTTTCAAAAAGATCACTTCTGTAGAAATTCATAATGATATCTGGCTTGTATGGAAGAGCAACGATCTTATCACCGTATCTTGCATATGTATCAAATAATCCTGTGAGAAAATCATCAATGTTGTAGCTTTCACAAGCATATTTTTCAACTAGAGGAGCAATATCCGTCACTAGACCTGTTGTTGCATATCCATGGATATTTGCTATAGGCATTAATACAACATCAAAGGTTCCGCCAGTATTGAGATCCATTTGAATCTTTTCCATATAACTGTCACCGGGGAAAGTATTAAGATTGACTGTAGCACCGGTTATTTCTTCAAATACAGAAATCTGTGTTTCGAGTGCATTTGCGAAATCCCCTTCACATGTTGCAACTGTTATTTTTTTCCCTGCATACTTATCCAAAATTGTGCCATCAAGAGTAAGATTAGTCAGTTCAATACCCAACACAGTCTTTGTAAATTTTTCTTCCGCAGAAGCAACACCTACTCCAGTCAGTAAAGAAACCAACAGAGCAAAAATAAGAATAAACGACAGCTTTTTTTTCATTTTAAACCACCTTTTTAATATAATTGTTTTATTGTATCAAGAGCGCGCATCTTGTAACAATCATTTATTCCTTGACAGCCCCAGCTGTCATACCACTAGTTATATACTTTTGGGCAAAGAGGGAAACCAATATTGCTGGAATCATTACTATCATCCCGATCGCAGATAAAGTTCCATAAGGAATATCTGTGTTATACTGAATCATACTAGAAATAGCAATCGGCAGTGTTTTTTTGTCATCACTAAAAACAAGAGTCAATGCCATACTGAATTCATTCCATGAGTTTATAAAAACAAGTATGGATACAGTTACAATTCCTGGTTTTACAAGCGGAATTGCAATTCTGAGAAAGAGATTCTGATCATTACAACCATCAACAAGCGCAGCATCATATATTGAACTTGCTATTTCTTTGAAGTAATTAGTGAAGAGCCAAATAGCAAAGGGCAGATTAACAGCGATATGACACAATGCAATACCAATAAGAGTGTCAGTTAAACCTATCTTTAGGAAAATAACATAATAGGGGATTGTAAATAACAATGCCGGAATCATCCGTATTGCAACAATGCTATCACTAATAATTTTCCTTCCTTTGAATATAAATCTACATAATCCAAATGCACATGGGATTGATAACAATAATGTTCCAGCTACAGATGTCATTGCAATGATTAAACTGTTAGCAAAGTATCTGCTAACATTTGTTCTAGCAAAGACATCTTGGTAGTACTCAAAGGTGACTTCCGTCGGAAACCATACAGGCGGCTGTTTAAAGATTTGATTTCTAGGCTTGATTGAAGTAGATAAAGTCCAATAAATTGGAAATAGGAAATAAACAACAAAGATAACTATAAAGAGACAAACTAGAATAATTCTTAGAGCATACTTAATTGATGGACTTTTCACTCGCCGTCTCTCCTCTCAAGGAAGTGCATTAGCGCAAAAGATACAATTGCAATAAAAATAAGAAATAAAAAAGCACCGGCAGAACCAAGACCGACCTTTGAATAAGTAATAGCGGTTCTATAGATATTCAGTCCAACTGTTTCAGTTGATTTTCCAGGTCCACCAGAAGTTAATGTGTAGATAACATCAAATGCCCTTAGACTGTCCATTGTGCGAACCGTAATTACCATTGCAACAAAATTTCTTATTTGAGGCAACGTAATCTTGAAAAAAATTCTTATTTTTCCTGCCCCATCAAGCATTGCGGCTTCATATAAATCAATAGGAACTGTTTTTAGAGCACCGATAAATATCAATAGACAAAAAGGGATAGAACCCCACATTTCAACAAGAATAATTGCTACTTTAGCAGGGATGATCTTTGTTGTCCAATTGATCGCAGAAAAACCCATTAGCTGTAAAATACTGTTTATAACGCCATAATTAGGACTAAACATTAAACCCCATATTGTTCCTATTACAGTTGGGGCGATCATCATTGGAATAATCATTATTGTTTTTAGAGATTTTGCTTTCTGATCAAGCTCTTTTGAGTTTAAAAGTACAGCTAAAAGCATACCAAACAATAAATCAAGACTGACAGAAGATATTGAAAAGAACAGTGTCCATCCAAAAGATGATAGGAAATCATTATTTGTCAATATTTTTATATAGTTTTTGATTCCAACAAACTTGGCATCAGATGCAGAAAAATAGAGGTTATAATTTGTTAAGCTGATCACAAATGAATAAAGAATAGGAATTACTGAAAAAAAGGCCAAAAAAACAACTGCTGGCAGGACGAATAACAGAAAGGTTTTTTTTCTGTTCATTTGGTATATCTCCTCCAAATTATATTTGCCAATCATTTGTCCTCTATGCGCAATAATAACATAAGAGTATCCTTTTTTATATATTAAATATAGTATATTTTTATGAAATTTAGCAAAATAATGAAAATTAGCTTTATGTAGATGGATTTATTTATTGACTTTAAAGCGTATAATATAGTATATTTAATATACTAACTCTTACATTGGCAGAAGGAAATTTGAAAATGAAAAAAATACCTTTATATCGGCAAATACAAGAAGATATAAAGCAACAAATCAAATATGGCTCTTTAAAACCAGGAGACCGTCTCCCATCGGAGATGGATTTTGCACGGAAATATTTTGTCAGTCAAATCACGTCAAAAAATGCATTGAATGGATTAGTGGATGAGGGATATGTTGTTCGTATCCAAGGGAAGGGTTCGTTTGTCGCAAATAACCTGCCAGAAATCAAAGGCTCTATTCCTTATGAGGGCTTTCAAGTTGCTACAAAGGGCATGATCGGTTTACTGATGCCCGCGATGGTTACTAAAGTGTCACAAAAACTATTAAATTATATCGAGAAGTTTACCTCTGAGTCGAATTATCAGCTGATGTTACATATAACTAGAGAGTCGATTACAGATGAGGCGCTTTCTATTGCTACGATGAGAATGTTGGGTGTTAAAGGGTTACTGATTTTTCCTGCGATAGATGAATTGTACAACGAAGCAATATTAAGACTTGCAATCGAAAGATTCCCTCTTGTCCTTATTGACAGATATCTAAAAAATATATCTGTTTGCAGTGTTACATCAGACAATTATCAGGGAATGTATAATGCTACAAAGTATCTAGTTGAATCAGGACATAAAAAAATATCTCTTGTGTCCCCGAAAAATACAAATTCTGCAGTTGAAGATCGAATACTGGGGCATGAAGCGTACTTTTATGATAATTGCTTACCAATAGAGAAAAATAACTGGTGTATATTAGATTACGATATCAACGAAACAGAGGAAGCTTTTCAATCAATAGTATCTTTTTATCAAACACACCCCGAAATAACAGCAATTATCTGTATAAATTCAGAAATGGCACAATTAACATACTATGCTTTACAGAGTATTAATTTAAAAATTCCAGAAGATTGTGAACTTATATCATTTGATCAGCCATACATTCCCAATGTTTCCTATGTATCTCAGAATGAAAAGGAGATAGCTAGAAAGGCAGTTGATTTATTGTATTCTCAAATAGAAGGAATCGCTGATAACAAGCAGGTCAAGGTCGAAACTTCTTTTGTAAATTATAAAAAGATTGATAATTGTAGTAGACAATATCATTTGCTTTATGTTCTTAATAGTGGCACTTTTTCAACTTAGTAAAAATAGAAGCTTATTTACTGACTGTGAAAACGAGAAAAGCCTGAGAGAGAACTCAATGTGAGATTTGCTACACAAACCATATAAAGGGAAAAAGAGGCTGTAGCAAGCGAGCCCGAAGAATAAGAGACCGAGACGGCCGATAACAGTCGCCTCGGTTTCCCATTTGTGGTATATTTTTTATGTGAAGTGAAGAAAACAATACCGCAAAAGATTATGGTATATGCGAGCGGAATGTGCAGCTAAAAACTGATGAAAGTTTTTGCAGGAAGGAGGATGCTGACAAATGACAGAGTGAGTCTCTTGAATAGGATCGAAGAAGAGATGAAATTGAGTACACTTATGAAGGAAGACTTACACAATCGACTCCTGCCACGGAAAGCGACGCCCCGATGAGTGCTGCACAGAATACTCTTGGGATGCGGACGCTGAGCAGAATGGAGGCATAAGTGCTGCCTTCCTGCTGCGGGAGACGCAGCAGGGCACCTTTCAGTACGCGTACGGTCTCGGTGAGCGGAATGTTCACACTTCCGAGGCAGATGCACAGCAGAAATGCAGCAGTCAGCACTGCTGTCATAATCAGGTATTCAATTACAGTAAATCCCTGACGTCTGGTCTTCACGGATATCCTCCATCGTCTGCTCAACGGGAAACAGCTCTCCAAACGGATGTTTGGCTATATGTTATCACGCTTCGGAAGAACAAGCAAGAATTAACTCGGCTTACTTGACCGGTTGTGTTTTTTGCCGAGGCAAGTTGACAGATCGTTCCTTTAAGATTAAGATAAAGAAAACGAAAACCGGAAAATCGAAACACAGGAGCAACGGAAATATAATGCCGAAAAAAATCATTTCTGCCAGACATATTTGTCTGGATATCACACCGGTCTTTCCGGAAGCTGTCAATGGGAAGACAATTTAGGAACTGTTTCAGCCCGGCAAACTTCTGCGCATGGAAGCGGCAGAAGTCAATACAGGTGGCAGTGCTGCCAATACCGGTCTTGCACTGAAATTCCTCGGGAATGATGTTTCACTGCTCGCGAAGATCGGGAGAGATCCCTTCGGAGAGATTGTCAGGTCTGCTGTACTTTCTCACGGGGTCGAAGGGCTGATAGAGGATAGCAGCAGTTCAACATCCTATACGGTCGTGCTGGCTGTTCCGGGCAGTGACCGCATTTTTCTGCATAATCCCGGTGCGAATGACAGCTTCTGCAATGAGGATATCCCGGAAGATGCCTTGTATGACGCGGTTCTGTTTCACTTCGGTTATCCGCCACTGATGAGAAGCATGTTTATCGACTGTGGGGAAGAGCTGACTGCCATATTCCGCCGTATGAAAGCAAAGGGGATAGCCACCAGCCTGGATCTTGCAGCTGTCGATCCGCATTCCGAAGCCGGCAGGGCAGACTGGAAAGAGATCCTTCGTAAAGTGCTGCCCTATGTAGATTTTTTTGTCCCCTCCTTTGAGGAGCTCTGTTACATGCTTGACCATGAGCGGTATGACCGTCTGAATCACGGGGACATGACAGAAAATTTTAATCTTCATGAAGAAGCGCTGCCGCTGGCGGAGGAAGCAATCGGAATGGGCTGCCGGACGGTGCTGATCAAATGCGGCAGAAGCGGCATGGTCTACAAAACTGCAGATGTGAACAGGCTGGAAGCGGTCGGGAGCCGCCTTTTGCTTGACAGAGAGCAGTGGGCTGACAGAGAAGGTGTTCAGCCCTGCTTTCAGGCGGAAGTCGTCCGTTCCGCCACAGGAGCGGGAGATACCAGCATTGCGGCTTTTTTAACCGGCGTACTGCGAGGATACGGCCCGGAAGACTGTACTGCTCTGGCTGCGGCTGAGGAAGCCTGCTGTGTCAGTGCTTATGATGCTCTCAGCGGCCTGAAATCCATAGAGGAGTTGTTGGAAATAATCCGGAAGGAATAATACGATATTCAGCAGTTCCTTTTCTTTATGACAGAAAACACTGAGGTCCCGTCAGTCGGGAATCTCAGTGTTTTGGCGTTTTATGCTGGTATTTTGCCGAGGCTGCTCCGTTTATGCGGCGTTTTCGGAAGCTTCTTCAGCGCCGTAAACAAAATCGTACAGCATTTTTGCTCCGTCAGCCAGGCGCGGACCGGGCCGTGAGAGCTCATTGTTCTGCAGGTTGAGGATTCTGCCGTTAGCCACTGCGGGGATCTTCTCCCAGCCGGCGCGGCTCATGATCTCTTCCTCCGGGGTAGGGCCTTCGCCGAAGTACATTGTGATGGTGACAATGTAGTCAGGCGCACGTTC
>JAEEGL010917941.1_pt1 | contig 11535 bp, 13 predicted proteins | sample 9134231 | NCBI WGS metagenome assembly JAEEGL01 (sample SAMN16246548, study PRJNA631951) | gut metagenome | biome: gut microbiome; feature: rumen; material: fiber-attached | host: Bos | place: Iran: Karaj | collected 2018-10 | reverse complement strand
GGAAAGTGCGAGGCGCTCTTCCACAGCTGCGATCCGTTCACGAACGGACTGCAACTGCTCATCGACGCCGATTCCAACCCAGATAATGCTCACGCCTCACCTCTCCTAAACTCTTCCCTCAACTCCATCAGCACCTTCCCGAGCAAATTCTTCCCGTTCCAGTCAGCCTGATGGGTCTTCTCCGCCGCCTCCGCGGTCATCCCAATCCCCCACTTCTTGTCATTTGGGGCGGCTTCGGCGAGGATTGCGTCCCCTGTGGCCAGAAGGGCGTCGCGTAAGGCCTCGTTTTGCGCAAATTTTGCCCGGTTTCCGGCCTTTACGACGTCATAGCAGACTTTGTCCCATACCTTGGAGTCAAAGCCTTTAACAAGCCTTCCGAGGTCTTTACAGGCCTTCGGGTCGGAGGCGCGAAGAATGTTGCCGGTCACCGCGCCGGTGGAATCGTTGTCGCCGTTGTGGTTGACCGCTGCGATGATCCCGGCGGAGAAGTCGTCTTGGTGACGGAGGGCGCAATAGAGCGCCAGCGAATGACCGTGCTTAATGGCCGCTAGCTGCGCCCCCTCCTTGCGGAGAAAGCCTCCCGTTCCGATGCACTTCTTCATAGGTCCGCTCCTGCGTCTTAAGCCAGTCCTGATAGGCCATTTCCACATATGCTCTGGGCGCGCCCTGAATCCCGCGCATGCGCCTTCTGGTTTCCCCGACCAGAAGACCATTCGCCGTAAACAAAGACATTTGCGTATCGTCCGAGATCAGCGCCTTGCCCGTCGCCGGATCCTTCTCATAGGCCGTGATCCCCTTGGCGCCATAGCGCCGGAAAATCGTCTCCTCCGTGAGAAACTCGACCGGATAGCCCAAGGCATCGCCCACCGCGCCGCCGAAAATACAGCCGCGGATGAGGGAGGGGGGATGGGGGGTGTTGTTGGGGGTCATGGTATTGCCTTCTTACACGTAGTCCTCGATAACCGTAATCGCTCTCTATGTCTATAAATGTTCATATCCCATGGATATGCCGTTCACAATTTTCTAGTTTAAATTGTACACAAACACATGTTTCTTTTCAAGTTTATATACCTCTCCTTTGGAGAGAAGATACAATTACCCATTGGCATAAATAAATAAAGAGACGGCCCCACTATGGGGGCCGCCTCCGCTTTGCGATGGTTGTCTATGTTCTTACGTATCAGAACATATCCTCATCAGTTCTTTCCCGATGACTGGTCATGGCATCGTAAAGAAACAGGTTTTCTTTTCTTTTGCTATTCTTTTTTTGAACGTAGTACATTCTCTGCCCGTTTTCACGAAGGAACTCTGCCATTCTTTTCATGAAGCCCGGTCCATCCTTTCTGGTATGCTTCAGACGATAGCAGGTTCGCTGGTTCTTGTGGTCATACCTCTTGTCATAGGGGATCTCTCCTAGCACTTTTTCAATGTAGGCCTTGTTGAATGGGTCACTGATGAGAATGTAGATCTTTCCGTTGAGGTTGATGTTCACAGATACCTCCTCAGCCAATCCGGCATGCTTGGATCGTCGACGGACCAGGAGTCTTCAAGGCTCTCTTCCAGATTCCAGGAGTTCTCGTCCCCGTCAAAGGACTTTTGACGGTGGCATTTGACCTTGTAAACGGTATTGCCTTCCAGGCGATACTCGTTCCAATAGTAATTGTTCTTTCCATATCCGGACCATTCCTGTGTTGTGTAAATCGTCATCTTTTTATTCCTCCTTTGAGTTTTTGTATTGATTGACTCGACGATTCGAGACATTGCCACCGTATTCAGTTGTTTCCCTCCTTCCGTCTGTTTTACTCATAGCGGGGTCGCTTTACCCTTTGAGTTCAGCGCGGCAACGGTCTCCTATAACAGGAAAAAAATTTTTTCGCGGTTTTTCTCCGGACCACATAAAAAAGCTTCGTTCACCAAATAGGTGAACGAAGCGTGAAGAATTTGAGAGTAGCAATATTGTGAACCCAATATTGTACCTTTGGATATTGGCGCTTCCATCCCTAAGGTTATCCCACAGCCAGGGTCCTCCGTGCCCTGGCTGTGGTGCCTAAACAATCTGGTTTCTTATTCTCCTACATGTTCGAAAGATACTTGTCCGGAGAGAACTCTCGGCCGGTATAGTCAAGGACGACTATGAGCCGTCTGGACTCTCCCACAGGCTCTGAATGGTGGATTTCGCTATCTTCGCGAATCATATCCTTAAGGTTGCGGATGAAGTTGCATCCATACAACGGATCGTTCCTTACCTGATAGAGAATCCGCTCTCCGTATTCACCGTCATCCTTCTCGTAAGGGATGTCTTGTAACATTCGCTCGATGAAGTGTTGGTTGAATGGATCAGACAGCAGGAAAAGGATACTGCCTTCCAATCTGTCTATATTCACAGATACCTCCTCAGCCAATCTGGCATGCTTGGATCGTCGACGGACCAGGAGTCTTCAAGGCTCTCTTCCAGATCCCAGGAGTTCTCGTCCCCGTCAAAGGACTTTTGACGGTGGCATTTGACTTTATAAACGGTGTTGCCTTCCAGGCAATACTCGTTCCAATAGTAGTTGTTCTTTCCATACCCGGACCATTCCTGTGTCGTGTAAATAGTCATCTTTTCATTCCTCCTTTTGGGTTTCAAAGATTTCTTTTTTCTGTGCGTCCATTCGAAGCAATGCTTCCGAAGTGTTAGCGGCCACCTGGCCGATGCCTACCATTTTCATGCCATAGAGGAAGCTAGGCTGATCAGCCACATGAGGAAATTCAGATAGATCCAAACCACTATCACATATTCCCCGGGTGCCAGGAAAGAACCGAAATCAAACGATTCAACGAAAGTGCCAAACCCTCCTCCGAATACGAAGTGTGCAGCGAGAAATGCGAGAAGTTGGATGGGTATTAGCGACCTGCAGACTCTCCGTCCTGTTCGCCCAAACCTCACGCACCTTTTTCCAAATTCAAGTACATGTCTGTCGTTTTCCAAATTGAATAACCTCCTGCTTGAATGATTTGAGCCGTTGTCAAAGTATTCAGTTGTTTTCCCCCCCTTCCGTCTGTTTTACTCATAGCAGGGTCGTTTTACCCTTTGAGTTCGGCGCGGCAACGGTCTCCTATAATAGGGAATAATTTTTTCGCGGTTTTTTCAGAATCGATAAACACTATGACAGATATGCTCTGAAAACTTGCTTTTGCAGGCGGGATTAATCCCGTGGATTCTCATTAAACATTTATAAATGGGCATTGTATTATAAAAAACCGCAGAAAGTATTACACCTCTGCGGGGTAGATGACGCTTAAATAATGAATAAGTGGATTAAGTTTACCAGAACATCAACACAACTACATATATTCAGAAGTCCACTCAACAGTTGGCCCTCCACCAACAAAAGAGGCGTTCTTAACAACGTTGGGAATATTATTGCGACTTATTGTATAGAATGGATTGTTTTCCCCTTTTTTATTTGCACCGTATAGTTGAATCCTGAAATCATCTTGCAAAAGGCCAAATTCGTCAAATGAAGGGAAAACCTCTTCCGGTTTCCTAGTCACCGGAAAGAAAGCATCTTCTGCTTTGGGCTGAATTAAAAGCGAATATGCTTGGTTCTTCCTCAGCCAAAAGTAAAGTCTCTCCAAACTGTCATCCAATACAATACCTAGTCTTTCATTTGTTTCATCTTTGGATCCTAATTGAAAAGCACACATCAACATCATATGTAATAAAAGAGTATTATGCCTAATTATTGTAACACGCATCCAATCATAGTTATTATGTTGATGGAAACTCTCATTTCTGCACTCTATGCGATAGCAATGCAGGCAATCAATAATTACTTTTTTGGCCTCCTCATTCACGATCATTATATCTTTGTTATGGTCAATAAAATAAATCAAGGATCCTATTGTGATATTGAATTTTGCACTGTTTTCAGTAATAAACTCTATTTTCTCCCCTTTGTGACTTTTAAAAAACCGGGGTTTCCCATTAATACTTGAATCAATAAATCGAAACACTATTATTTCCATTAATTGTTCAACTGATTTTAGATATCCACATACAATTGCAGTATAGTCAAATACTACACTCTCATCGTACTGAGAATATAGATATTCCGAAGTGAGAAAACTTTTAGCATAGTTCGCCCTCCCCGTTAATGCTTTGAAATAATGATCTTTATAATATGTTTCGATAATACCAGACGTCAGTAATAGTTGTTCCGACCGTTCTTCAATATCTTTCGAATGCTTCTTATCACCTTCCGTATTATAGTTGTTATAATCTACCACTTCATACCCACTAAGCCCCCAATGCCGAATTGTCGGAAGTACATTTTTAACAATCTCATCTATATTTTTAAGAGTATGCGAAACATTATTTTTTTTTTCATTAGTATTGACAAGTTTTTGTTTTATTGTAATAAAATAATCCCTTATTTTTGTCTCTTCATCAAGCCTGAAACCGAATAGTACCGCCGGAGTCAATTTGAGATACGAGTTAATACCTATCGTCTCACGATAGTTTTGAATTGCTGTTCGCATGAATACTTCATATACTCTACATTCCGAAACGCCTAACCATTTATCGACAAATTCTCGTATCCCCATAATAGTTATCCTATCTTGGAGACCGTGTGTTCGACGCTCCTCTTCTTCTTTTGAAATGCCAGTTATTTTTTGCCAATCAATTACTATTATTTTCGTTATTGTTCTTGACTTAAGCCATTTTAGAGCGTCAGACGGATCAATATCTGTCAACCTGCAACCAATCAATTCTTTTTCATCTGAAATAACAAACTCAAAGCCAACGCTTGCTTCATGGGCTTGAGCGGAACTAAAACTGTCTTTATCAGTTTCTTGCTCCCCTATGTCATTCTGCAACGGAGAATAAACGGAATACCCTCGTTCCTCTAATACTCTAACAAAAAAATCGGTTACTAGATATTTCCTAACATAGGCTTCTAAACGGGGCTCGAAGTATTTTTGAATTACATACTCCTTCGATACTAGTTCTAAATCAGCAAAGCCATACTCGGATGGATCATATTTAAAAAAAGTAAGGTCCATCATTATGTGCTTTGAAAAAGCATTATAGGCAGATAAAAGGGCGTCCTTAAAAGAGTCATTAACGTTCCATTCTTTACAGATTGTGATCAACTCATATTCATTAATCATAGTATACTCCTATTATCAAAAGACAAACTACGGTGTCCCATTACATCATATACAAAAAAACACATGACCATAAATGGCCATGTGTCCCTCCCCTACCGCCCGTCATTAGTGCTCTAATGCAAGTTTGGTGTTATAGTATTTAGCTATAACATCACTCGCAGTCAGTAATAAGTTACCGACAAGCACCAAGACAAAGACGATGATTTCAGAATGTTCTTTCATAACATTCTCCTTTCCTATTTTTTTTTGTGACATACAGTCAAACGAAATAGGAATCACCGTCTACTTCATTTTTATAGTAAATAAATCCTAAAGTGTCAATGCAGATCTTCTGGATTGATAGATATCAGGCTGGCGCCCACCCTCTTACTGATCAACTTTCTCAACGACCACGGCGGTTCCATTTGCCGAAACCATGATAGCGCTCCCTCCGGGGATGGTGCTTTCAAAATCAATTCCAATGATTGCATTGGCACCTTGCGCAACTGCTTTGGCTTTGAGTCTTTCGATCAATTCGGCTTTCAGATCATTGATCCGGTCTGTTAATGCGAACATTTGCTCACCAGTAAGAGAGGCAAATATATCTCCAAAGCTTTTAAAAGCTGTCTTGAGGCCTATGCCGGTTATGGTTTCATCGAATAAGATGCCCTTGTATTCCTTGATCCTATACCCGTCAAATGAATGGGTGGTCGTCATCATGATCTCTTCAGCCGTCGCAATTCTCTCCACCTTTTGGGGTTCAGTTTTAGGGGCGTTCAAGACCTCGATCCGAGCGTTCGAAGTAAGTGTGGTAATGCAGTCATCACAGAGATTGCGATACCTTACTCCCATATTATCTCTGATCCGGCACTCCTTTGTTTCGACCTCTTTGCCGCAATTATCACACTTAGCCATCAGGCATTCCTCCTTTGCGATGTTGGTTGTTTATTGATTTGGGTAAGCAGGTTTGTAGCCTTACTTAGCGCATTTTCAAGCATTGTTGCAAAATCCGGAGCCTCGATGTCCCAGTTCTTCTGAAAGTGCTCTACCGCGACCCACTTGTAGTTTTCCGCGTCCCAGCATTTTGGAAAGCTTTGCTTGTAGTAATTTATAGTTTCTTGGATAGTCACTGCTTTATATCTCCTCAATCCCCACGCTCTTCAAATACTGATATGTTCCATCATAGTACTCCGGCAAGCGAGTACTGTCCTCCCAGAAACCGCTTGGGGTTTTATTCGGATTTCCTTCAGGGACACAGATGACCATGCCGGCCCTGGCACGTGTTAGTAAAACACGATAGGCATTGAGCATATACTTAAGCTTGTCTTGTTTATATTCACTATCGCCTTTTTGCTCTATCCATTTGGTATTGCCATTGAATGAATAGAATCTCCACCGGCCATTATCATATCGCATATCTGCATCCCAAAGAAGACATGTATAATCCAGTTCTAAGCCTTGGACTTGTATTTCTGTAGCAGCATCCTCGAGGTAATTTGACGACCTGATATCTGTCTTATCTTCCAGAAACCAATGAACGGCATTCTCGTCACCTGACGGTAGAATTTGAATTGCCAGTGGCTTAAAGCGTGCAGCCTCTTTGGTCACCAATACGCCTGTGCGCTCGGTACCTCTAACTTTCTCGTGCAACCACTTCCTTGCCTTAGTCATGTCTCTCGTTAGAACGATTGGATAGTTGTCTTTGATCTCTGCATATAGTTTCGAGGCGTTGTCATCGAATGACAACAGTGAATGGACAAATGCGGAAAGTTTCTCGGCACGGAAAGACCGCAACGAAACTGCTAAGTGTAAACTCTCCGAATAATGCACATTGGGTTTATCTTTCAGAAGTTCATTTACTTTGCCTTCAGCGTATTCTGCATCAGTCAGTTTTGGTGAAATATAAACATCCCATTGAGGGAATCTCTCATTCAAGGCCTTGATCCATTCTGAGATTCCAGCTTCACCAGTATTGATCTCCTGACCGCCACCGACAAGGCAAACTATCGTCGCCCAGTCTTCTCTCTGATCCAAGGACCAAATCAAGAAAGCCGCTTCAGACATGGGAAAGTTAGGAACCTTTGTTTTGTTGCCATATGTTCCACCTCGTTTAAGATAATCAGCAAGTCTCTTGTGTGTCCACGAACGCTGAGCTTCATCAAATATGGCAACGTGCTCAACTTCTCCGTAGCCAGCTTTTTCCATCTTCACTGCATTCTTCGGATCGATTTCAAGGATTCCGTTTTCAACCGGGTTTTTAATCTTCGCCAGCATATTGTCCCGATATCGGTGGATCATCTGAATTGATTTACTCACCTCTCGACGGGAATCTGACATTTTCTTCTTTGTATTCCTTTCTCGTGCTTTTTTATAGTTGTCTTGAGCTAAGGCCTCCGTCAACACTGCAACAAGAGGACCATTTCCCGAAAGATAAACTGCCCCCTCATCCTTGACTGGTTCGTCATTGCCTTGATAAGTCTGTTTGATGGCCACATCAAGTCCGACAAGCGTTTTCCCAGCGCCAGGTACTCCTGTAACAAAACAGATACTCTTTTTCTGTTTCTCCTTGCTCTCTTTGATCACATGCAATATGTAGCTGATCGTTCTATCCGTATAAACATCATCAGCTTCATGCCTTGTAATGTTTTCAACAGAATGATTCTCATATAAAGATCGAGCCGCTTCGATGATTGTAGGTGTGGGGGCATATGGGCTAATGATCCATCGACTATCAATGGGCAATTCATCGGGAAAACGAAGTAATACACCATTGATTATGTTTATAAGGTTTTCTTTTCCTGTGACTAACGGATTCATCACTCGATCATCATATACAGATGACTGAACTACCGATGAAAAGCCCTTATAATTTGTTGCTATAAGAATAGGCACAATCACTTTATCTTGACTAAACTTGTGGAAGTTTTTCAGATCCAAAGCATAGTCTAGAACCTGATCCACATCAGCTTCAAGAATCTGGGTTTCACCTACTTTGAATTCAAGACAAGAGATAATCCCTCTATACAGTAAAACCACATCTATACGCTTCCCAAGACGTGGAATATCATACTCAAAGATAATGCGGCTATCTGTGTCTTCAAACTCACTCAACACACTCCGCAAAATGGAGATTTCTCCTTTCCAGGCTTCCCTTGTATTCGTGTTGGCATCACCATGATAATTATCACATAGTGTCCCCAGCACCGAGACTTCCGAGTCTGAAAGAAAGCCTGAAAAAGTGTTGTCATATAAGCAACGAGAATTATTGTTCATTAGTGTCATCTCCATAATTATGTCATATACTTTTGAATTGCAATGTGGTCATAATTCTATTCTTCCATTGGTTTTTGGAATAACACTATTGTCTTTCAATCCGAGTTGCTGAAACCAAAGACATAATTTGAATAGTCAAAAACTCGTACAAATAAGTAAACAAATATGCTTACAGAACCGACTTTTCTTTTCGTAAATGTATCGCAATATGTCAACGTATTGCAAGAAGTATTTGCAAGAAAAGCCTTTGTTGCACCAATTGTCCTCTCTCATTTCTTCTGTTATTATATAATAAATTCATAAACAAATATGGGAGTCCCTCTCATGACCTTCACCGACATCTACGAACAATCTTCTGGCGTTAATCTTGCGGAGCAACAGCGTCTTTGGGACGAACGAGGCAAGGGCTATTATGGCGAATTCCTCGTGTTTTCCGAGATTTTTCCCTTGTGCTCTGACCGGGCGAAAATACTGACAAATGTCCAGATTCCTTTCAATGGCCGTACCACTGAAATCGATGTGCTTTTGATCGATACCTTTGGCATGATTTCTTTCGAAGTCAAGCATTATAAAGGCACGATCTACGGGAAAGCCGAGGATCCGAACTGGACGCAGTATTTCAAGACAACAAAGAATAATGTGTTCCGCTCGCCCATTCTCCAGAATGACTATCATACCGCCGCGTTGCATAGCCGTTTTCCGAATATTCCGATCTATTCATTCATCGTTTTCACATCCCCAAACGTACTCCTTCGGGTCGTGAACAACCGGCGGGACGTGACCGTCTGCCATCTGAACGGTCTGAAAGGTATCCTGCAGAATCAGGTCTTCCACCAGAATCTTTTGACCGATGAGACCATTGATCAGATCTTTACGGCCTGTTCTGAATGGGCACCCAAGAAGGACAATACCATCTCTGTCGACGGCGAAGAGCTGCCCTTTTCAGATTACTTGCAAGGCTATGTTGAAACTGTCCGGAGTGAAGAAAAGAAGAAGTGGGAAACCCGAATATCTCCGCTTTCCATCGTACTGACCATCTTAGGTTCTGTCGCCTTAGCGGCTGGCATCGGATTACTGATCTTCTCGCTTATGCAGGCAAGCAATGCCCAGATGAGTAGTATTGAAGCCGCTGCATCTGTCAATGAAATGAGCTCACAGCTTTCCGAGATGCAGGAAAAGATAGACAAATACTTTTCAAAAGCGTCCTGGAACAATGACGGAAACCTGGACATAAAAGATGACTTTTGTACAGTTTCCGACTTTACAATGGAAGCGTCAAAAGACCTTGAGAAAGGAACTCTCCTATCCTTCTCTGTCGTATGCAACGGAACTAATTTTGGCGTGCAACTGAACGGAAACGATGAGCTGGTTCTCCTTCTGAAAGATGGCAGAAGTGTTACCGGAAAGTTGACAGATTTCACGACATCCTACATCGACAATCGTATTACTGGAGGAAAAGCGTATGCACTTCCACAGCTTCAGATTGCCGGCGTAGATCCGGATGAAATCAAGTATATCAAACTCACCGGTCTGGAGATTGTTAAGGTCCCGGAAACCTATATGACAGTCGCGGGCGGCTATGAGATTGCTGTATTTGAAAGGGGCAACTGACATGTTCACCCTCACCCCTCTCACAACCCCATCCGACATGCTCGGAAAAGCCTATGTCCACTGGAAAGCGTGGCATGAAGCTTATCCGGGCTTGGTGAGTGCGGATTATCTGGAGCGGCTGACCTTGGAGCGTTGCGAAGAGATCGCTCGCCGCTGGCCGGACAATATCATTGTGGCGAAGGATGGCGATCGCGTTGTCGGTTTCGTCGGCTATGGAGACCGCGGCGCGGAGGCACCGGGCGTGGGTGAGATCTTTGCACTTTACGTGCTTTCTGAATACTATGGAACGGGCCTTGGACGTATGCTCCTTGAAGCAGGCCTTCAGAAACTTGAACACTATCCAAGAATCGTCCTTTGGGTGTTAAAGGACAATGCCCGTGCCATTCATTTTTATGAAAAGTGCGGCTTCCGCCCCACCGGGGAGGAAATGGTGAGCCCGAATGTCGGAGCGGTGGAAATCAGGATGGAGCTGGAGAGATACTGATAGATAAGCAAATGCTTTTTCTATTCTTTCACAACCCCTTTATGGATCCGTCTTTTTGAAAAATCCCATCAGAGAAACCAATCAAATGTAATGATCCTTCAATTATACTGGACTCAAGTCCTGTCTTCTCGCCCAAAATCCGTGGTGCAGTCCAATATGACAAGACTTATCTTCACATTTATTGGCCTCGGATCCTCTTTTTCGCTTGAAAATGCATGAAACGGTCCAATAAATCTAGTACCTTCTTAGATTGGCTTGGTTGCGGCGTCTTTTTCACCGCGGAAATGCGTGAAATGGTCCAATACTTTCAAGCCTTTCTACAATTAGCTTGGTCGCAGCGTCGATTTACCGGGACGTGAAACCCCAAGTTTTACAATACAAGAATCCAAATGCGTGAAAAGGCCCAAGCTTTTGAAGCATGGCTTCAAAAAGCTTGGGCTTAAGATGGGGCTTTGGCCAAAGTTCTTGTCAAACAAGCCTGGTCTTTAGGTGGGGTCTGGAAACAAGTCTTCTTTACTGCTCGAAATAGGTCTTGATTCCACTAAGAAGGCCTTCCATCTGATTGTCGAGCCATTGCTCGGAGTGGTCGGAGCATTGATTGCCGAGTTCGACGTCGACGCTGGGGATCCAGGAGAAGGAGGTCTGGGTGAGGTCCATGTCGTAGGAGCCGTTTTTGAAGATTTTCACGCCGCGGTCGCGGAGGCCGTCGACCAGGAGGGTGCCGAGACGCTCGCTTTCTTCCCAGTGGGCGGCGACATTTTCCAGATATTTGATGCCCTCGGGCACGGACATGAAGAAGGCGCCTTTGTCGTAGTCTTTGCCGTCGGAGTCCCAGTGGAGGGAGATATGGCAGGCGGCGGTGTTGTTGCAAATGACGGTGCGGGCGACGTTGTCGAGCTGGACGTCGACGTCGTCGCGGAGCATGAGGACGTCGAAGCCGGCATCGAGGAGTTTGTCGCGGAGGATGCGCGCGGCGGCGAGGGTCACGTCGCGTTCGGCAGCGCCGTCACGGAAGCTCATGCCGGTGGAGATCG
>JAEEGL010731823.1_pt1 | contig 11535 bp, 7 predicted proteins | sample 9134231 | NCBI WGS metagenome assembly JAEEGL01 (sample SAMN16246548, study PRJNA631951) | gut metagenome | biome: gut microbiome; feature: rumen; material: fiber-attached | host: Bos | place: Iran: Karaj | collected 2018-10 | reverse complement strand
CTGAAGTGATTCACGACCGCCCATTGAGAAACCTGTTACAGCTGTGTTCTCTCTGCCTGTAGCAACGCTATACTTGCTCTCGATATGCGGCATAAGGCTGTCAACGATATCATCAACGAAGTTATCATATCCTTCATTTGATCCCTGATCTGCAAAACCTGTAGCATCATTCATAGTTGCACTCGTGAATACGAACGGTACTACAACTATCATGTCCTTAGCAGCACCATCGGCAATAGCGTTACCGATTATCTGCTGAGTATACATCTGTCCGTTACCCTGTGTTATCATACGGTTCTCATTCTCGAAGAAGCCGTGAAGCAGATAAAGCACAGGATACTTCTTACTCTCGTCATAGTTTGCAGGAAGAAGTATATTATAAGGCTTGTTCTTGTTTGCCTTCTTGGAGAAGTAAGTCTCCCTCTTTAGCGTACCATACTGAACGCCCTGCTTCTTTGTATGTGAATCATTTGGCTCATTATTTACTAATGAGTTCTGTACTAACTTTGTAAGTTCCTCCATAGTATACTTCTGCTGACCAGTAGAAGTCTCAGGCTTAGATGTACCTGAACTGTTGTTATTTCCTGTATTCGACTGGTTGTTATTACCTGTATTTGACTGATTGTTGTTGCCTGTATTCGACTGATTATTGTTGCCTGTATTCGACTGTGAAACAGATCCTTCAGTCGCCTGGAATATTCCTCTTATGAAACAATAAATGTGTGAATGTATGGAGTCGTCTCCGTGATGTCCGTTATTTACAACATGCCATACATGAGGTACGTTGTTCTTTGTGAAGTTATTATGATAGCCCTCAGGTGTATTCAGACCTACTACGTCGTCCTGTGTACCGCCTGTTATCATTACAAGATATGGAGTTTCGTCAGGATTGCTCCACTTCCATGAGCCCGAAGCACCTGGTGCTGGACATATAGCGCCTACATAACCGAACTTGTCGCCATGCTTCATGCCTATCTGAAGTGATTCACGACCGCCCATTGAGAAACCTGTTACAGCTGTGTTCTCTCTGCCTGTAGCAACGCTATACTTGCTCTCGATATGCGGCATAAGGCTGTCAACGATATCATCAACGAAGTTATCGTATCCTTCATTTGATCCCTGATCTGCAAAACCTGTAGCATCATTCATAGTTGCACTCGTGAATACGAACGGAACAACTACGATCATGTCCTTAGCAGCACCCTCGGCAATAGCGTTACCGATTATCTGCTGAGTATACATCTGTCCGTTGCCCTGTGTTATCATACGGTTCTCATTCTCGAAGAAGCCGTGAAGCAGATAAAGCACAGGATACTTCTTGCTCTCATCATAGTTTGCAGGAAGAAGTATATTATATGGCTTATTCTTGTTAGCCTTCTTTGAGAAGTAAGTCTCCTTCTTTATCGTACCATACTGAACTCCCTGTTTCTTCGTATGCGAATCATTCGGCTCGTTGTTTACCAGCGAATCCTGAACTATCTTAGTAAGCTCTTCCATAGTATACTTCTGCTGACCGGGTACGACCTCAGGCTCTACGACAGGAAATTCGTTGATAGTACCCATTACGAACTGAGTAATGAGAAGAGCATCGGTAATTTCATAAACTCCGTTGCTGTCTGCATCGGCAGCTTTCAGCATCTTCTTATCCTCGATACCGTTAATAAGTCCCTTTCTAGCGAGCACAATATCAAAGCAGTCTATCTGTCCGTCATAATTGATGTCACCCTTATGCATTGCGACAGGCGCTGAGGGCTCTCCTATCTCTGTGCCGCTCGCTGCGCCGACTACCTCGTCAACATAGAAGTTGCAGGTGCTTTCCTCTGTCTCGATGTAGAGCTGGATATCTGTCGCTCCATCAGGAATTGTAAAGCTTTTGTTTTCAAGGTGAGCCCACTTTCCCTTTTCAGCTGACACCTCTGCTATCTTCGGATATTTTGTACTGCTTCCGTCACTGTACTGAAGTGTGAGGTAAAATGTTGCCGATTCCTCCTCACTCATTACATAAGCGCTGAATGAGTAGTCCTGACCTGCCTTAAAGCCTGAACTCAATCCCACTATAGCACCGTTCCAGGCACTTGCTCTGCCGCTTGCAAGAAGCGAGCATTCTCCCGAGCGTGATGTGCCTGAGACTACCTTTACAGAAGCAGAGCCTCTGCCGCTCCATTTTTCAGTACCCTCCTCAAAGGTGCTGTGAAGCAGATAGTCTTGCTCGGCAGCAATTGATGGCATAGTGCCTAATGTTGAAAACGCCATAACTGCCGCCAAGAGAGTTGAAAAATATTTTTTCATTCTCTTTCCTCCTTTAAATAATATAAAAACACATTCTCATGCTTCATTTTTACCATAATTTTTGTGATATGTCAACCCACAATATGAAGATTTTGTGTATAAATTCACGATAATAGTCAATTGAGTGACACAAAAGTCCACTTTACCGTTTTATTTTACCATTTTTATTGATTTTTTACCACAAATTATTAAAATAATAGTATTTTCTGCTTTACTGTTGATTTGCTTTTTGATGTGTGTTATAATTGTTTATTGAAGTGATAGTACTTTTTAAGCATAGTATTGAAGGGAAATGATAAGAATGTCAATAAGCACAGTCCTGCTTGCATATAAGGAAGCCGAAAACCTTAAGCTCCTTCTTCCACTGATAAAGAAACAGCTCGACAAAACAGGCGAAAAATACGAAATAATTGTAATTGACACTGAAAAGCCGCTCGACAACACGGAAGAGGTATGCAAACAGTTCGGTGCACAATATGTCAATCAGAAGTACCCCAAATTTGGCGGAGCTTTTCGCACAGGAATCGAATGCGCTAAATACGACAAGTTTCTGATACTTGACAGCGACGGCTCACATAATCCTAAGTATATCCCAGCTATTTACAACGCAATGAAACCTGATATCGATCTCGTTATTGGTTCGCGCTATACAAAAGGCGGGAAAACAAATGACAACAAGACATCAATCATAATGTCACACTGTCTCAACTTCGTATTCAGGGTAGCTCTCGGCATAAAGGCAAAGGATATCTCAACGGATTATAGACTTTACCGAACAGAACAGCTCAAAACGGTAAAGCTCGAGTCAGAAAACTATGATATCCTCGAAGAAGTGCTTTTAAAGCTAAAGCTTCATAACGGAAAGCTAAGAATTGCTGAAGTTCCTATAGTATTCAAGAAGCGACTTTTTGGAGAATCCAAAAGGGCACTTATTCCTTTCATAATAAGCTATCTCAAAACCCTTTTAAGACTTATTGGAATAAGGTTAAAGCATATGCTAAAAAAATAACATCGATACTTATTGAAAAAGCTCCATGCACAAGCATGGAGCTTACGTTATATTATAAAACGGTCAAGCATATCATCTGAGCTTTGAATAATCTCAGGCTTTACTTTTCTTTTTATTACGTCCCAGTTAGGCATACTGTCGGAAATATTATGTGCGTCGCTTCCAAAAACCACATTACTGCACTCGTCAACAATGCGCTTTGCCAGCTTTTTCTCGTTCCAGTTGCCAAATGCATCATTATTAACCTGCATAATAGCATCTGTAGACAAAATATTATCAATATCGTCCTCACTGCAAAACTCAACACAACGATGAACATGTGCGAGCATAACGTTAAGACCATACTCTATAGAAAGATTATATACCTCTTCCGTCATCCATGGCTCGTAATTACGGTAAGGGAATGCCATGAGTATAAGGTTTGTTCCTTCTATTGCAAGCTTTTCGATATCCTTTACCTCAGATATGCCTCTTTCAACAGCAACCTCTGCTCCGAGAAGCATATTCTTTATCGGAGATCTGTCTTTTACGATAGCAAACGAAGCCGCTCTCTTTTCCAGGAATGATTCCACAGATTCTTCCTGATGATAATAAAAATGAGGAGTAAAAATAACTCTTTTTACGCCCTGATCCTTCATCATCTCAAGCATTGCAAGCGAAGTACCGAGACCTTTGGAACCGTCATCGAGTCCAGGAAGAACATGACAATGGTATTCTGTTAGCATTATTTTCCGCCCTTTTTCTTTTATAATTTTTCAGGTTATGTTTCCATGCCGAATTTTTCAAAACGATCAACCTGTTTTATAGCACAATAAAATGCCATCGCCTCACAGTTCATAATATAACCGTTTTCTTAATTTCAGGCATAATACAAAAACTTCTCACAGCACCTAATTGTAAGATATCTTTAAATACGCCTGAAAGCATTCCTGCACAGAAAACACATACGAAACAAATATATCTTGATATGTATCTTAAAAGAAAAATATTATCTGTAATTTTCTCTTCAAAATATACGTTTCGTAATAATCAATTCTCGTATACTATTATAATACATTTGTCATGCATATGTCAAGGGATTGCAATAAGTAAAAATAGTTTTTTTCACTTATCAACAAATTACTTACAATAAATAATGGAATTATTAATTCATCTGTAGAGAAAAAACGTTAAGTCATTTTTGGTTACCAAGCAATCTTCCAAGAATTCAAAAACAGCATATAATGTCAGTATATTATTTCCCTAAGGTCGATATTATCTGTTTCTACCAATATTCTCATTAGATATGCAAGTCACCATCGCCAAACTCTTGATTTGAGATGGGGATAATTGGGTTTCTTCAGGATTCAAAGCGGAATTACATATATAATTATTTAATACTTTATAATCATTCAATTATTCAGTAAAAACAAGCAATCAAGTTATTTAAACAAGGTCAAAAAAGCAAGAAAAATCGTTTTTCAGCTTCACGCATACTTGATTTCGTGCAAATCATATGATATAATGTGGACAACCAGAAGTATTTCTGTATATTTTAAAATGGCAGGTGAACGAAATGAAATTCAAACGAATGGCTGCTGTTATCGCATCCGCAGCTACTATTATTCCTTTTTCTTCAGAGAGTATTTCCGTAGTTGTTCCCTCAGCTGTATTTGCAGCGGAACACGGCATGGGCGCAGCACTCCCAGATTGGATTCCCTCTGATTATGAGTCAGCCTTAGAGTTCCGAAACACCTACGGCGCTACTCATATTCAAGACGGACTTGTATGCATTGTTTTCAAGGAACAATATGAAAAAGGCACGGGTGTCGATCCCAAGGGTTTACTACGTTATGAAGTACAAACGACAAATGATATTATGAAGGAGCTGAATCACAACTTATACAGCTCTAAGGACAGCGAGTACAGCTATGAAGTAGTTGTATACTATGATCCTCAGGATAAGGGTGAATTTGAAGTCTATCTTTTGGATACTTGGAGTGGCATCGCACTGTTTTCTTCTGATATTGCTCCCTTTTATACCTCACCTGATTATAAGTTCATGATAGACGATGAGAAGAATATCACAGAGACTGATATTTTCAGCTGGCTGCCTGACAGTATCACCGAATATAATGAATATGTCTCAAAAAACGGAAAGGTCTCTGCAAAGAACGAATACGTTGTGTTTTGCCTTGATTCAAACGCTGGCACACAGTACCAATGGTTCGAGGATTTACAAGAAAAACATCCTAACTTTAATGGATTAAAAACTGTAGAGTGCAATACTGAGACAGATGTCCCCCTTGACGGTGGTGAATTGAAAACCATCCAGGTATATCAGGCTACCAAAGACGGAAAATCAAAAATAGTATGGGATTATGCTCCATCATATGACTACGGCGAGCCAGAAGTTGAGAAAACTTTAATTGCCGACTGTACTGTTCTTGATGACGCGACTCACGTAATCATCAATGATGCATACATACAGGACGCAGAGTTTGTTATTTCTCAGTACAGCTTATATTCAGGAGATCTGACAGTATCATCATATGAAATTTATAATAAGTTTTCGGAGCCGAATTCGGCTGTTATCGAGTCTAAAAAAGAACTCTCCGGCTTCCTTTCTGATTACCTTAATGAAAAAGCTATTAATAAGTTCTTATCACAGTACAGCGACAGTTTCTTTGAGAATAATGTATTGCTGCTGAATACCTATCTTGATCCGTATAAAGGCCGTATCTTCAAGCACGGACTGAACAGCGTATATTACAAGGATGATAAGCTCACAGTGGATTTTACATCTGTCATAAGTGCCAATTTAATGAGGACTTCATACTTTGATATCCTACAGCTGTCAATTCCGAGAAAGGACTATAATGGCAACTATAACGTGGAATGGAAATGTGAGGAAATCCTTGATTACGACCTCAAGCGCATCAGTGTTATTGACGAGGATACGGGTGAGAATATCGCAATAGCAAGAGATAACGTCTTTGACATGTTTGGAAACAGCATGAAGTACCTGGAAGGAAGCAACCCTTACTTCTGGGATACAGAATTTGCTACTAACGACTGGCGCGAACTTTCTCTCAATGAAGAATTTCTTCCCGATGGCTACGTACTTTCAAAAGATACACCAAAGGAAATAAGGGATTACGCATACAATTCCGCTGATATCATTTTCAGAGTGAATAAGACAAAACCCATTGAAGTAAAGTACACAATAGACAAGTTTTCAACGATAACTCCGAATCTGTTCTCTGAGACAATCTCTGAGACTGGATTCAAGAACTATGAGCCTGCAATTGCAACTTCAAAGGAGGAACTTTCTGAAATACTTTCACTTTATATAACAGAAAAATTCCAGAAAGAGTATTTTTCAGCTTATGATGAAGATTTCTTCAATGACAACATACTTCTTCTCTATTCCTTCATAGACTCAACTGGCGGAGACAAGATAATAATAAATGACAACAATATCACAGCTGATGCTATAACTGTCTATTATTCAAAACCAGCAGAAGATTTTCATGTATGCAATACTGATTATTTCTTCATTTTACAGGCAGCTATTCCTAAAAGCGCATACAACGGACAGAAAACAGCTTGGAAATGCATAGGAGATACTAACGGAGACGGTAATTTCGGAATTGCAGACTTGGTCACATTACAGAAATGGCTCCTTGCTGGCTCAGAAACTAAACTTTCTGACAAAAAAGCTGCTGATCTCTGTAAGGATGACGTCATAGACGCTTTCGACCTTATTGCTATGAGAAAAATGCTCATAGATGTACACAATCTCAATAACACCAAAAAATATGCAATTGAATTTCAGTGTCTACGCAACCATAAAACTTTCTTTGGCAGTAGTAATCCGTCGCCAACAATGATAACTAATACAGATGATCTTCATAGCTATCTTAATTCAGGGTATTATGGAGATGCGCTCGATAAATACGATGATAACTGGTTCAGCAATCATAAGCTTATGGTGATAAGTCTTGGAGAATCAAGTGGCTCTATCAGACATGAAGTGACAGATCTGACCAGCGATTATGTCACTATAAAGCGCATTGTCCCCGAAATCATGACCTGTGATATGGCTGCATGGGATATACTCATTGAATTAGATAAAACTGCGACTATCAGCGATAATTTCAAAGTTAATCTTACTGAATTACAGATATATTAATTCCTAAAATCAACAAGCCGACTTTATTATTGTGATAAAGCCGGCTTGTTCTTGATTATTGATTTTTAGAATTTACTTTTTTCTAAGATGTTTGAATTCATCGGCAACGCTCTTTCTGTGTTTTGTCGCGCCTCTAAAGAATCTATAAAGGTATGCGACAGGAATAAGGAGCTTGCTTTTAGTTACCCACGGAACTGACACTTTAAGTGCACTCATAGGAGGGAACAATCGATACAAAATAAACTTGACTTTTGACCCTTGGCCTTTATACTTAACCATATTCTCAATATGATTATTTCTATTTCCATAAGTTCCTGACATAGCATAATAATCAAGAAGCTTCTTATCCTCTATGTTCAATTGTTTCATAGAGAAAACTTTAATCGCAAGATCGCGATTATTACGCTCAAAATCAGCAATTCCAAGCTTTTGAAGCTCTGATTTGACATATCCCCAGTCAAGTGAATTTCCGAATTTTCGCAGGAATACATATGTGTCAACAAGTGAACGAACTCCTGTTCCACCTAATGTAAAATGCTTATATTCATGTGCAAGCATAAACAAATAAAACTCCTCATTACTGAAGTGATATCCATACTCATTTATGTCGTCTTTTAGCATTCTGCTTTTTATCCCACGATAATAATCCGCCATGGCCCCAACTTGGTACTCCATAAATAATTCGCCATGCATTTCAAAATTATATACTGGCTCTTTGAGATATTCGTCTACGGCTTCACGTTCAGCTTTCAGTTCAAATCCGTATTCTTTCATTATGTCTTTTACATCATTTCGTCTGCTATCGTCAATAAGTATATCATTATCTGACATCTGTCTCATTCCGAGATTAGGGTACCAATCCTTCAAAATGCAGCCTTTAAGCGGCAAATACCATATCTTTTCGGCTTCAAAGCGTTTAAATATCTTTGTCCTTTCAGCATCAAGAAGTATGTTTTTTCTTATTGCTTTTTCTTTGGCCTGTGTAAAATCGTTATCCTTTATGCCTGCCGACTCCAAAGCATAGGCAACACTGGCAGATAGTATATGTTCCTGGCATACTTCAAAAAGCTTTGGAAGGTCAAGCGCTTCAACACGCTTCTGCTTAGGTATCTTTCCATTTATTGCACATGCAGTCAAATAGATCATATCTGCTGCATTTTTTCTGAATTCACATTTTTCCACTTTATGCCCCCTGTGATTAAAAAGCTTCTAAAAAATCATATAGTTAAGTATATCATATCATTTCACATATTGCAAGTATGTTTTAAAGCTCGGGCAAACGCCCGAGCTTTCATCATTTTTTGTACCCATTAGGATTATTCTTCTGCCAGTTCCATGAGTCACGACACATATCCTCAAGAGTCCTTTCAGTTTTCCAGCCAAGCAATTTCCATGCCTTGTCAGCATTTGCATAAAGCTCAGCAAGGTCGCCTTCACGTCTTGCACCGTATACATGATTCACCTTGATATTATTAACCTTTTCAAATGTATCAACTATCTCTGTAACACTGTAAGGAGTACCTGTTCCGAGATTAATTATCTCTACGCATTTGTTTGCGAGAATATAGTCGATAGCCTTTACGTGACCTTTTGCAAGATCAACAACATGAATATAGTCGCGTCTGCAGGTACCGTCAGGAGTTGGATAATCCTTTCCAAAGATAGTAAGGCATTCACGCCTTCCAACTGCCACCTGAGATACATAAGGCATGAGATTATTCGGTATTCCCTGAGGGTCTTCACCGATCATACCCGATTCATGAGCACCAATTGGGTTGAAGTAACGAAGAAGGATTACTGAGAGCTCATTATCAGCCTTGGCAGCATCCTCAAAAATCTGCTCCATCATTGACTTTGTCCAGCCATATGGATTTGTACAAACTCCACGTGGCATTGTTTCAAGATACGGAACAGGATTTGTTTCGCCATAAACAGTTGCAGAAGAACTGAAAATAATATTCTTTACGTCGAACTTTTCCATTGTTTCGAGAAGAGCAAGCGTTGTATCAATGTTATTTCTATAGTACATTACAGGCTTCTGCACAGACTCTCCTACTGCTTTAAGGCCTGCAAAATGAATTACAGCGTCTATCTTGTTTTCACTGAAAACTTCTTCAAGTCTTGCATTGTCTTTGATATCTAACTCATAAAGTTTTACAGACTTGCCCGTTATCTTTTCAACTCTTTTAATTGCCTCAGGCGAACTGTTCGAGTAGTTGTCCGCAACCACCACATCGTAGCCTGCATTTAAAAGTTCAACTGCAGTGTGGGAGCCAATGTAGCCAGCTCCGCCTGCTAAAAAAACTGTAGCCATTATTTATCTCCTATCAAGATAATGATTTAATGTCAGAATTTAAAAGTATTCTCAAGCGTATCCCACTTCTTATCCTTATCGCTTAGATTAAGAGGTGTTCCATCCTTCAAAGCATACCCGTCGCTGTCAGCATTACCTTTATACTCTCCAACGAGCTCAGGCCACTTTATACCAATTGCCGGGTCGTTCCATGCAAGTCCGCCTTCATCATTAGGATGATAAAAATCATCACATTTATAGCAGAACTCGGCAAAATCACTGAGTACAAGGAAACCATGTGCAAATCCCTTTGGAATAAGAAACTGCTTCTTATTCTCCTCATTAAGCTCTACACCATACCACTTGCCATATGTTTTTGAATCATTACGTAAATCAACAACAACGTCAAAAACTCGGCCCTTTATAACTCTTACAAGCTTGGTCTGAGGATACTGCTTCTGAAAATGAAGTCCTCTAAGAACACCCTTTGATGATCCTGACTGATTGTCCTGTACAAACGCAATATCAATTCCCGCTTCAGCCATATCTCTCTGACTATACGTCTCAGAAAAATATCCTCTGCTGTCACCGTGAACTGCTGGAGTAATTACGCAAAGGCCTTCAATTCCACCAGCATTCTTCTCAACTTTAATCTGTCCCATTTTACTGGATCTCCTTTAAATATCTTGAAAGCGCATCCTGCCATACAGGAAGAGGCTTAAATCCATTCTCCACAAGCTTTGACTTATCAAGTCTGCTGTTAAAAGGTCTTACAGCCTTTGAAAGTCCATACTCAGCTGTAGAAACAGGAGTAACCTTTGTTGACATTCCTGCCTGTCTGTATATCTCAACTGTAAAGTCATACCATGAGATATATCCACCCTCATTGGTAGCGTGATAGTAACCGTACTTATCAGTCTCAGCCATATCAACAAGAAGTCTTGAAAGATCGAGAGTATATGTTGGAGTACCGATCTGGTCGGAAACTACACGTACTTCATCGTGTGTCTTACCAACATTAATCATTGTCTTGATGAAATTCTTTCCATTTATGCCGAATACCCAGGCGATACGAACTATGAAATACTTATCTAGCGTATTGGCTACAGCAAGTTCTCCGTCAAGCTTGGATTGTCCGTAGACATTCTGCGGAGCATAATCCTTGCAGTCTGGCTGCCACGGCTCAGTACCCTGACCGTTGAATACATAGTCAGTAGATATATATATCATCTTGCAATCAAGTTTTTTGCAAACTTTAGCGATATTCATTGTACCATCAACATTGATCGCCTTAACCTTGGGACGATTCTCCTCATCTTCAGCTGCATCAACTGCTGTCCATGCAGCACAGTGAACAACAACATCAGGTTTAATATCAGAAATTGTCTTTTCAACTGCTTCTGCGTCAGTTATATCCAATTGAACATAAGGATACTTCGTATCGATTGATTCAAAGATATCGCTGCCGATACCTTTATATCCTCGCTTTGCAAGCTCGTCCATTACATCATGTCCGAGCTGTCCACCAACACCAGTGACAAACACTTTCATTGTTCACACCTCTTTACGGTTTCCGTACATCTTCTCGTAGTAGTTCTGATACTCGCCGCTTATGATAGTCTCCCACCACTCGCGGTTTTCAAGATACCACTTGATAGTCTTCTTGATACCATCTGCGAACTTTGTCTCAGGCAACCAGCCAAGCTCATTATGAATCTTGGTTGGATCTATAGCATAACGCATATCGTGACCCTTTCTGTCCTCAACATG
>JAEEGL010536670.1_pt1 | contig 11535 bp, 6 predicted proteins | sample 9134231 | NCBI WGS metagenome assembly JAEEGL01 (sample SAMN16246548, study PRJNA631951) | gut metagenome | biome: gut microbiome; feature: rumen; material: fiber-attached | host: Bos | place: Iran: Karaj | collected 2018-10 | reverse complement strand
GGCCGACGAGTCTCTCGGATTGAATCTGAACATCATCCGTCCGGGTCTTCTCAACCGTGATTCCGATGGCCGCGTACTGGAACTGCCGGTCTTCTCCACGTCCTACGGCATGCTGATCAACGAAGATCTGTTCGAAAAAGAAGGACTGAATGTCCCGACGACCTTGCAGGAACTTTTGGACGTCTGCGCCGCTTTCCGTGAAAAAGGTCACGCAAGCCCGATGATGGGTTACAGCGTCAAGTCCTCGGGGTGCCTGATGAACACGGTCGTATATCCGATCTTTGCAGGCGCGCTCGCCGAACATCCGGAAGCCGTTTCCCTTGCCAATAAAGGCGATCCCGCCGCAGGCGAATATCTGCGCCCGGCGCTCGAGACGCTCAAACAGCTGATCGACACGAGATGCATCGATCTTGAAAAATGCAACGAGATCAGCGACAACTATACCCAGGTCATCCTTCGCTTCTTCGAAGGAGACGTTCCCATGATGATCTGCACGGGCGACACGGTGTCCGGAACAGGCAAACGCGAAAGCCAGTCCGAAGCGTTCCAGGCTCATCCCTTCACCTACAGTTTCATGCCGATCCCGACGACCGACAAGGGCGGCTACTATCTGGACAGCTCTTCCGTTCAGTTCTCCGTGAACAAGAATTGCGAGAACCTGGATATGACGAATGAGTTCATCCGTTTCCTCGCCACCAAGACCGAACTGAACCAGATGGCGTCCGTCAAGCGTCTGATCACCACGACGACCGACCTCTCCTTCGACAAGGTCTACGCGCCCATCGGGTCCGTCAAACAGGAGATGACCGTATCTCCGACCGCTCTCGGCATCGAGGATACGCTCGCCGTTCAGGTCCGTCTCGCATCCTTCCAGGTCGCAACGGGCGTTCTGACGGTCGACGAAGCCGTGGCCAAATACGGAAGCATCGAATGATTTTGATCATCTGACATAAGGATTTTTCCGACAAAGCCGGAGACCGCTCAAAGACGGGCAGCCTCCGGTTTTCGTTTGCGTAATATCCTGGAAATATGCGCACGTATATAAGATTATGGGCAAATTGACCAAAACACTTTTGATTAATTTATATATATGTACAAAATGCTCAAGTTTGCTTGACAATAATTCTCTGCTGTGGTATCATTTTTACTGCAGAAATAAGGTGTTTCTGCACTCACAAAAAAAGTCGTCAAAACGACAAACATATTTTTACGGAGGGTTTTATGAAAAGGTTTCTCGCATTCCTTCTCACAGCAGCCATTCTGGTCTCTTGCTTTGTGATCTCTATCGCTGCCGATGACGAAAAACATGAGATCTATGCTTTCCGCCCCTGTGATGGAGTTGAACAGAATTTCTTCGAAAACGAAGATGCTGACAACAAGGCAAGCTGGAACGGCTGGTGCAGATTTGCAGATGCTGGCAATTACCTCATCTACTCTTATCCCGCACTCAACCTCGACAAGGCTACCAAAGTCACTTGGACTGCAAACGTAGGTCAGCAGCTGAAACTTGAAGTTTCTCAGGACAAGACGAACTGGACTCTGGTTTATGCTTGTGAAGATGAATTCAACGAACACGGCGATCGCGGTCTGATTTACGGTCTTCGTGAATTCGACCTCACGGATAAGCTCAACAAGAGCGGCCCGAAGAAGATCTATCTGAAGATCTCCGACTCCTTCAACGGTGACGGTTGGGGCGGCGCTGTGACGATTTTCGACAACGTCGTTCTGGATATCGCCTACACCGGTGAGACCGCTGCTCCCGCAGGCACGATCCCGTTCAAGACAACCATTGCGAAACAGACAAAGGATCCCGGCGAATATGCAACTCCCGGTACCTGCATCAACTACAGCTTCAAACTGGATGATCCGATCGATATCTCCGGCATGAAGTATCTTGCATTCGATATCGGTTTCGGTTACCGTACAGCTGACGGTGTTGACGGTCGTCTCGACTCCAACATGGTCAAAGCCATCACCGAGTTCTGCCTGGAACTGACGTCCGGCGGCGCACCCGATCAGCAGGAAAATGCTTTGATGTTCTCTCTGGACGATTTCCTGAAGGTCGACAAAGTCACATACGGTTTCTACACCATCCAGATCCCGCTGTCTAGGATCAGTGCTCCGACGAACGGCGGTCTGACCCCAACGGCCTTCAACTTCTTCCGTATCTTTGCCAACAGCAAAGTCGTGGTTCCGGAAGTCCAGACCATGACCGAAGGCAACGAAGCTGATCAGGTGGAAAGAGGCATGGAAGTTTACTTCACCAATTTCCGCTTCCAGGATGCAACCTATGAGCCCGCTCCCGAAGTCAGTGAAGAAGGCGAACATGAAATGTACACCTTCATCATCGACGGAACGGCAACCAACGTTACACCTTGCGAATCCGAGGCTCCCTACTTCGTAGAATCCACCGCCGGCTGGAACGGCACACAGCGTTTCAGTGATGGCAACGGTCACACGATCTACAAGTACACCATCAAGAACTATGCTTCCGTTAAGAAAGTTACTTGGGAAGCTGCTACGAACGCTCAGCTGCTCCTGAAAGTTTCTCAGGACGGCGAAAACTGGCAGGAAGTCTACAGATATCAGAGAGCAGATGATGCTCCCGCTAACGACGGTCTGCCCCGCAAAGTCCGTTCCTACGACTTCACCTCGTTCCTGGATCTGACAGAAGTCAAAGAGATCTGGGTCTCGATCGAAGACGCTTATCCCCAGGATGGCTGGGGCGGCTCCATCTTCAAGGATGATCCGTGCATTCTCGACGTTCTCTACGAAAAACTCGCAGACGATGTTGTGGACGGAATGGAAATGCAAGCTACCGAGCACAAACTCCCGATTCAGGGATGCAACGAAGCATTCGACAACTGGAAACTCGATAAAGAGAACCAGCAGGCAGGTTCCGGCTGTATAACCGCTACCGGTAAATCCCGTGCTCCCCAGTACGTTTGGGCTACTCCGATCGACGTATCCGCTTTCGACACGCTCGAATTCGAACTCTATGTGTCCGATCTGGCATTCTTCGAATATGCAGATCTGTCCAAGGAAGCCGCTGACAGATACAGCAACGCCTGGATCGAGCTCTCTTCTTCCGGCAAATGCGACAACTCCGAGATCGCTTGGGATTGGCAGCAGGTCCTTGCCGGTATCGACGGCACCCCTAAGGCGGGCTGGAACCACGTGGCTCTGGCATTCAAGGATGCAATCGCATCCGACGGTAGCACAGGTGCGTTCGATCCGACCAAGTTGAACTTCATCCGTACCTTCTACGTCAACCCCGGCGATAACATCAAGGATGCTGCCGAAGCACTGACCATCAAACTCGATACGATCGTCGTGACCGACAGACAGGCTCAGCTCTATGCCGCAGCCGTTGAAGAAGCATCTGATTGCGTTGCAAAGATCGAAGCTCTGAAGTACACATCTGTTGAGCTCATCAAGACTGAAGATGACCTGACAGCTGCTAAGAAGGCTTACAACTCTGCAAATAATGCATACAAGAGATTGAGCGATGAAGCGAAAGCTACTCTGACTGAAGATCAGCTCAACAAACTGACTGCTTGCAAAGCAGCCATCGACGCTTACGTTCCCGCTCAAGAACAGAGCGAAACCCAGGTTACAGGCGACGAGTCCGAGACAGGCAGCACCACTCCTGGTGAATCCGAGACCGGCAGCACCACTCCCGGTGGAGACGACAAAGAGACCAAAGCCGAAGAAAAGAAAGGCGGCTGCGGATCTGTCGTCGTTGGCGGTGCAATCGTCGTTCTTGCAGTCGTTTCTGCAGCAGGCGCTATGATCGTCAGAAAAAAGGAAGACTAATCCTTCCCTCACAAAAATTTGACGTTTTGTGAACATAACGGCGGGCCTCTTTCGGGAGGCCCGCTTTCCTTTTGCTCATATAGGAAATCCTTTTGCTTTCAGCCGGCCTTTTTCCCTTTCGCATGTGGTATAATAAACAAGGAATAGTATGCTTTTATTATGGGGGGTACCATGAAGAGATTTCTTTTGATCCTGATCAACTCGATGATCGTTTTCTCTATGCTGCTCGGATTGTGCGCTTGCGGCAATGGCGGCCGGGACGAGACCGAATCTGAAAGCGCTAAAGGCACGGCAACCGAGACGTCCGGCGAGTCCCGCGAGACCGAAACGGATATCGAAAAGGATCCGGAACTGCCGTCCGGAACGCCCGTGCTTTCCGTGACCTATCAGTATGTAGACGGTGCCTACGTGCAGACCTATGACGTGGGACTGGTCGAAGGCGACACGTCCACCGTTCAGGAAGCAGGTCTTTACAGCGAGGGGTCGCTCGTGCTGACGGACAGCGTCATGTCATACGTCTCGACCCTGGACGATACGGATCCGCCCGTGTCCACGTGGGTCCGCCACAAGGACCAGGTCAACGTCGGGATCATGATCGCGATCAACCGTTGCACCAAGAGTTATCTTCAAAAAGATCCTTCCAATTACGACGATATCCAGAAGGAAAAGAGCGGAGACTATATCGTGCACACCCCCAATGTGGCCTGGTACATGGTCCCGTCCGAAGACTGGAACGATTATGTCGTGACCAATCTGGACAGATTGGTTCAAAAATACGATCTTCCCTTCATCGTGCTCGAAGAGCCCGAGATGTGGCACCGTTCCGGATACTCACAGTCTTTCAAAGAGGAATGGAAAAACTATTACGGCACGGACTGGGAGGATCAGACGTCCAGCCCTTCGGCCTGGTACCGCTCCATGAAGCTCAAGACCTATCTCTTCGAGCGGCTGCTTCTCCGCATCGGAGAGGAATTGAGCGCCAAATATCCGGATCTCAAGATCTATATCGCTTCGCACAGCACGCTGAGCTACAACGCCTGGTCGATTACGGCAGGCCTGGACAGTTACATGTCGTTGGGCGTTCTGGACGGCTTCATCGGCCAGACCTGGTCTGACACGATCTCCACCAACGTTTTGTACAACGGAGGCACGGCCCGTTATGCGTTCGAATCCGCCTATCTGGAATATGCTTCCTATATCGCTTCCCAATACGGCACGGATTTTTATGCGCTGGCCGATCCGATGGCGGACAACCAGGGCTTCACCGAAGCGGACTGCCGCAAACTGTATCTGGAAAGCATCGCGGGCATGCTGATGACCCCGGCGATCCAGAGATTTGAGATCATGCCCTGGGTGACCAGAGCCTTCACGGGCGTGAGCTCGGAATACAAGACGATCCAGATGAACATCCAGAAAATGCAGAAAGATCTGGTCGGGCGGGACGTGACGCTGACCGCGGGCACCCCGGGGATCGCCTACCTGACGTCCGATTCCCTGTCATGGATCACGGCCGGCAACAACTGGGCGCCCAATTCATCTGAAGGATTCTACGGCATCACGATGCCGCTGATCCGTTCCGGGATTCCGGTCTCCTTCATTTCGCTGGACAACCTGACGGATGCGCGGACGCTCAAGGACGTGAAACTTTTGATCCTGACCCTGGACAATCTCCTGCCGGCCAAGCCCGAGAACTTCGAAGCGCTTGCGGAGTGGGTCCGCGGAGGCGGCACTTTGATGGTCGTGTCCGGTTATTCCAGATATTGGGAGATCGAGGACCTCTGGTGGTTCGAATACGGAACGCCTTTGGACGCTTTGTTCGCGTCTCTGGGCATAGACGGGATCGACTACTCGGTGGGGACTTCGTCGACTTCCCTGTACGGCGCCTCTCTCGTTTCATCCATGAGTCAGTATACCCTGTCCTTCAAAAACCTTCCGGACAGTGCCCGCGAACTGTTCAGTTCGGGCGGCAAGACGATCGGTTTTTCCGATCCGGTGGGCAAAGGTCAACTCCGTGTGATCGGCGTTTCGCCGGCAGGCTTCGGCTACACCGCGCGCGGCACCGAGATCGTGCAAAGACTTCTCGAAGACGCGATCGACGATATGCCGAGTAACCTGATCTATACAGACTCGCCCTCCATGACGGTCCGCAGAGGCCCGTACGTGATCCATCACGCTTTCACCGAAGGTGAGCTGAGCGGACTCTATATCGATCTCTACGACGCAAATTTGAGCATTTTAGAGGATCCTTACGTCCAGGGGAACACATCCAAGATCCTTTTCGACGTCGACGGCGTCGACGTCTCCGGTCCCACCCTTGCTTTTACGGGAGGACGGCTGGAGGAGTTGAAGGAAGAAAGTCTGAAAACGACCTTCCGGATCACAGGTCCCACGGCCACGTACGTCGCATCCAGACTCTTCTGCCCGGACGGCTTGTATCCTGCCACTATCGAGGGCCGGGACGCACAGGGCAACAGTGTCTTTGTCGAATACGACTGGAACAACGCATACGATTCGCTCTATCTGAAATCCGACCTGCCTTCGGGCGGCGTCACCTACATCGTCACGTGGTCCGACGAGCCCGTCGAGGACGGCTGCAATTATGAAACCGTCTGGGGTTCGGTCCTGACGAGCAATCTGAACCTGGACAAGGACTACCTGATCGAAAACACGGCCATGGCAAACGGCGCGCAGCGCTATTGCGACAACAATACGCACCTGATCTACAAGTTCGACATCTCGGGCTGGAACGATCCCACGTTCTATCTCTCCGTTTCCCAGAACTATATCATTGAAGTCTCTCCGGACGGATCAGACTGGCAGATGATCTACGACTATTCCGAAGGCGGCAAAGTGCCTCTGCTCAAGAATGCAGACAACAAGACGATCGTTTCCCTCAGACCCGGCCAATACGGGATCGAGGAAGACTTCTACATCCGGATCCGCAACTGCCATCCTGAAACGGGCTGGGGCGGCTCGGTCTATATGATCACCTGGATGTACGTAGTTTACAAAGACTGACCGTCCGGATTTCTACATGCAAAGTTAACTTTTTGAGGTGACATGGTGAAAAAACCGATCTTTATCATTTTGATCTTTCTCTTATTAATTTCGATCGGTATCTATGCCCCGATTGCCCATATGCTGGACAAAAGCGGAACCGTTTCCGGTCTCAACGCCGGCATCGTGGTCCCGGAACCGGTGGAGGATCAGGGACCTTTGCGCGGAGTCGTCAATCCCGTCAACAGCTGGTCTCACGGTCTGGAGACCATCTACCAGAATTTCCTGCCTTTCCAGATCAGGACCGTTGCCACGGTCCAGAATGCGATCCGGGCTTTGAACAGACCGTTTTACCGCTTATACAGCGGGACGGTCAGCCACAGCTGCGAATTCATGGGAGAGCGCGGAACGAACCGGTATTACAAGATCGAGCTCGAAATGAGTGACGGAACAACCCTCTCCTTTATCGAGGCCGTGAACTCCCTGACGGAGGAAGAACGCTCCGAGAGGATAAAGAGCCAGGCCGAAGCGGTCAACCGGCTGATCCGGGCGACAGACGAGGACATCAACATCGTCGTCTATGCGACCTGCGGCATGGAATTTGCGTCTTTTCTGCAGGATTATATCCCGGACGAAAAATCCTGCGCAAAGGATCTGGAACTCTTTTTCTCCAAAATCGATCCGCGGGCCAAAACCGGGAGCATCCAGTTCGAAAACGTTTTCGACCGGGCGGAGAGAGTGTTCTTAACGGATCACCACTGGACAGGGATCGGTTCCTACAAAGGATACGAAGACATCATTTCCCTGTTCCGTTCCATGACGGAAGAGATCCTGCCGGCCCGTCCTTTAGGCGAGACCGTAGCGGTCAAAGACTGCATGTTCTACGGATCTTATGCAAGGACATTGGCCCTCGAGGACATGTGGGACGATTTCTCGGTCGTAGACTATCATCTGCCCCGTTATGAGGCCGAATATTCTTTCGACGTCTCCAAGTATCCCGACTGGTCTCTGGATCTCTCCGAACGGATCCGCTGGCTGGAGGAACGGCACGTGTCCACTATGAACGCGAGCGTGTACGGAGAGTTCTATCAGGAACTTTCCCCGATCACGTTCCCTGACAATCATACCGGACACAAATTGCTGGTCATCGGGGACAGCTATATGCAGGGCGTCGCGGAACTGCTCGCGTCCAATTTCGACGAAAGCTATTTCTTCTACTGGAAGTCTTACAAGAGTTTGGATTATAACGAATTCATCCGCGAGCACGGGATCACCGACGTGCTGATCACTTTGTACGGTCAGCGGCTCGTCTACAACTCGACGAACGACTACTACCTGAACAAGATCCATATCGACTCAGATGATGAGGAGGTCTCCAAATGATCTTTTCATCCATCCTCTTCCTGTGTTTCTTCTTCACGCTGTTTTTCCTCAGCTACTATCTCGTCGCGGCCCTGTCCCGCGCCTATGCCAAAAAGAAGAACTTGGACGTCGTCCCGACCTGGCCGAGAAACACGGTTCTGTTCCTCTTCTCCCTGCTTTTCTATGCCTGCGGGGAGATGAAATACCTGTGGCTTTTGATCCTTTCCGTCCTGCTCAATTACGCGGCGGCATTGTTCATAGACGCCTACAAGAAAAAAGGCCGCACGGGACTTTCTCGTTTCGGTCTTGCAATCTCGCTGGTCTTCAATCTAGGATCTTTGTTCTTCTATAAATACATTCCGCTGGTTTTCAGCAGTCTGCCTTTTTTGGACAGCTGGTTCCCCGGCGCCGTCCTTCCGACATTGCCTTTCGGGATCTCGTTCTTCACGTTCCAGATCATGAGCTACGTGATAGACGTATACAGACAGAAGGTCCCGGCACAGAAAAACCTTTTGATCGTAGGCACCTATCTCTGCGCTTTCCCGCAGCTCATCGCCGGACCCATCGTCCGGTATGCGGACGTGGAACAGCAGCTTCTGGACAGAACGGAAACGGCTGAAGAGATCGAGCAAGGACTCAAGCGGTTCATCATGGGCCTTTCCAAAAAGGTTTTGATCGCGAACACTATGGCTATGGTCGCCGACGGGATCTATGCCTATTCGCCGGAATCCTACGGATTCTTCGGCGCATGGATCGCAGCTTTCGCCTACGCCGTCCAGATCTATTTCGATTTCTCGGGCTATTCGGATATGGCGATCGGGATGGGCCGGATGATGGGCTTTACCTATCTCGAAAATTTCGATATGCCCTATACCGCCGTGACGGTCAAGGATTTCTGGCGCCGATGGCACATGTCTCTGTCCGGATTCTTCAGGGATTACGTCTATATCCCTCTTGGCGGGAACCGCGTGTCGACGCCTCGCTGGATCTTCAATATGATGGTCGTCTGGACCCTCACCGGATTCTGGCACGGAGCCGAATGGAATTTTGTCCTCTGGGGCGTCTATTACGGGATTTTGCTCATTCTGGAAACCAAACTCTTCCCGAATTTCTTCCATAAGCACAGGGGTCTGGGTCATGTCTATACGATCCTTGCGTTCACGCTCGGATGGGTCATCTTCCGGGTGGAAGGCATCGAGAAGATCCCCAAGGCCTTCGGAGCGCTCATAGGGGTCTACGGATTAGGCTCGACGGAGCCGGGTATCGGGACGATCCTGACCCGGTCCGAAGCAGGCGGTTTCTTCTACATCCTTTTGATCGTTGGCGTGATATGTGCCATGGTCCCGCCTGTGATCCGGTTCATGAGAAAAACATTCCTTTCCGTATCGCTTTCAGACGGAACGGTATCCAAAAAGAGAGAGATCCTCTCCGACGTGGTCTGTTTCATCTTTCTGATTTTGTCTATAGCGCTTTTGGAAAGCGGTTCCTATAATCCGTTCATCTATTTCAGGTTCTGAAAAAGAAAATGAGGCAGGAGACTACTCCGTTATCGGTTGATCTCCTGCCTTTTCTGTATAGCCCGTATTGGCACCAAAAAATTCACTATAAAAAATGCCAAAATAGCATTAAATCTATTGACATCAAGGAGCCATTTTGATATAATATTACTGACATAATATTTATGAGGTGATGTATATGGGTATTAGACAAATGCGAAAAGAAAAAGGATTGACTCAGAGCAAATGCGCTGAATATTTGCATATTCCTTTAAGAACGTATAAGAGATACGAATCCGATGAGAGTAAGATCCCCTGGATCAAATATCAATACATGACCGATCGGTTGAATGACTACGGATTGATCGATGAAGAACACGGAATCCTAACGATCGGACAGATTCAAGAAATCTGCTCCGAACTGTTCAGCTCGTATTCGGTGGAATTTGGCTATTTGTTCGGTTCATATGCCAGAGGCACAGCGACTGAGACCAGTGACATTGATCTGATTGTTTCCATGCCTATCAACGGACTTAAATTTTTTGAATTGACGGAATTGCTTCGTGAACATCTGCACAAAAAAGTAGATCTGTTTGATGCCTCACAGTTGAAAAACAATCCCCTGCTGGTTCTGGAAATCCTGAAAGATGGAGTCAAAATATATGGATAATACTAAGGATGATCGAGACTATCTTGACAGGATAATAGCAGATCAAGAGAAAGACCTTATTCCGATCGAATTGACGAATGAAACCATAGAGTCAATGATCTATGTGATCCGCGGGCAGAAAGTCATGCTCGACTTCGATCTCGCAAAAATCTATGGGTACGAGACAAAATATTTAAATAGGCAAGTAAAAAACAACATTACCAAATTTCCAGAAGAATTCATGTTTCAGTTAACACATGAAGATTTAAGTGAATTATCGAGGTGCAAAAATTTCACCACGATTATGCAAACCGCTGGAGCTAAGGGCGGCAGAGTGTACTTTCCATATGCCTTCACCGAGCAAGGTATCTATATGCTTATGACCGTTTTGAAGGGAGACTTGGCGACGAAGCAAAGCATCGCGCTGGTGAAAGCTTTCAAACTCATGAAAGACTACATTGTGGAGAACCGACCATTGCTAGGAACCGGTGAACTTATTCAGTTAGTCCAAACAGTCGATGAACACTCTGCTGCAATTGCGGAAATCAGGAATGATCTCAAAATAGTTATGAACAACTTTATCGACGAATCCAACTACAACCATTTTGTTATACTCAATGGTGAAACATTAGAAGCAGATCTCGCTTATCAGGATATCTACTCAAAAGCGAAAACGTCCATCATCGTCATTGACGACTACATCAACATTAAGACTTTGCAATTGCTGAAGTCGGCTAAAGACAGCATTGTCATCACCGTCATCTCTGATAATAAGGCAAAAAATTCGCTCAACGCAAATTTTATCAAGGACTCCGGACTTGTGATCACGTTCAAAGCGAACAACGGACAGTTCCATGATCGTTTCATTGTCCTTGATTACAGAACACCAAATGAGCAGTTCTACCATTGCGGGGCTTCGAGCAAAGATGCGGGAAACAAGATAACCGCTATCAACAAATTAGGCGATGGCTACGGTTATCGCTCTGCGATCGATGCAGCTCTTAGAGAAACCTCTTATACAATCGATTAATCCAATTATAATGAGAAGTCACAACCGTGGCTTCTTTATACAAACAGCGGGCTCGAAAGAGCCCGTATTCATTTTTGGATCCATTTGCGAATGCGACAAAAATCAACAAAAATGCGACATTTTTACCGCCATTTGCGACATTTGCGACATTTACACCGACATTGCGACATTTACACCGACATTTT
>JAEEGL010292403.1_pt1 | contig 11535 bp, 8 predicted proteins | sample 9134231 | NCBI WGS metagenome assembly JAEEGL01 (sample SAMN16246548, study PRJNA631951) | gut metagenome | biome: gut microbiome; feature: rumen; material: fiber-attached | host: Bos | place: Iran: Karaj | collected 2018-10 | reverse complement strand
TTCGATCAGCTTCCAGTTGCTCTTTCGGGAATAGCCGTAGGCGTTGAGCCGGGTACCTCCCACGCCGGCCTGCTTGAGACACCAGTAAACGAATCCGGAGCAGTCGAATTTGTTGGGTCCTTTGGCGCCCAGGACGTATTCACAACCGATCTTGCTGTTGGCTGCGGCGATGAATTTATCGATCCGGGTGTCCTTCTTGGGCGTGGCCGTGGCCTTCTTGGTGGGTTTCGGCGTGGGCGTCTTCCTGCCGCTGGTCTTTGCGGTGGTCTTGGAGCTGGTCTTTTTGGTGGCGGTGGGCTTGGGGGTCGGCTCGGCAGCCTTCTTTTGGGCGGCGGCTTCCGCATCCAGCTTCTTCTGCATCTCCCGGGAGACCTTGGCGTCGTCGGAGTAGAGCATCTCCAACGTCTTCTCCCCCGCGAGCCCGTCCACATGGAGGCCGTTGCGCTTCTGGAAGGCTTCCACGGCGGCCACGGTGATGGGGCCGTAGACCCGGTCCACTTCCTTCTCCGCCATATACCCCAGATCCACCAGCTGCTCCTGCAGGGCCTTCACGTCCTCGCCCTCGGCGCCCTCCTTCAGACAGTAATGCTGGGCCTCATCCCCAAAGAGGATGGCCTGGGTCTCGCTCCCCGCAATGCCGTCCTGCTTAAGATCATGCTGCCGCTGAAAGAGGATGAGCGCGGCCTCGGTGCTGGAACCGAAGTAGTTGGTGGGTTCGTCGATATCCAGATACCCCAGCTCCATCAATCGGTTCTGGAGGGAGGTGACCGCATCGCTCTTGTCGTGCTTCTTCAGGGAGACGTATTTCTCCCCGGGCTCAGGGGTGTTCTCGGGAAGATCGGGCTCGTCCGCCGGCGTCGTCTCAGGCTCCCCGACCCCGTCGGGCGTAGCATCCGGTTCGTTTTCCGAACCCGTTTCCGGCTCGTCGTCCGGCGGCCATGTGTTCTCCGGTCCGTTGGTGCCGGACACCGGGAAGGCTTCGGATGACAGGCGAACGTCCGCCTCGCCCCAGGCTTGCGCCGACGTCTCCCCGTTCTGGAAACCGCGGACCCTGGTCCGAAGACCGTCGTCCGCAGCGTCGGCCGTGACCGCTTCCCCCGTGCTGCGGCAACTGGATATGCAGAGGATCATCAGCAGTATGACCAGCAGCAGGAAGATGGCGGCCAGGAACATGACCCGACGGCGTCCCTTGGCGGGAAGACGCCGCAGGCGTTCTCCCACGTCGTCGAAAAAAAGCAGTATTTGATTCAGAATCGCTTTTACGGTATCCATACAAGTACACTATACCTTTTTCCGCAGTCCGGCGCAAGAAGAAGGGGAAAAATGTTATACATTGTTCTTTTTTCAGACGCCGGGATCTACGGATTCCCCTGGGTTTCCCCCTCGGGCGTGGGCTCCGGCTGATCCGGCGTCTCCTGATCAGGTTCCAGCAGAGCCGCCAGCTCCGGGTCCATCTCCGCCTCCGGCTGGTCCAGGAGCTGTTCCCCATTGGCCCGATTCTCATACCACCAGGACACGATATCCTCCACCGCCACATGGCTGGAGCTGCCGGAGAGGCCGTTGGGGATCATGACCACCACCACGATCTGGGGATTTTCCCGAGGCGTCACCGCCACGAACCAGCTGGTGTTTTCAATATCCACGTTGCGGTTGGCGGAGGTCTGAGCGGTGCCGGTCTTGCCGATGATCTGCCTCAGGTAGGTGTCCGAGAACGCCTGGGAGAACACGCTGGACGCCGTGCCGCCGTCCTCCGGGGACACCACGCCGGCCATGCCCGCCAGGATCGCGTCCCAGTACTCCGCCGGCGCATCCACATGCCGAAGGATCTCGGGCCGGATCTTCTCAAACAGCTTGCCGTCGGGGTAGTAGATGGCGTTCAGCAGGGTGGCCTTGTGCACATCGCCCCGGGTGACCACCGTGGACACATACCGAGCCACCGAGATGGGCGTCAGCAGGGAAACGCCCTGGCCGATGCCGCTCTGAATGGTGTAGGTCGGCTTCCAGCGCAGCTCCTCCAGCCAGGTGGAGATGGTGACGATCCAGTCCGTATGCAGCAGACTGATGCCCATGGGAATGTTCAGCTCCTCGTTGAGAATGCGGCGGATATCTTCGCCTCGCTCCCGCTGCTCCCCGTCCTGGAGCTTCAACAGACGGGTGGCGCAGGTGGTCAAAGCGGCATCATCCACGTCGCGGCCCACCTGCTTGACGATCCGCTTCAACAGGGCGTAGATCTCATTGTAAATGAGCCGAGGGATGGAGGAGGTTTGCTGGGACAGCGTTTTGGTGTTGTCGTAGCGAGCCGCCTGCCCGCCCACCTGCACCGACAGTTCGCCGGGAAGCTCTACTCCCGTGGTCCCCTCCAATCCCAGCTGACCGGCCCAATACGCCAGTTTCTTGATGCCCACGCGATCCGCCACCGTGAAGAAAAAGTAGTTGCAGCTCACTGCCAGCGCTCTGCTCAGCGTCAGATTGGCGTGCCGCCAGGGGGTGACGGTCCAGCAGGAAGGCGCGTTGGCCGTGACCTTGGTGGTGGGATCGTCCACGAAGTAATAATACGGTGAATGGTCGGAGATGGTCGAGGTGGTGGTGATCTTTCCCTCCATCAGGCCGGCAAACCCCGTAGCCATCTTGAAGACGGACCCGGGGGCCGTGCGAATGGCGATGGCACGATTCAATGTGGGCTGGTTGGAATCCTCTCCGAAGAGCAGCTGCATCTCGCGGGAATCCACGCCGTCTGTAAACAGATTGGGGTCGTAGGTGGGATAGGAGGCCAGGGCCAGCACCTCCCCCGTCTGGGCGCTCATGACCACCACGGCGCCCGACTGCGCCTTTATGATTGTGTCAGGATCCTCCCGGAGTTTGGCATACTGCTTGTAATTCTTCTTGATCTTCTTCTCCTGGGCGATCCTGGTTTCCTCTATGTTATGCACCAGCGCCTTCTCCGCCACCTGTTGGAGCTCGATATCAATGGTGGTCCTGACGGTGAATCCCCCCTGGGGCACGGTCTTGCCCAGCACGTTGACGATGGACCCGGTCTTGGTCTTTTCGATGGTGGTCGTGCCCTGTCGTGGGATCAGATGGCTGGTGAGGTAGGCTTCGCAGCTCTTTTCCAGGCCCGCCACGCCGATGAGATCGGAGTAGGCGTACCCCAGCTGCAGCAGATTGTTGGTGGGCTCGCCCTCCACAAAGGGCGCGTAGCTGTCGTAGCTCATGCCCAGGTTGGTCATGTCGGTGGTCACCTGTTTGGACAGGTATCCGATCAGATGGCAGGCCGTGTCCGCATAGGGATAGATCCGGCGGCCCGACATCTCCGTCTGGACCCCGATGAGCTCGCTTTGGAGCATGTCGAGCTCCGTCACCACCGACAGGTTCACATCATAGGCCATGACCACGCCCTCGTACGCATGCCAGCTGTTGAGGACGGCGTCCTGCCGGATGGACATGATCTTCTTGGCCTCGTCATAGGGCATGTCGTCCGGGATCTGCCAGCTTTCCCGCAGGATGAGATAGGCCCGTTCCGGTGTGATATCCGGGTCGGTGAAGCGGCAGGCGTCCACAAAATTCTTTTTGCGGGAGGCGATGGCCGCTTCGCTGGTGACGCCGAAATCGTACCGATAGGTGCCGTCGTTGTTGAGACGGATGTAGAAATGCTCCTCGATGGTGCCGCCGCCGGCCTCGATGATGCGGATGGCTTCCATCAGGGAATGGGTGTACCGGGCGGATTCCACCGGGCTGGTCTTGTCCGGGTCCCGATAAAACTTCACGTTGTAGGTGGTCTCGTCATAGGCCAGCACATTGCCGTAGCGATCCGTGATGGTGCCCCTTGTCCCGGACTGGTAGGTGGTGACGATGCTGGTGGCTCTGACCGCCGCCTGATAGCTCTCCGTTTCCTCCACGGACAGCTTCATAAGGCCCCAGCACAAATATCCGCCCATGGCGAGGAGCATCAGCGCCAGGAATGCCAGGCGGGCGTTCAGTTTCCAGACAGGCTGCCGGGTCATACCGCATCCACCTGCCGTTTCAGTAAAGGTCTAAAGAGCGCCATATACCCCAGGGCCCACAGCCCGGTGAGCAACGCGCGGGGCAAAGCGCCGTACAGCGCCGCATTCCAAAAGCTGAATCGCATCCCGATGACATAGGACGCCAGCGCGCGGAGCATCTCCGCCCCCAGGGCCAGGACCGCGCAATACAGGCCCAGGATCAGCGGCTTGGTATCGCTGTCCTTGGGGAGCTTCGCATAGGCCACTGCCGAGAGCAGGCAGAGCGCCGGCGTGAGACCGATCATATTTTCACAGAGAAGGTCCTCGCCCAATCCGCCCAGAGCGCCGATCACCAGGGCGGTCTGGATAGAGAACACCTGCTCCGCCGCCAGCATCAGCGCCAGCATCACGAAGGGGACCATATGGAACAGGTTCCATTGGGGCAATATGGCGGTGTCCAGAAAGAAAGCGACCAAAAAGGCGACCGTCAACGCGATGTATTTTTTCAGCGCCACTTCAGCCCTCCTTCCCCAGGATGATGAGCACCTCCTCCAGATGCTCAAAATCCACGTCGCTTTGGACGCAGGCGTCATATTCCCCGTTATCCTCGTCCGTGAGATACAGGACCTTACCCACGTACAGACCTTTGGGAAAGATGCCGCCCAAACCGGATGTGACGATGGTGTCCCCCACCTGCAGATCGGCGTCCTTGGGCAGATAATAGAGCTTCAGGCCCACCAGCTGTCCGTCCTCCAGCACAAGGCCCCCCAGCATACCTTCGTCCCGGGTCCGCTCTACCATCACGGATATGCGCATGTCGTCGTTCTGCAGGGTGCGGATCTTGGCGTAGGTGGCGCCCACCTCGATGACCCGGCCCACGATGCCCTGGGCGTTGACCGCCGCCATCTGTTCCGCGACTCCGTTTCTGGACCCGCCGCGAACGGTGATCGTGTCCACATAGGGATTCATGTTCCGGGCGGAGACAGGGGCTGTCATAAAATAGAAATTGCTGTTGGAAGAGGCATAGTCCAAAAGTTCCGACAAGCGGGCGTTCTCCTGCGCCATGGCGTCATACAGGATGAGACGGCGCTCATAGGCGGACAGGAGCTTCGTCAGCCGCTCGTTTTCCTGCTGCAGGCTGCTGGGAAAAAACACCCGGGTGAAGAAATCCGTGACACGCTCCGTCGTGCGGCTGACGGCCTCCTGCACAGGCAGGACTGCGGAAGAAAACATATCCTCCGCCCGGGAAGCCGTCCGCCGCCCCACCGTCAGCGCGGCCAGCGCCAAAAAGAGGGCCGACGCCAACAGGGCGATGAGTATGGGACGATTTCTCCACAGCTTCTTCACGGGAACGCGCTCCTATGTACACAATTCTACAAATATAGTTTACCTCCCGGTATTGCGGCAATCAACCGCCCAGACGTGAACAAAGCGTAAAAAAACCCGCTTCTTACGAAAGCGGGTCGAAAATACGGTTGGATTTCAGCTCAAAGCCGCCATGATCAGCAAACAGGCCAGCGCGCAGATCAGCTGAACGACGGCAAAGCGGAACACCGTCTGCGTGTCGGACCAGCGGCGCTTCTTGCGGGCTTCGTCGTGCAGGGGCGTCAGCAGCCACATCATGAACGTCTTGCTGTGGAAGGTGCGCATGATGGCCAGCTTCAGAAGACCCAGCCCCCCGTCCAGCAGGATCACGACGGCAAAGGGCAGGCACAGGAGGAAGTTCCCCGTCTGCAGGACCAGGATGCCCATGAAGAGGCCGATGGCCCGGCTCCCGGCGTCGCCCATCATGATGAGGCTGGGCGATGCGTTGAACAGCAGATAGGCGAGGACGCAGCCGATCAGCGTCAATGAGCAAAGGCTCCAATCCGCGCCGCCGCAGAAAGCGTACAGAGCGTACCCCAGAGCGCCCAGAGCGATGACGGACAGGGTGCCGAAGTGGCCGTCCACCCCGTCGGCGCAGTTGCAGCAGTTGATGAACGCCCATAGGACGAACAGGGCGATGGGCGCAAAGAGCCACCAGGGCAGCGCCACGCGCCAGCCGAAGAGGGAGAAGCCATAGTCGGCATGGGTATTCATGTAGGTGACGATGGCCAGCAGGCAGATGGCGAGATCCAGCAGCCCCTTCTTGAGCTCTCCCCAGGGCAAACTGGACCGATCATCCAGATACCCGGTCAGCATGGCGGCCAGCGTGAGGAACAGATAGGCGCACCGCTCCCAGGAGAAAGGCGCAACGAGCATCGTCACCGCCGCGAACACGGGGATAAACACCACGCCGCTGCCCCGGGCCTTGCCCTTGGATTGCTCGCCGTTCACCGCGTAGGCCCGGCCGTGATCCTGGGGCAGCTTGTCCCGAAGGAGGGCGATCAGGGTCACGCTCAGCGCGAACCCGAGCAAAAGCCCCAACAGGGCGGAGATGGGCGAAACAGCAAGCATGGCGCAGCCTCCGTGTCAGAACAGCTTCAGGGTGTTTTTATGGGGGAAGGGCTTCAGATCCCAGATATTGTTGGCGTAATCCAGCACCGTGCGGTCCGAGGAGAAGTATCCGGCGCTGGCGGTGTTCATGAGGGCTTTGCGGCCGAAGGTCAGGGGATCCTGGGTGTCATAGATGGCGTCCAGCTTCCGGTCGATATAGGGCAGCAGCTCATAGAGCACGAAGTAGTAGTCGGGCTTCTGCCAGCTGTTGCCGCTGACCAAAGAGTTGTAGAGGCTGCGGAACACGCCCGTGCCGCCGTCCTGGAAGGTGCCGTTCACCAGGGTGTCCACCACCCGCTTCATCCGGGGCTCATGATCGTAGATGGCCTTGGGATCATAGTGGGGCCTCAGCTCGTTGAGGGTATCCACGCTGGCGCCGAAGCGGTAGTTGTTCTCCTCCCCCGCTGCGTCCAGGATCTCGATGTTGGCGCCGTCGTAGGTGCAGAGACTTACCGCGCCGGTGTGCATCAGCTTCATGTGGCCGGTGCCGGAGGCCTCGGTGCCCGCCGGAGAGATCTGCTCGGAGATGTCCGCTGCGGGGATGATGTGCTCCGCGTAGGAGCAGTTATAGTTCTGCACGAAGACCACCCGCATCCGATCGTTGACGGAATCGTCGTGATTGATGAGCTTGGCGATCTCGTTGATGAACTTGATGACCGTCTTGGCGATGATGTAGCCGGGGGCGGATTTGGCGCCGAAGAGGAAGGCCGTGGGCGGAAAATCCTTGATCCTGCCGTCCTTGATGCCGAAGTAAATGTCCAGAATGGCGAAGGCGTTCATGAGCTGACGTTTGTACTCATGCATCCGCTTGATCTGCACGTCGAACACGAAGTTGTCCGGCAGGCGCACGCCTTCCCGCGCGTAGACGTAATCGGACAGGGCACACTTGTTCTGCCGCTTGACCTCGATGAACTCCCGGATGTCCGTGGAGGTCATATGGGCCTTGAGTTTCTCCAGCTCGCTGAGATCCATCAGCCATCCATCGCCGATGCGCTTGGTGATGTACGCCGCCAGACCCGGGTTGCACAGCCCCAGCCAGCGACGCTGGGTGATGCCGTTGGTCTTGTTCTGGAAGCGCTCCGGATAGAGCTCGTACCAGTTTTTGAGCACGTCGTTCTTCAAAATATCGGTGTGGATCTTGGCCACGCCGTTGACCGCATGGCTCACATACACGGCCAGGTTGGCCATATGGATGCGGTTGCCCTGGATGATGGCGTAGGAAGCGCAGTCGATCCCACGGCTCATCAGCTCGCCGCAGAGCTTGGCGTTGATGTGGAAGATGATATCGAATATCTCCGGGAGCAGCTCCTTGAAAAGATCCGCGTCCCACTTTTCGAGGGCCTCCTGCATGACCGTATGATTGGTGTAAGCGAAGGTCCTTTGGGCGATATCAAAGCTGTCGTCAAAGGTGAGCCCCTCCGCCATGAGCAACCGGATGAGCTCCGGGATGCTGACGGTGGGATGGGTGTCGTTGAGCTGGATGGCGTTGTGATCCGCAAACTTCTCCATGGGGAGGTTCTCCCGCTTGAAGCGGAACATCAGATCCTGCAGAGATGCGGAGGAAAGGAAGTATTGCTGCTTCAGGCGAAGCTTCTTGCCGGCGCGGGTGGTGTCGTTGGGATAGAGCACCCGGGTGATATCCTCCACCGCGTTCTTTTCCTTAACGGCTTCGGCGTACTCCTGCTCGTTGAACAGCTGGAAGTCGAAGTCCTCCACGGCCTCGCTCTGCCAAAGGCGGAGGGTCCCGATGTTGTCGGTCTGATAGCCGATGATGGGCATATCGTAGGGCACGGCGCGAACGGTCTGATCCGCGAACTTCACCAGCACCTCGTGGGTGGAACGGCGGCGGCTCCAGGGATCGCCGAAGCGCTGCCAGTCGTCGGCCGCCTCATGCTGATAGCCGTCCCGCCAGCTCTGCTTGAACAGGCCGTATTTATAGCGGATGCCGTAGCCGTCCAGGGGCAGATCGTGGGTGGCGGCGGAGTCCAGGAAGCAGGCCGCGAGACGCCCGAGGCCGCCGTTGCCCAAGGCGCAGTCCTCGATCTCCTCAAACATGTTGATGTCCAGGCCATGGGCGGCAAAGGCCTTCCTCACCTTATCCAAAATCCCCAGGTTATAGAGGTTGTTATAGATCATGCGGCCCGTTAGATACTCCGCGGAGAAATAGTAAGCGCCCCGGCTGCGTTCATGCATATGGCGGCTTTCATACCATGTTTCTGCGATGCCGTCCATGATCAGCTTGCTCAGGGCGTCGTGAATCTGATAAACAGTGGCTTCATTCGGCGCAACTTGATGATCCTGCTTCAGTCGCTGCTCAATCTTTTCAAAAATCTTTTCCATGAAAAAACCTTTCCTTATATGGGCCTGTCAGCCCAATATGGGCGAATTATACCACACACTCCCCCTCATTGCAATAGGAAAGTCCAGCCATTGCGTCATATTTCAACATAAAACGCCTTATTGTACGTCACTTTTGGAAGCGTTTTTCCAGCATGGCCACGCCGCCGTACATGAGCGCCGCCAACACGCAAAGGATCACCACGGACGCCATCACCAGATCCAGTTTGAACACCTGCCCGCCGTACACGATGAGATATCCGAGGCCCGACTTGCTCACCAAATACTCTCCCACGATGACGCCCACCCAGCTCATGCCCACGGAGATCTTCAGCGCCGACATCATGTGGGGCACCCCCGCCGGCAAAACCACCTTCATAAACGTCTGCCCCTTGCCGGCCCCCAGTGTGCGCATCAAAAACTGCTTCTCCGCCGCCGCAGCGGTGAACCCGGAGAGGACCGTCACCGTGGTCACCACCAGGGAGATGAGCACCGCCATGACGATGATGGAACCCATGCCCGCCCCGATCCACACGATGAGCACGGGCCCAAGGGCGATCTTGGGCAGGGCGTTCAATACCACCAGATAGGGGTCCATGACCTCGTTTACGAAGGGCAGCCACCAGAGGATCACCGCCAGCAGGATGCCCAGGCCCGTGCCCAGGAGAAAGCCCATCATCGTCTCATAGAGGGTCACGCCCACATGGAGGAACAAACTCCCCTCCCCCCACAGACGGCCGATGGCGGCCATGACCCGGCTGGGGCAGGACAGGATGAATACGTCGAACCAATTTAGGCGGGCCCCCAGCTCCCAGAGGGACACAAAGAGGATCAGCACGAAAGCGCGCGACAGGCGAACGCCCCGCCGATGGTTGCGGATGGCTGTAAGGTAGGCCATATGTTCCTTTGAATAGGTCCTCATTGCTGCAGCTCCTTCCAAATGGCGGCGAAATACTCCTGAAACGCCGGTTCCTCCCGGCGGATAAGGGGCGTCATGTCCTTGGGAAAATCCAGGATGATCTCCCGCTTCAAGGTGGCAGGCCGATCCGAGAAGATCAGCACCCGATCCGCCATGGACACGGCTTCCCCGATGTCGTGGGTCACCAGCAGAGCGGTCTTCCCCTCCTGCCGTATGATGGCGAAGACTTCATCCGCCAACGTCAGCCGGGTCTGGTAGTCCAGGGCCGAGAAGGGCTCGTCTAAGAGCAGCAGCTCCGGGTCCAGAGCCAGCGTTCGGATCAGAGCCGCCTTCTGCCGCATGCCGCCGGAAAGCTGGCTGGGTCGATGGGACAAAAAGTCCCCCAGGCCATACTTTCTCAGCAGCGCCACCGTCCTTTCCCGGGAGGCGTCGGTGAGCCTGTGCTGGACCTCCAGCCCCAGGACCGCGTTCTTCTCCAGGGTCCGCCACTCCAAAAGATTATCCCGCTGGAGCATATACCCCATGGGGCAGGGGCCCAGTGGGAAGCGGACCTGGCCTTTCGAGGGCGGATTCAGGCCCATAATCAGGGAGAGCATGGTGGTCTTGCCGCACCCCGAGGGCCCCACCACCGCCACGAATTCCCCCTTCCGGACCTGAAAACTCAGGTCCCGGACAGCTTCCGTCTCTCCCTGGGGCGTGTGATAGTACACGGATACATGTTCCACAGACAATAAGGCTCCGTCCATAGGCAGCCTCCTTCGCAAAAATGGTAGATACACATATCCTATGCCCGACGACAAATTTCGGGAACCTTTCGCCGGCCGGCCGCGTATCATGTATCATGGGGGTGTCTTCCTATGAAAAGAGCCAAATGTTTTTTCTGCTGCGTCAACTGGCGCAACGTCATACTGTATCTGTTGCTGATCGTTCTGGCGATCATCCTCCTCTGCCTTCTGCCCCGGTGGGTCCTGTGCTTTCTGGTGGCCGCCCTGGCATTGGGCTGCGGGGCGCTGGTGGTGATGAGGCGGTGAAGGGGCGTTCTCACCCCTCCCGGTCGATGATGCTGCCGTCCACGGCGTTGATGGTCAAAAAGGGCTTAAGGCCGTTGGTGGCCCAGTCCACGACGCCGTCATAGGGGCTCTCCACGTGGGCGTAGCCCAGGAAGGTCCAGGCGGGGACCAGGAGGCCGTTTTCGGAATTCTTCTCCGGGATGTTCACGAGACCCAGCTCCACTCTTTGGATGTGGTAGGTCATGTAGGTCTTGTCCCGGGTGCCGTCGTTCAGGTTATTATCATAGACCAGGATCATCTTGTCGAAGATCTCCTCGATTTTTGAGAACGGCATCAGGTTCGTCTTCTCCGCCAGGGTCTCCATCATCGTGTATGGCGCGTCGTAGCGGACTCCGGCCACGCCGTCCTTGTCCACGGTCACCAGGAGCTTCTCATAGTCCCGCTGGTGGTTGTAGCCCTCGTCCCGGGTGCACTCTGCGTTGGTGATGGTCTCCCGGGCGCTGCCGTAGGCCCGGCCAAAGAAGAACCGCCAGCAGGGCTCGGTGCCGTTGCCATAGAGGTCATACTTCTCCGGCCAGGCGACGCTCAGGGCAAAATCCCCGATGGGGAGCTTGTTCACCAGCGCCACGGCCGCCGCCTCCGCCGTCCGGTAGTCCAGGTCGTTGGGGATCCTATTCTTACAGATCACGTTGGGGTTGTCATGGTCGTTGCGGATATACTCGATCCGGTCCACCGTGCCGTCCCAGGGATTGGAGAACACGTATATGCTGGACAGGGTCGCGTCGTCCACCGTGGCCTGCCACCAGCCCAGCAT